>JGI24890J29729_1000454_pt1 | contig 25989 bp, 38 predicted proteins | sample FreactcultureFD7_FD_29729 | JGI IMG/M metagenome (IMG submission 29729)
ATCATCACCCGCACCTGCTTTGCCAGTTGGCTCACTACAGTTGCAGCAGTATTCATATTTCATGTCTTACTCCTTAATGCCGTGGGCGGCTTCGATGGCTCTGGCAAAGGCGATGACATATTTCTTGGTCATCCGAAAATTGTCATCATCTCCGTAAAGTTCTTTTATCTCCTCATCCGTCAGCGGCTTGCGCTGTGGTGGGGTGGTGTAAAGGGGGATGTGTTCTACCTTTGCACCATGAATGTAGTTTCCTTTTTTAAACTCTAAAAGTTTTCCAGCCCCCTCAAATAAAACAAGATACGCCACAGGCTCTTGCTCTGGCTGTGCCAATGCCGCCTCTATTTCTCTTATTACGACATAGCGTGTATCTACATCATATTTACTGTCTGGCGTTTCTTCTGGTTGTTTTTTAATCCAATCAAGTGCCATTTCTAATGCTTGTCTCATTGTTTGTTCTCCAATTTAGCCAATCGGTCATCTAGTTCGCGTATCAGCACACGGGCAATGGCTAGTTCTTCCATCGCTTTCACAGGGTAGCCATGCATATGTTTGACATATGTTTCGCAGTGCCAGTACTGCGCCCTAACCATGCAGTCCATAGCGTTCTTGATGCGTACTTCTTCGGGGTAATCCTTGGCACTTAGGTGCGCATCACCGTATGCATCTTTGTATAGCCCAAGGCGTTCGTTCTCGTCGTGCAGGGCTTGCAGGACTGCTTCCTTGCGCTGTTTGGCTTGCCGTTCAATCTCGTTGAATGCTTCGTCTTCTGGTGTCATTTGTCAATTCCTTCTTTACTTATACTCTACCATATCGCCATAACTTGTGCCATACTGCGCCTCGCAAGTCACGGGTAAACCCCTAGCCCAGTCAGGTGTCCAGTTCATGCACTCGACGATATAAGCAAGCGCCTTATCCTTCTCGGCTTCACTAACCACGACAACTGCCGCGTCATGTACCGTGAGGGCTACGCGATACCGCTCTTGTATCTTGAGCATCTGTTGCCCAACCACAATCCTAGCCAACGCTTGAACTACGTTCTCAACTAGCGATCCACCCCACAGTGAGACGTTACCTTTACGGGACTTGTACTCGTATCTAGATTTAGATTCGTCAGAGTTGAGTTTGAGTTCGGGGTAGCGGATATACAGCCCATTCGGTAGGCGCAGTCCTTCGGGGGTAACAGCCACGCACTCATGCTCACCGTAGTAATAGTTTTTCTTTTTGTTAGGCCACGTGGCTAAATGTTTTATTACGCCACCGCCTTCGTCCCATAGTGCTTTGATCTTATTGTTATCAGTGCGGTATGTATTAACATATTTGTCAGCGTCCTCAAATGAAACAATTGCCCCGGGGGGTGTTGTCTTGAGCGTGTGCTGCAACTTTAACGCACCAGTACCATATCCAAGACCAAGAATGCATGTCTTACCTACAAACCGCTCGATGGGGTTCGCCTTAGTGATTGGGCGATCATATATTTTGGTTGCGAATACTGAGTAAACATCTTCTCCCTTGCGAAACTGCTCGACCACATCATCCTGCCCTGCCAACCATGCGAGGACACGCGCCTCGATTTGAGACGAGTCGCAGTTGATAACGATGCAGTCATCGGGCGCAACCACCGCGTTCTTGAGAGCCTTCTTCTTTTTATCCCTGCTTGGTAGATTCTGGAAATTGACCTTATCTGATCCAGCCCACCTTCCTGTATGCGCCCCGTAGTATTTGAGGGGGATGGGGAGCATGCCTTTGTTACGCTTACCAACGTCGATGAATCTTTCAATCCTTGACTCTTCAATGGTTGACTTAGTACCCAGTCGAACAGAACATAACTGTTGTATGAATGGGTCTTCATGTTCAGTAAGCGCCAAAAAGCCTTCATCGTTTTTAGCCAACGCATATGTTTCCTTTCCAGTTGTTTTGCTTGGTTTCATTGGCACAACAATGTTGTGTTCGGTTAGTAGTTCAGCAAACTGTTTATTACTAGCTAGACGCTTGCGCACCTGCTCTGCTGTCTCGCAGTTGAGTTTCTCCATCAATCCTTCAAGCAGTGCGTTCTTCTCTTCGCGTAGTTCGTCAGCGCGTTCTTGCAGTAGGGCATCATCAACATAGAACACGGGGTGGGTGAACATCCGCAGTGTCATGTCAATAAGCTTTGTTTCATCTTCGGGGAATGCGCTCGACAATATATTGAACAGCGTAAAAGTAAGGTCTACGTCATTCTTGCAATACTCACCGTAGCGGGCTAGTTCTTCTTTAGTGAAGTCGAGTCGCCTCTTACCTTCAGCCAAGATAACTTCTTCACCCTTCTCGCCTATCTGATAGCGCGTGGCAAGCGCCTTGAGTGAGCCACCTACATCAACACCGTGAAGCGCACGAGCCATGCACAGGGTGTCATACATGAACGCGGGCGTAATGCCATACTTCCAACTAAGAATACATCCATCGAAGAGGGTGTTGTGACACACCAGCGCGCTGCTGCCCCAGTCAAATGTGGATAAGAATTCTTTTATCTTGTCGTTACTGCCTGTGAACCAGACAGTTGGGGCATCGTCAACCTTCACGCCAACGCCTATTACCTCAAAGCGTTTGTCGCGCACATATTCTTCTGTGGTCTGATGCTTAAAACCAAGTTTGATCTTGGAGTCGTAGTAGGTCTCAAAGTCAAGGGTAATTAAACTCACAGTGGTGCGTCCTCGTATTGCTCTATTCGTTTCTTAGTAGATGCGCGCATTACTTTTTCTAACACGCTTGGGTCTACGCGTTTGAATGGATTCCAATCGTTTGCGGATATTCTCGAGATGAGTTCGTCTCTCGTAATCAATTGCCTCTTGCGGGACAACAAGTTCTTGGGTTGTAAATCGGTGTTCGTTTGCACATTCTCTCCTTCGTGTATGCCCAAAAGTGGGCGATTGTCTTGTTTCTTTCACTAATGACCATGCACCGCACTCGGGGCATTTCATACTGATCTGCCTTGCGCAGGGTTATTCATAGCGTTCATTTCATCCGCTTTAGTTGCCCACGGATTGACGCTAGTGGTTGATATAGTGCCATTACCTATCGAGGTGCTAAACAAATTCCTTGGGTCAGTGAGTCCTGTCGCGTAGCGCCCGTCGGCTTTATATCGAATAGTATTTTCAGCGCTACCCAATGGTTCGCGCTCACCCGCTAGTGTTGCAAGAACTTCTCCATTGAAGTGTTCTATCTTCGCTCGGTCGTATGCTTCTTTAAGAGCCTTTTTATCTTCGTCAGATAAGCACTCGGTCATGTTCATTACTCGCGCCCACTTGGAAGCCAAGCCCTCAACAAACTCTTCGGGGTGACTCGCCATGCGTGCGATCAAAATTTCTGTTCCTGTTTCCATATCAACTTCCTTTGTTTAAGAACTGGTATCAAATTAGCAGTCCACCGAACGATGGGTTGCTAATCTTAGAGTTTTAATAGACACAAAAATAGGGGGCGATGGACTAACCATGCCCCCTTGTGGTTACTTACTTAACTTAGCGATTTCTCTATTGAGATACCAACGCGCTTTGCACAAGTCCTCGTGCTTGTCGCCCTTATGGTCGGCTCGTGTAATGTATTTCACAACATTGCCCAAGTTGTATCCCAACGACTTCGCTTCAATAAAGTCGATAGTCTCGATACCACCTGCCGTGTAGTGGGGCGGATGATTGACCATATCGGTGTGGTGTGTCTGAACAATCTCTTTTGGTTCAGTAGTGTCTTTAGCCATGTGCTTCAGTAACTCAACTGCAACTACATCTCTTGCGCTAGGCATGCGTGCCTTCTGTTTCCAAACAGCATGCTTACCACGACCGACTTTGAATAGGCGTAACTTCTTGCGTGCGTTGTATAAAAGATTATGTGCGGAGTCCATATTCACGCCAACTTCAGTGGCGATGTCTTTCGCTGATGTATTATGGTTTTTAGCCACGAGATTTGTTGCTCGTGCTATGTTGCTTTTCGATCTAATCATGTGCCTTCTCCTTTTTGATACGGCTTTTAACGGATACGATTCCAACCCCATGTTGGTTTCGTGCTTCTTGCATAGCATCTGCGAGTTCATACGCTAGGGCGGGAATAGTGGGCGGGTGTTCTCCTTTCATTAGTAACCCCACCATTGCAAACCCTGCGTGTAAATCTCGCAAATTGCTACGATCTTCTTCATCAGTCATAAGAGTTCCTTATATGTTCTTCAAAGATATCAATGTTGTCCTCGTTTACAAGCCAAGCATCGCCACCTGTTCGCTTAATAGTTTCTAGTTCCTTGCGTTGTAGAGCAGTGAGGACACCCTTGCCCGCCTTTGCTTCTATCGCTAGAAACTTTCCCTTGTGACAACACAAGAAGTCGGGTATCCCTGCGTTGCCATACCCCGCACCATGTGGCATTGCGTACCATATAGCGTGTGCCTTGAGAATCTTCTTGATCTTCTCTTTGACCTTGGCTTCGGGTGTCATGCTTGCCCCCTTGCTCGGATTGCTTCTGCATACGTTGAAAATGCACCTTTGGCTTCGTGTTCAGCATGAATGTCATCACACACCTCTGCACACGCCTCACGCTCTTTCTCTGCTACCAGTTTTGCAAAGGCTTCAAGTTCACAATACGTTATTTTCAACACATCGTATTCATCTGGGTTTGACGATGGGCTTGCACCAACTTGGTTAGCCATCTCAATAATTTCATCTTGTGTCATATGTCCTCCCTACTGACCCATACGATTGCCACACCGACTAGCACAATAATGATTGCGCCTAGTCCCATTAGAAATACTGTCCATGCGATTGTTTCAAGCATTATTTAGTCCTCCACCTTTCAGTGAATCGAGAGTTAACCGATCAAGAATTAATATGAAATACGAACGAGATGCACGCCAACCAACATCATCTAACTCCACGGATTGATTGTTTGTGTAGAGAGATATGTTGTCGAGATCGTGGTCATCTTCTATGTATGCGCCCTCATGTCCAAGAATCATTGCCATCTTGGATTTCAACGCATCAGGTAGGGTATCGTCTGTGTATCGCCTAACGGTTCTATCACCCACGAATACCGTGTAATGTTCATCTGCAACGCGCATCACTGGGACACGGATTAAACCCCAATTCTTAGTATGCACAACTGGGCTAAGACCAGTAGGCATCAGCATGGTGTCACCATCCACGCATGGTCGAACTGTGATGGGCGGGAGTGGTACATAAACACAGCATCAAGATTCGGGTCATATCCATCCATGATAGGTATGAAACCTTGCTTGTTATGGTTAGAGTTCTCGTAGGCTAACTTGGTCATGGTCATTACTGGAATGAACTCTGCAAGTTGCTCGTAACGAGCATAGCGTTTGAATGGTTCAACTGTTTCATACTTCATTTCTGATTGATCTGAACTGACTTTTGTTAACTTGAATTTACCGACGAGGTAGTGGTCATTACTGTCAACACCGATCATGTAGAAAGGGTTAGTGAAGAACCGATTACTCTCTTCGATTTTTGTTTTCTTGATGTTATCTGCGTTTTCAAATTTGTCAAGTATTATTTGACATTTATTTTGGTCTACATGCACCCATTCGCTATTAGGACTTTTACCTAGTGCGGTCAACAAAAGCGCATGAACTTCATCACCATTCAACCCATGCTCTTTACTATGACTACCTAAATCTCTACGCAATCTGCTTACTGCATCGGTGAGTCTGCGTACATAACCATGAGTAGTTTTCTCCGCAGTAGGCACTGCTTCCATGCGCTTGAGTGTTGTCATGAGTGAAGAGATCTTTACGCTACCAATAGTCTCTCTATCTTGCGTGCTACTACCTCGTTGTTTCCTATACCAAGGCGAGCGGTATTTGTATTGAGTTTCATCGTGGTCATACCACACATGGCTCACAGCAAAGCCATTAGGGTGACACATCATGTATCCATCCCCTTGTGACTTTTGATATACCTTTAGACCATAGGTAAATTGCAGTTCACGCACCAGTGGGAAGATCTTTGAGGCTTTCAGCCCCTCGTATAACTCCTCACTACCAAACCCCTCTACAAAGTATCTCTCTATCGACATATCAATCTCCCAGTTGTGGTTCTCTGACTTTAATGATGACCGCATAATCAAGTAACTTGATCTGTTTGATCGTCTCTTTTGTGAGCGTTACTGTCCCTGCAATTCGTGCAAAGATACACGCCTTCTCGCACACAGGGTAAAACTTCGTTACCCCATACACATCTCTCATCTCTACTTCTATGGCATTCAGACTCATGTTGCTTGCTCCATTGTTTGACCGTTGACTACTACTTTCACACCCCACTCACACGCAGGGAATTTCTTACCGCCCTGATAGGACACAGGCTTGAGAATCTCGGGGCTTTGTTTGTATATCTCTTTAGCGATTCTTCTCTTAGTTGAGATGAAGATGTTCTCAGGCGTGTCGTCGTTCATAGCGTAATAGTGAGAAGAGCCATATCTCATGCGATACCCGACTCGCTTTACGTCATACCCAAGGGTGAACAACAAGAACGCATCCAGTGGCGCATCGTCTATGAACTCCTCTGCTTTCGCTATCAAATCGTTGTTTTTATATTCATGTTTCTTATGCGCCCCCTCGCCATAGATACCCTCGACGATTTCTACACAAGTAGAGTTGATCGTGTCTAAGTTCATAGCCTTGAGCATCACCTCAGAAACTTTGAACATATGCTCATACTTCGACAAGATACCCTTGGATGCTTTGCGATTGATGTGGTTAGTGACTACCATATACGGTGTTATCGCTTGCATCGTTTCGCAGTTTACTTTCATACCTTTCCATATCGTATGGAAGATAGTGTCACCATCGCCCCACCCATTGCTAAATATGAGTCCACCTCTTCGTGAATCGTTAGCAAAGTAGCCCGAACTATGTTGAGATAGAAAGCAACGATCGCCTTGGTAGTAGCGTGACTTAGTAAACTCAAACGAGTTGTCAGGGCGCACAGTGCCCATGATGTTATGACCTTTGTCTCGTCTGTGATACTCACACTCTTTGAGAGAAATCCATTTACCATCGACCTCCCCATACTTATGGAACTTCATCACATAGGTTTGCGCGCGCTGTGTGCCAGTCGCTTTTCTGAATTTTCTGTGTTCGAGTTTCAGTCGTATGTATTCGAGTCTATCAATCTCAGTTGTATGCCATGTATCGCCATACACGATGTCGAATACTGTCGCACCATCCTCGTCTCGTCTGAGAAAGTATTTGTGGTTTTGCTTGCGGTTGCCGATAGGAAACCTATTTACGTTTCCACGATAGGGTGGGACGCTATTTGTGATGTTGAGCAGTCGCTCGTAGTTAAGTGCTTTCATTAGTCTTTCCCTTCTTTGTTAATCTCATCAATCAAATCTAGAATTACTCTCCAGTTCTCTTGGTCTGCGTTGTCTTTCAGCATCTCTTCCAATGCTTCTAGATGCGCTCTGTCACCGTGATGCCTGATTAGTATTCTCGCTATCGTCTCTTGTACTTTGCGTATGTTCGTCTCCTTGTCTAGTGTTATCGGTGCTTCCCACTCGTTCATCTTGTCCTCCCATTTCATCAAGGTAAGTTAATACATCCCTCCACATGAGAGGGTTCTGTGTGTTGCTAGCAAGTTTCTCTACGCAGTAAAAATATGCGCCATCTCCTTTCTCTGCTAAGAGTTCCTCCGCTAGTTCTTTCGACATGCGGTGTCGTGATGTAGGCGTGATGTTCATAGCGTATGCGAGTTCTCGTAATGACATCTTCAAAGAATTTTCAGTCAATGGCTCAGTCATCACCAAACACCACCATCTTGCCGACAGGGGGCTCGAAGTATTTGTTGCGTGTGATCATCCACATCGTTGGGCTAGAGATATTCCATTGGATATCGCCCTCTACATACCCGTCAGTGAACACGATCACACACTCCGCTTGAATCTTCTCTTTGTTGATGTATTCATTGACACACCCGACATGAGTTCCACCACCGCCTAATGGTTTAAGCAACGATGCGATGCTTGCATACTGTGATCTCTCGAACACTTGCTCACCATGAACCTCGGTGTCCCACCACAACACACGAACCCGCTCGGGTTGCGCGATGTCGCAAATTGAGACCAGTTCCGTAGCGAACTCAGTAATCTCATCACTGCCAATCGAACCTGATGTGTCAATAGCGATCACTACCTCACCGATCGTTTCGTTCTCCATGCTTGGCAAGTAGATGTCATTAGCCATCTGACGCTTGTTCATCTTGCGCCAAGTGAATTCATCCTTACCTCTGATTGATGAGTTCACAAAGTCACGCAATGCTTCACGCCAATCAATCTTGGGCTCGAGTAGATCTGAGATTGTCTTGGGTAACTTCGCACCCATGCGACCCGCTAAGATGCCACCCTCACGCAACGCCTTGTCGATTGCATCGTTGATCTCTTTGGCTTGCTCATGCGTTAGATCAGTTAGATCACCGAACCCATGCTCGTCTGAGTCAGAAAGGTCATACTCCTTGCCATTGACTTCGACCGACTCCCACTCTTGCTTATCTTGCTCTCCACCCGACTGTGGATTGCTATCTCCATCGGCAGGGTTGCTAGGGTTATCACATGGCTTGCCGTTCTGTGGTTTTGGTTTTGGCTTGGCGTGCTTCTTCAAATAGGTAAACACCTCACGCATCGACCAGTTGTGAAACATCGGGTCATACACCGCACCATCAGGCAACTCGACAATGCGTTCCTGTGTGTTAACGATGCATCCCTTAATATTCTCAATGATGTCGTTGACCACAAAGTCGGCTGCCAAATTAGCCATCTTGCGGTTCTCCTCAAACATCATCGCGCCATGCGTTATATGCTTGAGCCCCACATGAAGATTCTCATGCAATACCAAGCCACGACGCTTGGGTGCAGTGGCGATACGCTTCAAGAACTCACGACCATAGACCTTGTTGACACCATCGGTGTATGCCGTAGGACATCCACTATCGACGATCTCACTCTTACCCATCAACATCACGCCTGAGTAGAACGCTGTCTCGGGATGCTTCATTAGCGCAATGTGATCACGCTTGAGCAATGTCTCTTCTCTATCTTTAACTAGCATTTGTAACCTCCATTTCGAAACCTTCATCGGTCTCTTTGATTTTTAATTTGCCAATGGCAACTTGGTGAAAGATATTCATAGTCTGTCGTTTAAATAAAATGCCCTCAGCCTTCTCTTTGAAGTAGAGGTAAGTCATCACGACCAAACCAATGAACAACACGAACTCCAACTCAGTGATAGTTATCATCACACTTCCTTTCAGTTAATAAGATTTAAATACAGATCCACCCATCAATGGGGGGTTAGACACGGCTGTCGTTAGAACAACTCATGATTGTTCTTAGCCCACTCAGCGATCTCTTGGTTGTTACGAGCCAATCGAATCGACTTGGGATTGCGCATCATCATGGTAAAGAACACACCTTGAATCTCGCTAGATGGAATACGCTTGACGAACGACATGAACTTAGTCAACTGATCTTGTGTCTCTAAAACATCTACTGCTTGAAACATGATCATCAACTGCGCACTGATGTCCTTCGGTATCTCCACATCATCAGGATTCTTTACGATGTCCTTGACATCTACCAATGATTTCTCCAATGACATGAATGCCGACATATCACCTGCACCGCTTGCACCGATAGTGCCTGCGAGACATACCTTAGTAGCGTTCTCACCGATGATGTCACGATTGCGCACGATGACATCGCACTTGGCTAACGAGCGAGGAGAGACAAACGAGAGACTCGTCATTGATGGTTTGAAGATGTATGGGTTGTCCTTCTGATCTCCGTCTGTGTATGACGCCAAGCAACGAGGGAACATTGCAACGAACGCACGAACAACACGAGAGACACCATTCTCTGTTGCCCATGCCAACCACTCATCTGCTGTTGGCTTTGCCATACGCACCAAGCACACACGATTGCCTGCGTGAGCGAGCATGTTGTCACCGACACCATCTGATGCATTATTAGATGTTGCAATAATTGCCGATCCATCGGGCAGTGGACGATCACCTACCATCTTCTCTAGCATTAGTCGGGTGAAGATCACTTGCAGTAACTTCGGTGCTTTCATCAACTCGTCAAGCAAAATGTATTTCGGCTTGTTGTCATCGAGATTGAAGAGACTCGACACATAGTATTCCAACGCCTTGCTCGCATGGTTGGGAATAGTCATACCTATGTCTGACATATCTTTCACGGGGCAGTCTACATAGATGTAGTCGAACTTGTCGCCCTCGATACTTGTGCCGTCTTTGGGTGAGCGCCACTTGTCACCGTTATCTGATGCAATCATAGATAAAAGCGAGGTCTTGCCACAACCAGGTTCAGACTGCACGACTACTGTCGTATGTGGGGCTACTACGGGAATGAGTTTGCGTAACTCGTTGATTGATACTGTGTCGTTGAAATTGATTTTAGACATGATGTCTTTCCTTTACTGATTGGATACTTAAAATTACTGACTTGATACTTAACTTAGACGCACTTGAATGCGCCAAACTTCCCGAGGATGCTGTCTACATCCTCCTTCACTGCATGACGCACCGCATCGGAATCACGGATATCCTCTGCCGTCACATCGCTCAGTGTTCTCTCTAGCGTTGCCCTTGCCTCCTCCAATGCGGGATCTGCGCTTAGATTGAATTGCTTGAATGACTCGCACATCTCTTTCGCTTTCAAGATGGTCGTGTCATAGATCTTTCTCTTCTTGGTCTTGGTCTCGCCTGTGTTAGCGTCAACGCCTGTCTCGTCAACACCACAGCAATGGCTAATAGACTTCATAACCTCAACGAACCTTGATTGTTGTTCCATCATTACATGGGACATTATTTCCTCTGCTTGAGTAGAGTATGACTCGAACAAGTCATCAGCGATGTCTTGCGCAATGGCGCACCTGAAATCGTTCATCGGCACTTCGGACACGAAAAGCCTTAAACCAAACTTTGACGCCAGTTCCTCACGGCTCGGATAATCATCTCGGTTGAACATGTCGCCTTGCTTGAACGCCATGTCGCTCACGATCGAATCGTAATCAGCAATGAATGTATTGACCGATGACTCGAACGCTGACTTGTGGTCGTGCCACTCTTGCTTGAACTTGGGCATGTCCACGCTAGGCAGATAGTCCTGTGCGTTGTTCCACCGATAGGTGCGACGCTTGACCCAGTTGTAGATAGTCTGACGATAGTTCACGATCGCCTTGTGCTTGGGATGATCGGCTAGTAAGTTCTTCACATACTTGCCCGCGTTACGATCGGCATGCTTTGCCGTAGTAACCTCATTGCTGATGCCACGATCTTGCTTGGTAGCAGACCACACATTGACATCCACGCTGACTAACATACCCGATGTCGCAAGACTGATCAGGTGCTTTGGCTTTTGTAATTCCATTTGAATTCCCTTTCGTTTAAAAACAAATCCACTATTACATGGACTACTAAATAACGGCGGTCACTGCTGACTCCTCCATTGGCTATAAGTATAACAGAACTTGACTTATTAGTCAAGAGGTTTACTCAACTTTTTTAGATAACCAATCGCAGGTGATCTCTCTCCTGAGACTGATGTAGTCCTCTTCGAGATCGCCAAACTCTTTCTTGGTGATGTCATCTGCGTTCTCACCGATCTCAATGTATTGACCCACGATGCAGTCGTTGTCCTCGTGGAACTCAAATGCCAAACTCCACAACGCCATGTGCGCCCTGACATTCACATAGTCGGGATACCATTTGATTTCGTGTGGCGTATGAAAATTAAACTGTAACTTGGTCATGTCGATCTCGAGCCACTCGTTGATCGAGCCCTCCTTACCAGTCCACAACACGGGTATCTTGGACTTGGCTTCGCATAAGAATGTATTGAACGACTGCTCGCTCTTCTTATCGTCATCGCCCACGAATCGTATGGTGTATGCCACCAATGATCTATAACCCATTGACTCCTCCTTTGTGTGATGAGTTCAATCCCTTGAGCAAAGACATATCCGTCACCAGTATGTAGTTGGACTTGGGCATCGGCACGACTGTGCGCACCACACGCTTGGACTCGGACTCACCACATGGTAGGCACATCTTGTAACCAAGACTCCACCTTGCCGTGGGATACCGATCACCGCATACACGGCACTCTGCTTTATAGGACATAACCATTCTCCTCTGCGTAGTGCATCAGCATGTAGATGAGCAGTAGGGCTTCCCATGACTTGCCCTCACCGCACCACTTGATAGCAAGATCTGCTGTCTCCCATGCTTCTCGTTTAAAAATCTTCTTGCTCATACTCTGTTGTCCCTTGTTGCTTGCTCGTATGTGTCACGGTGGAACTCCATCTCACGGACATGGAAGTGTGTGTCTAACTTCTCAGGGTCTTGTTCGCAAAGCCACGCATCCCACAACGCCAGATCTTTGTGCGCATAGACGCCTATGACTTTCTCGGCTGTTGCCGTCACTTCGATCAGCGCAAAGACTGACTCAGGCAGAAATGGGTTAGGCATTAAACCCGTCTCCACTGCATCATGGATTGCAATACTAAGTTGTTTCATCTGTCCCATAAGGTTTCTCCCAGTTTGAAAATCCACTATTGGGTGGATCGTTGTTTAACATCGGTGATGAGTTGCTCTCCCCACCAGTCATAAGTATAACAGAACTTGACTTATTAGTCAAGGGAGTTGGGTAAGTTTTTTATTTAGGGTTTTGTTCTACTTGTTCTACCTTGTTCTACTTTTTCCACTTTACATATAGAACGAGGAAAATTAAATTTTTGTAAGGGAAAGTATTAGTTTTAGATAAGAAATTCTATATAATATTAATTATAAAGATATAAAAAAATAAGTGTTGTTCTATGTTCTAGTAAATTTGAGGGGGTATACGGTTCTATTTCGCTTTTTCTCTGCACTGGCTGGCGAACCCTCCCTTGCCCGACTTTTTTCAAAAATCCGACCATCCTGCCAAAAATCGTAGAACATTAGAACAAAACCCCGCTAACCCGCATGAAACCTAGAAAGTTCTGTTCTAACTATGCTTATAAAAGTAGAACATGTTCTAGAACACAGCACAAATCAGGTCTATCAATTCTGAGAACGGTAGGCGATGCGCTATTTGACGTAGCGTCATTTCTGAGAACGGTAGGCGATGATTCAAAATCCACTATTCGATGGATCGTTAATTAAGGCGCTTGTGCATGCAACGCTCACTTAACGCGCGCGACCACAAATAACTGGTATCAAAACACAGGGCCAAAAAAAAGCCACCCGAAGGTGGCTTAGAAGTTTCTCAGTTATTACTTATTGTATGTCGCCCAAAACGCTTTTACAGCAAGTTTAAACTTTGCGCTGTCCGCTGTGGAATCCATACCTCGTGTTTGCTTGACCTTGCAGGATTTTTCTTGTTTCTCGAAATCCTTTGTGATTGATTCCACAAAGTTTAGCGATGCCCGTGTGGTTGACTGTCCAACAGTTAAAAGGCTTTTTGCTATGCGTTTTAATTCCCTGATCTTATTAGAGCAATAAGTGGAGGTGGCATCTCTCGCCTCGCCTATGATTTTATGTAGTGATGGATTCGTGTTTTTAAGTTTCCCGAATTCCTGAGATGAAAAGGAAAACGCATACGCCACAGTCATCTCGATCTTTTCAACCTTTTTGTTGGCGATTTGCTCGGGCGAGGCGATTACATAGTGATCGTTGACGACAGCATACACAACAGGCTTTTTGATCTCGCTATGTCTCAGGCGATACCCATCTACCATATCGGCTTGGATTTCCTCGGGGATTGTTTCGGGGAAGCCAGCGATTTTATCGAGGGCATATTGCGCCTGATCTCTAGAGGTGTCTGTTGTGATAGCGTGTTGATATGCGAAATCTTTGAATGATTTAAATTGCATTTGATTACTCCAAAAGTTAAGAACATATCGCCTAGAGGATTCGTTGGCGACAGATATAAGGTATCAAATCAAGCCCTTTAAGTAAAGTTCCACAGGGGAATGGATCGTTATTTAACTCGCTTGACCTGCCTGCGCTCTTCACGCGCGCGACCACAAATAACTGGTATCAAAACGCGGGGACAAAAAAAAGCCCCGCCAAATGGCGGGGCTTAGTGTGCTAAGTATTACTTAGCGTCTGCATGATTCCATTTGACCATGAACGCGATCTTCGCATCCGTGAATCGTTTGGTGTCGGCAGTTGAATCACCGCGTGACTTAGCGGTCTTCAGTCTGGTCTCAGCGGTGTCTTTGAACCATTCATTAATGAACTCTTCGAAGTTCAGATTCGCTTTGCGAGTCTTGCCTTCTTCACCGCTCGCTTCTTTCTGTAGTCGTATTGCTACGCGCTTGAGTTCAGCGAGTCGGTTCGAGCAGTAGGTGCTAGTTTTGTCACGGACTTTACCGATTAGTGAATGAAGCGCGGGACGCGTGTTCTTCAGTTTGCCAAACTCTTGCTGACTATAAGAATACGCATGATCGACACCGATTTTGATCTTCTCGACATTGTCGGTCTTGATGTGTTCTGGTGTAGCGATCACATAATGATCATTGATCACCGCGTAGACTACTGGTTCAAGCAGTTGCGTGAACTTCATTCTGTACCCGTTGTAAAGCGCGTCCTTAACTTCGCTTGCTACTTCAGTAGGGAATGATGCGTCTTGCGACATAACGAAGCGCGCTACTGCTTCAGTCGTTTGGTATGCACCCGCTTGCTGAAAACCCGCGTCTTGAACGGATGTGAACGATGCGCTAGTTTGAGTCGTAGCAGACTTGGGCTTTGTAGTTGCCATGTCAATCTCCATGAAAATGAACGATTTAAAAATATCGGCAGAAGAATTTCTAACCGACAAATGAAGAGTAGCATTTTGTAGGGTCTAAAGTAAAGTTCCATAGGGGAATGGATCACTAATTAGCGCGCTTGTCACGCTCACGCTTCGCGCGCCCGACCACACATAACTGGTATCAAACCCTCCCCGAAGGGAGGGTTGTGGTTAGCGCACCCGACTATATTCTTCGCCGTCTATCTTGGCGCAGAACGTAGCACGTTGCACTTGTAGTCTAGCCTTACGAAAGAACTCGTAGCGGCTTGGTAGTTCAGAGAAGGGGCGACGTTGGTACATCGCCTCTCTCAACGCTTGATACACATGGGCTCGCCATATGTTGCGCTGACCTGTTGTCATCACTCTTCTCTGAATGATGGGTCAATCCACAGCATGATCTGCACCATGAGCAGACCACCAACTACAAACAGTACAGTGTCCCAACCGATGTAGTTGTTACCTGATGTAATGCCGAGGTTGATGCAATACATGCGAGACATGAACACCATGCCGATGATGAACCAAGTGAGAGCGTCCACAATCTTGCGGACTCCACGAACTGCTGACATATCAATCTCCTAGTTAAAGATGGGGGGCTTGCGCCCCCCGAGGGTTAGCGGTAGTAACGAACCGCCATCGTGCGACCGAAGAGGTCGGTCACCTTACCGAACATGTCCTTGTTCGGGTACTTATATAGCCACTCCTTGGCAGAGGCTAAAGACCATGCGGTGTGGGTTGCCGCTGTGTTACCCCACTGGATGTGTACTGTGTACATGTCATCTCCCGTGTATGGACTGGCTGACTAGTCGTTGACCAAGTGGCTTCCGAATCCATGTGTGTAGATTACTAGAACGGGGGGCATAAGTAAAGTTTGGCGGGGGATCAGCGCACCCCCACACCCCCAAATCCTCTTTGGGTCCCCCCTAGCCCCCATACCCTCGAATATGAACAAATAACACCGCGTTTTTTCAAACTTTTATCATTCACCCCCTTACCTTTCCGGATCGACGGCGCTGCTATTTTCACTTAGCTACTATACTTATAAGCCGGGTCGAGAGTTACGCGCCGGAGCAAAATACCTAGCATTCATGCGGCCTAGCGCCCCATTTGCTTCTTCTACAACAATAAGTACTTATTGCCGATCTGGAGTACCTACCCCCATTAATTTTTTGCCACATTTATTCAACATTTATCATGCAAACACCCCCCGTCTCTTTTTATTTGCATATGTCAAAAAATTTTTTACAAAAAAATTCCAAAAAGTGATATAGTCGGCGCATGACTGATACGTTAGTACCGAACATAGAGGAGAATATTCCTCTGCCAGAGAATGCAAAAGAAGCATTCCCGGATCTATCTGCCGAACAAGAGTTGCAGATGAGGGCCAATGTCATCAAGCTAATGTCAGACCTGACTGGTCAAGAAATCTCTCCAACGAAGGAAAACGCAGAGCAAGCCAAAGCTTTGGCTAAGGAGATGATCTCTAATCCTGCTTTTCGCCCTGACTACTCTAAATATCCCAACGAAACACTAGCTATGTTGGCTGGTATGGTGGCTCAGATGAACGTCTCTATAGTAGAAGAGCTGTCTGATCTGAAGATGTACGTGGTAAATAAGCTAGTTGCCGAGATAGAAGCTGCAAAAGACCCCAAAATTCGTGTCGCTGCCCTAGGAAAACTGGGTGAAGTGGACGGAGTTGACGCATTTAAGAAGCGTAGTGAGGTCACACATAAGATATTGACGGCAGAAGAGGTCGAAAAAGAGCTATTAGAGACGCTAAACAGCCTAGAAAACAAGGTAATTGACGTTGAAGCCCGAGAAATCGTGAAAAATGACTCAAAATCTGACGCCTGAGAAGATTTTTAAGCTGCGGCAGAGCTTGCCAAGCATGCCAGACAGACAAAGAAGGCGTGTTCTTGAGCTATTGAAGACATACGATGCCCAAATAACCCAAAATTTGGGTAAGGAGAGCTTTCTTGACTTTGTTAAACACGTATATCCCGGTTATAAAGTTGGGCCACACCATCTTAAGCTGGCGCAGATTTTTGAAGACATTGCCAACGGTAAGAAGAAGCGGGTAATAGTTAATATTGCCCCTCGCCACGGTAAATCTGAGCTAATTTCCTACCTTGCCCCTGCTTGGTTTCTAGGTAAATACCCTCAGAAGAAGATTATTATGTCGTCTCATACGGCGGATCTGGCTATTAACTTTGGTCGGCGAGTACGTAACCTTGTGGGTTCAGATTTATACAAAGAAATTTTTCCGCAAGTAGAACTGCAGGCTGACTCGAAGTCGGCATCAAGGTGGGGAACAAACTTCAATGGAGAATATTTTGCTATTGGTGTTGGAGGTGCTCTCGCTGGTCGCGGCGCTGATCTTTTCATTATTGACGATCCGCATAGTGAGCAAGATGCCAAAACGGGACGAGCGGATGTTTTTCTTCCTGCTTGGGAGTGGTTCCAGTCTGGCCCTATTCAGCGCCTTATGCCGGGCGGTGCGATTATTGTTGTGATGACAAGGTGGTCCAAGCTAGATTTAACGGGCCAAATCATCAAACAAATGGAGTTAAATGACACTCAAGGCGATACCGTCGAGCCTTGGGAAGTGGTCGAGTTTCCTGCAATTAAAGATGACGGAGAAGCTCTTTGGCCTGAGTTTTGGCCCGTAGAAGAGCTGTTGGCTAAGAAAGCTGTATTAGATATTAGGTATTGGAATGCACAGTTCATGCAAAACCCAGTATCAGAGGAAGGCGCACTAATTAAGAGGGAGTGGTGGAAAATTTGGGATAAAGAATCCCCTCCCGCATGTGACTTCACTATCATGAGTCTAGATGCTGCGCAAGAAGCCAACAATAGGGCTGACTTTAACGCATTAACGACATGGGGTGTGTTCTTTAATGAAGAAACTAATAACTACGCCATCATTTTGCTCAACTCTATTAAGAAGAGGCTGGAGTACCCTGACCTAAAAGCGATGGTTATCGAGCAGTACAAAGAATGGCAACCAGATGCATTTATGGTTGAGAAGAAGTCCAACGGATCCGTGCTGTATCAAGAGTTCCGCAGGATGGGTATACCCGTAGGTGAGTTCACCCCCGGGAAAGGTCAGGACAAAATTGCTCGTGTGAACGCGGTGTCGGCATTATTCCAAGGGGGAGTTGTGTACGCTCCGGATAGGCGATGGGCAAAGGAAGTAATTGAGGAATGCAACGACTTTCCCTCTGGCGCAAACGACGACTTGGTGGACTCCACTACGCTTGCGCTGTTAAGATTCAGGCAGGGCGGGTTTATCCGACTGGACACAGATGAGCCAGAAGAACCTAACTTGTTAAATATGTACCGCAAACGCGCGGCTTACTATTAAGGATACATCATGGATGATATGAGTTGGAAACGGGTGAAAGGTGGGTATTACGCTCCCGGCACGCCTGAGTACAAAGAATTCATGAAGGAAGTGGAGCCACTAATAAAAAGTGGCAAAACTAATATATCTCCGTCACATAACATGCCTCTTCCAGAAAATAAATTTGTTCGTCCGGAAAACTACATACCCGCGCGTAGAGCAGATCCCCTAGGCAAACACGGATCAAAAGACAGAATAGAAACAATAGATTATGGGTATGACAAAGAAACCATAGGCAGGTTATTGAATGCCTACAACGACGCGGTTAAACGTCATGGTGTACCTAAGATGTCAGCTGATGATCTAACTAATATGGCGTTAGTAGAAGGACGATCTAACTTTGGCTACAACGGCTTCGATTACAACAATAAAAAATCAAATGCTATTGCACAGGATCTAGTTAAACTGGGACATGATCCGTATGCTGCTGGGTTTCCAGCGGCTATAGCGGACAGAATGGCTGATGCACAAAGGCGTGGTGTTGATTTTTACCATGCTTGGAACGGTGGGGGGCCAGAGGCTAAGAAATATTCGCAGCGTATTGAGCAACAAAGATATGCAGTAGAGCATCCAAAGAATCAACCATTGCGCAACTTTATTAAACAGAAAATTGGGGCTTTGGATACAGACCAGAATATGTCTGAAGCAGAACCAGATCAGAACATTTCGCAAGTAGAGGCAGAACCAGACATGATGCGTCGTGGTGGCTCTGTAAGGATGCCTGACAGTTACAGTCAAGGCAGTTGGAAACTAATTTAAGGATACATCATGGCAATAGACAAGGCTTTATATCAGGCTCCTCAAGGTATCGACCAGATTGGTGCTGAAGACGATGAGCCTCTTGAGATTACTATTGAGGACCCAGAGGCGGTAGATATTAAAGGTCCCGGCTTTGAGATTAGTATGGTGCAAGAGGAAAACAGCGATGACTTTAGTCGCAACCTTGCAGAAGAAATGGATGAGGCTACTCTATTAAAGATAGCTGGCGATTTACTAGGGGATTTTGAAACTGACGTTGCTAGTCGCAAGGACTGGGTACAGACTTATGTAGATGGTCTTGAGTTGCTTGGCATGAAGATTGAGGAACGTATTGAGCCTTGGCCCGGTGCGTGTGGTGTGTTCCACCCACTATTGGCTGAGTCACTTGTGAAGTTCCAAGCTGAGACCATGATGTCTACATTCCCAGCAGCTGGGCCTGTTAAGACTGCAATCATCGGTAAAGAAACTCCTGAGAAGAAAGAGCAAGCTGAGCGCGTGCAGACTGATATGAACTATCAGTTGACCGAGGTGATGAAAGAATACCGTCCAGAACATGAACGCATGTTGTGGGGCTTGGGTCTATCAGGTAATGCGTTTAAGAAAGTATATGAAGACTCTAGCCTGCAACGGCAAGTTGCGATGTTTTGCCCTGCGGAAGATGTTGTTGTTCCATACGGTGCGTCGAGCCTAGAGGCGGCGGAGCGTGTAACGCATGTGATGCGCAAGACTCCTAACGAAGTGCGTAAGCTCCAGTACGACGGGTTCTACCGTGACGTTGACCTAGGCGATCCAACTGGTGTGATGGACGAGGTAGAAAAGAAGATTGCAGAGAAGTTGGGCTTTAGAGCCACACAAGACGATCGCTTCAAACTACTAGAGATGCACGTGGAGCTTGACCTCCCCGGTTTCGAGCATGAGACAGACAAAGGTGAGCAGACAGGCATTGCATTGCCATATGTTGTGACACTAGAGAAGTCCTCTGGTCAAATCTTAGCTATCCGCAGGAATTGGAAAGAAGACGATGATACTTATCAAAAACGAGCACACTTCGTACATTACCCATATATACCGGGTTTTGGTTTTTACGCTTTTGGGCTTATCCATCTCATTGGCGCTTTCTCTAAGTCTGGCACTTCTATCCTTCGCCAATTGGTTGACGCAGGTACGCTATCAAACTTACCGGGTGGCTTCAAGACACGCGGACTACGTTCGAAAGGCGATGACACGCCGATAGCACCGGGCGAGTTCAGGGACATGGACGTCCCAAGCGGGTCGATCAAAGACAACATCATGACCTTGCCATACAAAGAGCCATCACAGGTTCTCTTGGCGTTGTTGAACCAGATCATCGAAGACGGTCGCAGATTTGCAGGCACTGCTGACTTACAAGTTGCAGATATGTCTGCAGGTTCTCCAGTTGGTACTACGCTTGCGATCCTCGAGCGTACATTGAAGTCAATGAGCGCTGTTCAAGCTCGCATTCACTATGCGATGCGTCAAGAGTTTGAGTTACTCAAAGAAATCATCGCCAATAACGCCCCCGATGAATATGACTACGATCCAGAAGAAGGATCCCGGATGGCTAAAAAGTCCGACTATGAGGCTGTAAACATACTGCCAGTAAGCGACCCCAACGCCGCTACTATGGCTCAAAAGATTGTTCAATATCAAGCGGCTCTCCAGTTAGCACAAACAGCACCTCAGTTGTACGACCTTCCTCTATTACATCGTCAGATGTTAGATGTCATCGGCATTAAGAATTACCAAAAACTTGTACCGATGTCGGAGGACATGAAGGCACGCGATCCTGTTACTGAGAACATGAACATTCTTAGTAACAAACCAGTCAAAGCGTTCTTGTACCAAGATCATAGAGCACATATCGCGGTGCACATGGCGGCGGCGCAAGATCCACACATGCAACAGTTGATTGGACAAAATCCTCAGATGGCTCAGACTATCCAAGCAGCGATGTCAGCTCACGTTGCAGAACATTTGGGTATGGAGTACCGCAAGCAGATGGAGCAGATGATGGGCCAAACATTGCCTGCTAACCAAGATGATGCAAATGAGAAAGAAATGGCACCAGACATGGAGGTCAAAGTTTCTCAGATGGCAGCACAAGCTGCGCAACAGTTGTTACAGCAACACACTCAAGAAGCACAGCAGCAACAAAACCAGCAGCAAGCTCAAGACCCGCTCATCCAGTTGCAACAACAAGAGTTGCAGCTTAAGGGTCAAGATCTGCAACGTAAAACCCAAAAAGATCAATCTGATGCTCAGCTTAAAGCGCAGCAGCTACAGATTGAACGTGATCGCATCGCAGCACAACAAGAAACCGAAGGGGCGAAACTCGCTTCTAAGGTACACGGGGAAAGAGAACAGCGTAGAGCTGCTCATGAAGAGAAAGGGTTCACCACGGCGGTGGATCTACATAAACATGCTCTGTCATTGTCTCAGCAAGAGCAGATGGCGCGTTATCAAGCCCAGCAAGGGGCACAGAAAGATAAACCTAAGAAAGGTGAATGATGTCATACGAGGTATTACAAACATCACAACATTTCATAAAACAGATCGACGAAAACATAAAACGACTTGAAGAAGATCTTGGCGCTAGTAGTGCTAAGAGCTATGAAGAGTATCGCTATATGTGTGGGGTTATCACAGGTCTACTCACAGCTCGTCGATTCATTACAGACCTGACAAAGAGTATGGAAGATTCCGATGAGTGAAACACTTGATCTATCGCAAGCAGTGGATTTAACACAACTATTGCACAAGACAGAAGAAGAAAAAGCCAAACAACTACCCAAACCTTCTGGTTATCGCATTCTGTGCGCTGTGCCAGAGGCGGAGAGTGAGTTTGAAGAAAGTGAAGTTGGATTAATTAAATCCGACGAGACCATGCGCAACGAAGAGCTGCTCACAACAGTTTTGTTTGTTGTTGATATGGGACCAGACTGCTATGCAGACAAAGCTAAGTTCCCTAACGGGCCTTGGTGCAAAAAGGGTGACTTCATTTTGATTCGTCCAAATGCAGGTACACGCCTACTGATCCACGGACGCGAATTCCGCATCATCTATGACGACAACGTCGAAGGTGTTGTAGAAGATCCTCGCGGCATTAAACGTAAATAAGGAGGCCTTATGGCTACAGGACAGTTTGAGGAATATAAGTTTCCCGACGAGCAGACCCAAGTGGATGTTCAAGTGGAAGACACAGAAGAAGTAGACGTCAAGATAGTTGACGACACACCGCAGGAAGATAGGTTCGTAGAGCCACTTACTGAGGAAATTAAAGAAGACCTAGAAAAAGCTGATGAGTCTGACGATTACACCAACAATGTAAAAGTCAAGTTTAAGCAGTACAAGAAAGCTTGGCACGATGAGCGTCGTGCAAAAGAGGCGGCTTTTAGGGAACAACAAGAAGCTCTGGCTGCGGCTCAACGGATCTTAGATGAGAACCGAAAGCTTAAAACGATGTTGGAAAGTGGTGAGAAAGAATTAATTTCTAACTACCAATCATCGGCTGAACTGGAAGTAGATAAAGCAGAACGCAACTATAAAGAGGCTTATGACTCTGGGGATTCGGATAAGCTTTTAGAAGCCCAGCGGGAGCTAGTACGTGCGGAGATGAAACTTGATAAGGTAAAAAGTTACAAACCCACTGTACAAATACCAGAAAATGATGTACAAACTACCCAACAACCGCAGCCCACTCAACAGATGGACCCAAAGGTTGCAAGCTGGGTTTCACAGAACCCTTGGTTTGTAGACCAGAACAAGATAGCGATGCGCAAGTACGCTGAAGGTGTTCACGAAGAGCTAGCGATGCGGTACGGTAAAGCATACATTGGTACTGATGAGTATTTCAAAAGTATCGACAAAGAAGTTGCACGTAGATTCCCAGAAGAATTCGCGTCAACTACAAAAAACGAAGAGGTTGATAAACCAACTCGTACAAAACCAAGCACGGTCGTTGCACCGGCTAAACGTAGTACATCCTCTAAACAGGTCGTATTAACGAAAACGCAAGCTGCCTTGGCGAAGAAACTCGGACTAACCAATGAGCAGTACGCTCGTGAAATGACAAGATTGGAGGCTTAAATGGCTACAGAAAACAGATTACAACGCGAGATGACTAGTAGAGCTGCGCAGGAGCGTCCTAAGCAGTGGCAACAAGCAGATCTACTGCCGGAACCTGATAAGGAACCGGGCTACGCGTACCGATGGATTCGTGTTTCTACTTTGAACAACATCGACCAGCGAAACATTACGGGTAAATACCGTGAGGGCTGGGAACCTGTAGCGTCAGAGGAGCAGCCGAAATTTAGACTGCTAATCGATCCCACTAGCCGATTCGTCGGTCAAATTGAGATCGGTGGATTGTTACTTTGCAAGTGTCCAATTGAGCTGATGGAACAACGTAATGCACATTACGCTAAACAGACTCATGCACAGGCGGAAGCTGTAGATAACAATTTAATGCGCCAGAGTGACGCGCGGATGCCTATCTTTAGAGAAAGCAAATCCTCGACTAGTTTTGGTAAAGGTACTTAAATTTTTATAGGAGTCTTAAATGGCTTATCCCACCGTCAGCAAGACGTATGGATTCAAACCAGTCAACCGACTGGATGGGCTTCCCTACGCCGGAGCGATCCGTCAAATCCCTGTAGCGCCAGCATATGCGACCGCTATTCTCAATGGCGATACTGTTGCTATTAACACCAGCGGTTACCTTATCGCTAAAACTGCCACTAACAGTGGTGACAGCGTAGGTGTATTGGTTGGTTGCCAATATGTGAACTCGGCAGGTCAAACTGTTCAAGGTCAATATTACCCAGCTGCTACCTCAACTTCTACAGCAATGGCTTTTGGCTATGTTGTGGATGATCCTAACGCTGTGTTCAAAGTTGTTGCTACAAACGGTCAAACCACTGTTCCCACGGCATTTACCCGTGCGATTGTTGGCGCTAACGTAGCAATCTCCGTTACCACTGGTAACACCACCACTGGTGACTCGTATTATGGTATCGACGGAACTTCCGCTGACACCACCAATACATTGCCAGTCCGTGTAGTTGATGTTGTGCCTGATACCGCCACTGGCTTGCCCGGTGTTGCAGCTACGACTTACTACGAGTTTTTGGTCAAGTTCAACTTGCACCAGTACACCGATACCACCGGTATCTAAGGAGTAACTTACTATGGCTATTTCACGCGCACAACTACTGAAGGAACTCCTTCCCGGTCTTAATGCTTTGTTCGGTCTCGAGTATGCACGCTACGGCGAAGAGCACAAAGAGATTTACGAAACAGAGACTTCAGAGCGTAGCTTTGAAGAAGAGACCAAACTGTCTGGTTTCTCTGCTGCTCCTGTCAAAAACGAAGGTTCTGCCATCGCTTATGACAATGCACAAGAAGCATGGACTGCCCGCTACAACCACGAAACTATCGCCTTGGGTTTTAGCTTGACTGAAGAAGCTATCGAAGACAACCTCTACGATTCTTTGTCTGCTCGTTATACCAAAGGTTTGGCTCGTGCTATGGCGTACACCAAGCAAGTTAAGGCTGCTAACGTGTTGAACAACGGCTTCTCTAGCAGCTACCTCGGTGGTGACGGTGTGGCTTTGTTTAGCGCTTCACATCCCTTGGTTTCTGGCGGCACTAATAGCAACACCCCATCTACTCAAGCTGACTTGAACGAGACTTCCCTTGAAGCCGCCGTTATCCAGATCGCTGCTTGGACTGATGAGCGTGGTCTGTTGATCGCTGCTAAACCTAAGAAGTTGATTATTCCTCCAGCACTCCAGTTCGTGGCAACCCGTTTGCTCGAGACTAAGTTGCGCGTTGGAACAAACAACAACGACATCAACGCCCTTGAGAACAATGGTTCTATTCCAGAAGGCTGGACTATCAACCACTTCTTGACTGACGTTAATGCTTGGTTCTTGACTACAGACGTGCCTAACGGTATGAAACACTTTGTCCGTACGCCTTTGGCGAACAGCATGGACGGAGACTTCGACACCGGCAACGTCCGTTACAAGTCCCGCGAGCGTTACAGCTTCGGCTGGTCTGATCCATTGGGTGTCTTCGGCTCCTCTGGTTCGTTCTAAAGAAAAGGGGGTCAAAAGCCCCCTTTTTTTCTTTTTTGGTGTATATTTCAAACATCTGGGTGATCCGCTTTTACCACCACTGCCCCAGCAGACGATGCAACGATCGGTAAAAGCTCTTTTGCATAAGGAATTTTCATGGCACGCGCAACCTTTGAAGGCCCAATCCTATCGGGCGACTCACGTTTTGGACCACTTCGTAACGTTGGTTACGCAGACTTGGCTCAAGAAGCAAGCATTGTTTTAACAAACGTAACTAACAACACTGCTGGATACGGCGGAGTTTCTGGTCAATTTGTTAACGGAAACGGCATTCCTAACTCCAATGCAGTTGTTTACACACCCTCTTCTTCTACCTACCCACCTGTTGCAGCAACAATCACTGCTGATGCTGGTACGGGCGGTACAGGTACTTTGTACCGTGGCGTGGTGTTCTATGTGCCTTACGGCTCAAACATCAATGATTTCTTATTGGATACCAACGTAGCAATTACTGCTAGTGGCGGAACAATTGGAACCGTGACTGCTAAGATTGGTAACGCATTTAACGACACTACTTACGCAAACGTCACATCGATGAACGCCGCAACAGGTCGCAATACCGTTGCTCAAACTGGCGCTCAATTGTTGTCTTGCAACTCAACTACTGGCGATATCACAATCTCTCCAACACAAGGTTCTAGCCAGTACTCAAACCTGATGTCTCAAATTGTAGTTACTTTGACTATTCCTTACACAGCTGGTACAGGAACCACGTTGCCAACGATCACTGCAGGTACATTTACTTTTGCAGTTCGTTACACACAACTTGATGCCAACATCGGCAACAGCACAACTTACCCATACGGTAACTTTGACTAATCAGTCCTAGGGGCTTCGGCCCCTTG
>JGI24890J29729_1000455_pt1 | contig 25976 bp, 51 predicted proteins | sample FreactcultureFD7_FD_29729 | JGI IMG/M metagenome (IMG submission 29729)
GGTGGTGCAGCAGTTTCAGCAGCTAACATTCAATCTTACATGACTCAATTAGCTATCAAGCTAGTTCGTGGTACTGATAAGGCTGACTTAATCGTTGCTGACAATAACTACTACAACCTATATGTAAATAGCTTACAAGCAATTCAACGTGTAACTGATCCAGAGATGGCAGGTTCAGGTTTTGCTTCACTTAAATTCTATGGTGGCGGTACATCTGCTGACGTAGTATTAGGTGGCGGTATCGGTAATCAAGAACCAGCTAACCACATGTACTTCTTAAACACAGACTACATTTTCTTCCGCCCACACAAAGACAGAAACTTTGTGCCAATCGGTGGCGAACGTCAATCTGTAAACCAAGACGCTATTGTTAAATTAATCGGCTGGGCTGGTAATCTTACCACTTCAGGCGCACAATTTAACGGTGTTTTAACAGCTTAATTAAGGAGATAATACTATGGCATATTCAGTAACCCCTATCTCTGGCGTAAATCTTTCATCAGCAACACAAACACAATTAGCATCTGACGGAACTACAACTATCCCAGCATTTGGCCCATTAGGCAATGAGGTATTTGGTTCAGACGGTAAACGCTATGTGTTTGCTAAAGCTGGTAACACATTTACAGCTAGTGAAACATCATGCACAGTAAACGCAACTACATTTGTAGCAACTTCTACAGGCGGATCATACATTGCTCCTCCTACAGCATTGCTTTCAGGTGAATATGGTTGGTTTGGTGTTGCATCTGTTTAAGTAACAAAGACTCCCCTAGCAATAGGGGGGTTTCTCAAGTCTATTCATGGTGAGTAGGCTTGACAAACCAAACTACTTTGGAGAATTAAATGTCAGAAACAGGCGCATTAGCAGTAAGATTTTATAGTAAAGAACTACAGAACGATTTTCTAACCAATAAAGAAGGCAGACCAATTAGCTACATGGCTGACTTTGTTAGAATTGAAATACCAGGTAATCAATTAAGTATTATTGACACCTTTGTGAATAATTCACATAAAGCACAATTCCCAACACAATGGGCGTTATATTTAAACGAAAAAGCAGATGGCAACCACAATCCTGATAACGTACAAGGTACATTATTAAGAGATTGGCCAATTCTCAATGCTGCACAAGCTACAGAATTAAAACACTTTAAGTTCTACACAGTAGAACAGGTGGCAAATGCTTCAGATCAACAACTTATGTCAATCGGTATGACAGCAGGCATGTCACCATTAGCATTAAGAGATAAAGCTCAAGCGTTCCTAGAAAACGCTAAAGACTCATCTTTTGCACAGAAACAAGCTGAGGAATTAAATTTAAGAGATCAACAAATTGCTGATCTTAAAGCTCAGATGGAAAGAATGGCAAAATTGATGGAAGAAAAGGCTAAATCTGATAAGACTGAAGTTAAATCAGAAACAAAAGAACCTAAAAAGGACTAATAAATGGCATCAACTCTATTGCAACTCGTTCAACAGGCTACAGGTGAAATGGGTTTAACCCAACCTACGCAAGTCGTAGGTAATACTGCAGCAGATGTTGTTCAGATTTATGCTCTTATGAACTCTATTGGTTATGAGATTCAAAGAGATCATAACTGGGAAGCATTAGACAAAGAATACCGTTTTTATACAGTCTATGAAACACTTACTTGTACCCTTGTGGAAAACTCTGTCAATGTTATAACGGTAGAGCCAACCACAGGGTTAAGTAATTTATGGATAGTTACAGGCACAGGTATTAATCAAGATACTTATGTTAATACTGTAACAGGAACAAATACATTAACACTATCACAAGCCGCCACACAATCTGGCGTGTTTACACTATATTTTTCACAGGCTAAATACCCATTACCAAGTGATTGGGATAGACAAATAGATCGTACACATTACGATAAGTCTAAACGCTGGGAAATGTTAGGCCCTACAGATGCTCAACAATGGCAATTTTTAAAATCTAGCTATATTTCAACAGGCCCTAGAATCCGTTACAGAATTTTAGGTGGATACTTCCAAGTATGGCCTGCTATGAATACAGATGAGTATTTAGGCTTTGAATACATGAGTAACCAATGGGCTACAAGTTCAGCAGGAGTGACACAATCATCATTCTTAGCAGATTCAGACACTTGTATATTCCCAGATCGTTTAATGGTTACAGCTCTCAAGAAAAAATACTTTGAGATTAAAGGTTTTGACGCAACAGCATTTACAAGAGATTACTTACAACAATTATCATTTGCTAAAGCAAACGATTCTGGCTCTGCTACATTGAGCTTTGCTCCAGTACCTGGATCAATCTTAATCGGATTTGAAAATATACCTGACGCTAACTACGGACAATAAATAATATGTTTCCAGTAAAACGAAAATCAGCAGGAAGCGTATCATTACCAGCACCAGTAGGCGGATGGAACGCTAGAGATAGTTTAGGAGATATGCCTGCAACAGATGCAGTTTATCTTACTAACTGGTTTCCTGCCACTACAGAATTACAGCTAAGAAATGGCTATACACAATGGGCTACAGGATTACCAGCTCAAGTAGATACGCTAATGAATTACCAAAGTGGTACTTCTGGTAAACTTTTAGCTATATCTAATGGTGCTGTTTATAACGTAACAAATGGTGGTTCAGTAGGTGCAGCATTGTTATCAGGATTATCTAATTCAAGATGGCAATATTGCAATATTACAACATCTGGTGGCTCATTCTTATACATGGCCAATGGTACAAATACACCTTATGTATATGATGGCACAACATGGACATCTATTACAGGTGCATCTACACCGGCTATTACAGGCGTTACAACTACAACGCTTAATAACCCTATTGTGTTTAAAAGCAGAGTATTTTTTACACAAACTAGCACATTAAAAGTATGGTATTTACCTACTTTATCTATCGGTGGATTAGCTAAATCATTAGATTTAAGCTCTTTTGCTTATAAAGGTGGATATATTGTACAACATGCAACATGGACTATAGATGCAGGTTATGGCGTAGATGATTACTATGCTGCTTACACATCTAAAGGTCAAGTAGTTGTCTATAAAGGTTCAGATCCTGATACAGATTTTGCATTAGCAGGCGTATGGGATTTAGGCACACCAGTAGGTGTTCGTTGTATGTATAAATACGGTGGTGACTTACTACTTTTAGGTAAAGATGGTGTTACCCCATTAGCTTCAGAACTACAATCATCACGTTTAGATCCACGAGTAGCTATTACAGACAAAATCCAATGGGCTGTATCAGACGCTATTACTAATTATGGATCTAATTTTGGATGGCAATTATTGTTTTATCCAGAAGAAAACCAATTATGGTTAAATGTGCCTAGTTCTATACAAACTACGCAATATGCCATGAATACAATTACAAAAAACTGGTGTAATTACACAGGATGGAACGCTACTTGTTGGGAATTATATAACGATCAACCTTATTTTGGTGGAAATGGTTATGTAGGTCGTGCATGGTACACAAATTCAGATAATGGTAGCAATATTACTGCTAACGCATTACAAGCATTTTCATCATTTAATAGTCCAGGCGAATTAAAACGATTTACAATGGCTAAACCCATTTTTAGAACATCTGGTAGTCCTGCTATTTATGCAAACATAAATGTAGATTTTAATTTAAGTACGCCCACTACAATTCTTAATTATACGCCCACATCATCTGGAACATGGGATAATGCTTTATGGGATGCAGGTGCTTGGGGTGGTGGTTTAAATGTATTGCAACAATGGCAAGGTGTCAATGGCGTAGGTTATTATGGCGCACCTATTGTTAGCACAGCATCACAAGGTATTGAAGTAAAATGGGTATCAACAGATATAGTTATTGAAAAGGGTGCAGTACTATAATAATTCAAGGTGACGAAGTGGCACAATGGGTATGCGAGAAATCAGGCGCATCATTTACACCATTATGTCGTGCAATAGGGCAAATTTACGAAGGTAAATTAATAGCAGGTCTTATGTATGATGGTTATACAGGATCTTGTATAGCAAGTCATTCAAGATGTGATAATCCACGTCATGTATCTAGGGAATTTTATTTTGCAATATTTAATTACCCTTTTAATACATTGCAAGTAAAACAACTTAAAGGATTAGTTTCTACAGCTAATCTAAAAGCTCAAAAAGTAAATGAACATTTAGGATTTAAGCGTGAAGCATTACTTAAAGACTATTTTCCAGATGGAGATGGTATTGTTTATACCATGTCTAAAAATGATTGTCGTTGGTTAAAACTTAAAGATAGATATATAAAGGATAAAGTATGAAATTGTTAGATTTTAAATGGTTAATGCCAGCAATAGGTGATTACTTCACATTTTATGGCGGCGGTGGTAAAGGTGGATCTGCTCCCCCACCACCAGACTATACAGGTGCTGCTAATGCAACTGCTGCTGGTAACTTAGAAGCTGCTAGAGCATCTGCTGCTGCTAATCGTGTAAATCAAGTAACTCCTTACGGTACATTAACATACACACAACAACCAACACAAACATTAAATGCTAAAAATTATCAAACAGCTCTTGATGATTACCAAACAAATTTAGCAAGATATAATGCTTTAAGTCCATCTCAACAAGCAAGCTATACAAAACCAACAGCTCCAAATTATTCAGATTTTATGGCTTATAATCCTGATGCTGGATGGTTGGCTACACAAACATTATCACCAGAGCAACAAAAAATTGCAGAACAAACTAGCGCACTTAGTAGCGGATTATTAGGATCTGCACAAAGCGGTTTAAATTATGCCAATCAAGTATTGTCACAACCTGGTGTAGATACATCTAAATTACCTTCTACAGGTTTTAATCCTGGTCAATCATATCAAGATGCTATGATGGCTAGACTTGCACCACAAATTGATCGTGAAAATTCACAATTTGAACAGCAAATGGCTAATAGAGGTATTGGTCAAGGAACTGATGCTTATAATCAAGCTAAAACATTATTGGCACAAAATCAAAACGACAGACTTAATCAAGCTACAGTTCAAGGCCTTAATGCAGGACTTTCTGCTAATCAACAAGGCTTCCAACAACAAGCATACAATCAAATGCAACCTATTAACGTCATTAACGCATTACGCACAGGATCTCAAGTTCAAAATCCTAACTTTGCAAATGTACCTAATCAAGCTACAACAGCAGGCCCAGATTTACTTGGTGCTACTAATGCACAATATCAAAATCAATTATCAGCTTACAATGCTCAACAAGCTGCTGGTGGTGGATTCTTAGGCGGTTTAATGAGTTTAGGTGGTTCTGCTTTGATGGCCCCAACAGGAACATTTAGCGGTTGGTAAAAACAAATAAAATTTGGAAGTCTTATTTTGATGAAACTTCCATAGCAGTTTGGGAAGATGATACATATTTTGTAGCAGGCTTTCAAGATGGAAATACAATCAGATTGGATATACACCGAAAAGATTGGAAAGATGGCATTACATGGGATGAATTACAACGCATTAAAGATGAATGTGGATATTCTGATAAAGATGCAGTTGAGTTTTACCCAGCAAAAGACGCAATAATAAACAATGGAAACTTTAGGCATTTATATATATTTCAAGATAAACTGCCTTTAATACGGAGATAATATGGCTTTCATGGATTACTTACCACAATTTAGCGAAAATGTGGATCAAACTCAATTGGATGATCCTAATTTACAAGCTATTAACCTTAAACGAAAACTTGCACTAGCAGATTCTTTAAGAAATACACCAGAACTGCAAGGGCAAATGGTATCTGGTCGCTATGTAGCTCCGTCATGGACACAATCTTTAGCTAATGTTGCTAATAAATATATTGGTAATAAAATTGCTGAAAAATCTATGCAAGAATATGGTGCTGCTCAAAAAGCTGAAAAATCTAAATTAGCTAAAGCATTTAATGATTATATAGAAGGTAAAAGCCCAAAAGACGTTACAACAACACAAGATAACTTTGTGACACAACCTTTACAAGAAGGTCAAAATGTTGCTACATCTCCATTTGCAACCAATGAACAAGTAGGTCAAATAGCACCAAATTACGCAGGTCAAGCACCTGCTTTAAACATGACTGGTGAAACAACAGTAAATAAACCTATTACATCCACAACTCAAGTTCCACGCACAAAACAAGAGCTAATGGCTAATGCACTTAAATATATTAATGCAAGTGGAAATACAGATTTAGCAAGTAAAGCTGTTTTAGGTGACATTGAAAATATGTTTAAAGCACCAGAAACTAATCTTGGTAAAGTAGAAATTAAAGATTTTACACCAGCATCAATAGCTAAATTTAAAGAAACAGGTAATTATAATGATTTACAACCTATTACTAAAGATGTAGCACCTACTACAAGACAAATGAAACAAGGTAATTTTGATATTACTCAACAATGGAATCCAGAATCTAAATCATGGATTGAAATAGCTAGAGGGCCTGCATTTAAACAAGACGAAAATAAAGCTCCTGCTGGTTATGTATGGGGAAAACCTGATACTAATGGCAATCCAACATTAGTGCCATTATCTGGTGGCCCTGCTGATAAAGCTGTAAATCCTACAGAACAACAAGCTAATGCTTATACATTTTCTACTAGAATGGAAAAAGCAGATAAAACTTTAAATGATTTAGAAGGTAAATATAATCCATTAGCAATTAGTGCTAAATCATCACCTATTGTAACTAATATACCAGGCGCACAAACTTTAATTAACAAAAATATGTCACCTGAAACTCAAAAAGCTGAACAAGCCCAACGTGACTTTGTAAATGCTGTATTAAGACGTGAATCAGGTTCTGCAATTTCACAATCTGAATTTGATAATGCTCGTATTCAATACTTCCCACAACCAGGTGATAGTCCGCAAGTATTAACACAAAAAGCACAAAATAGAAGAACTGCTATAGAAGGTATTAAAAAAGCAGCAGGTTCTATGAATAAACAAAACACACAAAATAATGTAGTTAATTTTGAGGATTTAAAATAATGGATGTTAAATTACCTGATGGTACTATTGTTCAAAATATTCCTGACAATATTACAAAGGCTGAATTAACTGCAAAACTTAATGCTAATGGCTATAATTTATCTGCACAAAATGTAGAAACAAAATTAGAACAACCTAAATCTTATTCTACTATGGGAGCTATAGGAGAGGCAGCAGTTAATCTTATTCCTAGCACAGGTAAACTTATTGGTGGTGCTTATCAAGCTGTAAGACACCCAGCAAATACTATGGAAGGTTTAATACAAGCCACTTCTGGTGGTTTATCAAAAGTATTACCTGAATCTATTATGCAATATGCTATTCCTGAAAAAAGACAAAAAGCAGAACAATTAGCTAATGCAATAGGCGAAGAATATTCTAAAAAATATGGATCTTATGAAGGTTTTAAGCGTGCTGTTGCAGAAGATCCAGCATCTATATTAGCTGACGTATCTACTGTACTAACAGGTGGTGGCGCAGCATTAAAAGCAGGTAATCTTGCTAAAACAGCAGATGTAGTTAATCAAGCTGCTAATTTTACTAATCCTTTATATTTAGGTGGTAAAGCAGCTCAAGGTGCAGCATATATTCCTAGTCAATTTATTAAAGGTACGTTAGGGGTTACTACTGGTGTAGGTAAAGCACCTATAGAAGAAGCTATTAAAGCTGGTGAAGCTAATATATTAAAAGGCACAACAACATTTTCTGAAAATTTACGCAATCCAAAAAGCACAGATGCTTTAGATATTGCAAAACAAGCTGTAAATAATTTAAAACAAGACAAAAGCCAGCAATATCGTAGTGGTATGGTAGATCTTTCTCAAGATAAAACTGTTTTAGATTTAGCTCCAATAGATGAAGCTATTGCTAATGCTAAAAAAGATTTTGCTGAATATAAAGGCGTTACTCATAACGCTGAAATTGCAAAAATTCTTGATGGTGTTCAAGCTAAAGTTAATAATTGGAAAAAATTAGATCCTGCTGATTATCATACACCAGAAGGATTAGATAAACTTAAACAAAGTATTGGTCAAGATTTACAAAAAATTCCTTTTAATGAAACAGATGCTAGAAAAGCTGTAGGTCAAATATATAATACTACAAAAGATACTATCAATTCACAAGCTCCAGCTTATGCAAAAATAATGAAAGATTATAGTGAAGCTAGTGATCTTATAAATGAAATTGAATCTGGTTTATCTTTAAAATCTAAAGCAGGTAAAATTAATGCAGATGCAGCAATGCGTAAATTGCAATCAGTAATGAGAAACAATGTACAAACTAATTTTGGACAAAGAGCTAGATTAGCAGAAGAACTTGTAAAAGCAGGTGGTACAGAATTAATGCCAGCATTAGCAGGTCAATCTATGAGTGCTGTATTACCCAGAGGATTAGGTGGTCAATTAGAAACTTATGGTGGTGGAGCAGCAGCTTTAATGAATCCATCATTATTGTTTGGCGCACCATTAGCATCACCAAGAGCTATGGGTGAAGTTTTATACAAATATGGTCAAGCAAAAGGTTTAGCTAAAGCAGGTGCAAATAAAATACCTTTAAGTGTAGATCAAGCTAACAAAATTGGTACACTTTTATATCAAATGAATCAGAACAAGGAGCAACAATAATGGCAAGAAATGGATCAGGAACATATACCCTACCAGCAGGGAATCCAGTAGTTACAGGAACAACCATATCATCTACATGGGCTAATAACACCCTAAATGATCTTGGCAATGCAATGACTGCATCTCTTGCTTATGATGGACAAACTACTCCTGTTGCTAATTTGCCTATGGGCGGATTTCTTCATACAAATGTTGCTAATGCAACTGCTAGAACAAATTATGCTTCAGCAGGTCAAGTGCAAGATGGCACACTTACATATTTAACAAGCATATCTGGCACAGATACTATTACAGCACTAGCACCAGTTTCTATGAACGCTTATGCTGCTGGTCAAACATTTAGATTTATTGCTGCAGGTGCTAATACTACTACAGGCGTAACACTTAATATTAATAGCATTGGTGCTAAAAATATTACTAAAAATGGTACAACAGCATTAGCTATTGGTGATATTCCATCTGGATCTGTTGTTGTAGTTACTTATGATGGCACACAATTTCAAATATCAAACATAGCTACTCCAGCAACTACATTATTAAGTTCAAATAATACATGGACTGGCAAACAAACATTTACAGGTACATCTAGTGTTATTGCTTCTAAATTTACTAATGCTTTAGAAACAGTAAATGTATCTGCAACTGCTGCAACAGGCACAATTAACTATGATGTAACGACACAATCTGTTTTATATTATACAACTAACGCATCAGCTAATTGGACAGTTAATTTTAGAGCTTCTAGTGGCACATCTTTAGATTCTGCTATGGCAACAGGTGAATCTATTACAGTTGTATTTTTAGTTACACAAGGATCAACAGCATATTATAATAATGCAGTAACTATTGATGGTGCATCTGTTACACCTAAATATCAAGGAGGTATAGCTTGGAATTCTGGAAATGTATCAGGTGTAGATGCTTATTGTTATACAATTATTAAAACAGGTTCAGCAACGTTTAGCGTATTTGCATCTCAAACACAATTCAAATAAAAGGTATTAAATGTCATTATTATCTAGGATAGCTGTTCAAGCTGCGAAAGGTTATGGACTTACATCTGTTATTGCTCCTGTAACTGTATCATATCTTATTGTTGCAGGCGGTGGTGGTGGAGGTTCAGGTGCAGCAAGTAATGGTCAAGGTGGCGGTGGTGCAGGCGGTTTACTTACTGGAACTTCAGATTTTAAAAGAGGATATACTTATACTGTTACTGTAGGTGCAGGCGGAACTATTAATGGTGGTGGCAGTAATGATGGAAATAATGGTGGAAATAGCTCTATTACAGGACTAACTGTTGCTATAGGTGGTGGTGGCGGCGGTGCAACTAATGGTAAATCAGGCGGTTCTGGTGGTGGTTCTAATCGTACTGGAGTTGGTGGAACAGGTACTGCTGGTCAAGGAAATGATGGTGGTACTGGATGGGTTTCAGGAGGTACTGCAGGCGGTGGTGGTGGTGGTGGTGCAAGTCAAGTTGGTAGTGGAGCAATAAATAATTCTTATGGTGGGAATGGTAGTAGTTCATCTATTACAGGAAGTTCTATTACATACGCAGGTGGCGGTGGTGGTGGTTCAGATGGTGGTGGAGGAGTAGCAGGAACTGGAGGATCAGGTGGTGGTGGTAATGGAGCAGGTTCTCGTTCATCTAGTGGAACTATTAGTGCTGGAACTGTAAATACTGGTGGCGGTGGTGGCGGTGGTGCATATTTTACAGATGGTGCAACAGGTGGATCAGGCATAGTTATTATTTCTGTACCTACTGCAAGATATACTGGTATTTCAACAGGCAGTCCAACAATTACAACATCAGGATCAAATACAATATTAAAATTTACTTCATCTGGAAGTTATACAGCTTAATAAAGAAAGAAAAAGAATGAACGATATTAACCCAGTTTCCTATGGCAAGCTCATAGGTAAGGTAGAATCTTTAGAGCATAAAGTAGAAAGTCTTGAAAAAGACATAAAAGAACTTTTAGAACTTGCTAATCGTTCTAAAGGCGGTCTTTGGACTGGTATGATGATCGCTTCATCTGTCGGTGGCTTTATAGGCTACTTTATGCACATGTTCTCTGGAAAATAAATGTGGATTACAGAAGAAGCTATAGCCGCTTTATATACTTCTTTTATACAAATAGAGCCATTCAGATCTTTGCCATTTCCACCTGCAAGGCGTGTAGAATTTGTGGTTTGTAATAACCCAGAACTATACGGAGAATACTCACCACAGCCACACACCATAACAATATCTACAGGCAAATGTAGCCATTTAGATACAGTTATAAAAACCCTTCTACATGAGATGATACACCAGCTCATATACATAAAATATCCAGATAAAGAAACATACCTTTCACACAAAGGTGAATTTAAAGCTATGCAAAAAAAAGTAGCTAAACAATTTGGTTTTGATCCATTGGAGTTATAAATGAAAATTTTAGAAACACTAAAAGACTTTTTTGCTAAAGGCCCACAAGAACCTGAAGTAGAAGAAGTAAAAACAGAAGAACAAGATCCACAAGTTCATCATCACAATCATGGAAGCTCTACAACATGAATAGATTTATATTATTTACATTATGTTTAGTTATTGGTGGTTTACTAGCTGTTTTATGTGATTACGCTTTTGCTGAAACTACAATTATACAAAACAAAGGCAATGTGCCTTCTGCCATGTCACCATCTATCTCTACTATGAATCCTAAAATATGTAAAACAGGTGTAAGTGGTGGAGCTAATACAGGCGTTGTTTCTATTAGCGGTGGATTTACTGTTGAAGATGAAAATTGCGTAAGAGTAGTAAAAGCTGAAACATTATCATCATTAGGATTAAAAGTAAGTGCAGTAAGTTTAATGTGCCAAGATGAAGCAACATGGGATGCTATGGAAATGGGTGGAAGTCCTTGCCCTTTTGGTGGCTCACTAGGTGATGCTGCTAGACGTGCTTGGTTTAAAAAATACCCTGATAGATTCTATAGATTATATGGCTCAAATTTTAAGATTCCTGATCCTATTCCTGCTGCTGATAAGCAATAGTTACGCAGATAATTGGTATGGTTGGCATAGATGTGGCTTTAATAGCGATTGGTGGTGCTATACGCCACCTGCATGTATAGACCAAACAGAAGTCAGAAGTTTATCTTGTCCTGTACATCAAAGTGGTGCAATCAATCAAACTAGGTTTTATGTATGTAGTACTGAAAGTTGGTCAAGCTGGACAACAACTTCTAATAATTGCACACAAGATCCACCTACATGCACAACAACAACAGAACTTAGGAGTACATCATGCGTGAGTGGTTACGAAGGCTTAATAACGGAATCAAGGAGTTCAATATGCTTAGATCCGTATGGTACGCCAACTTGGACAACTTGGTCGCAAATATCCAATACTTGCAAGATGAGTATGACCAATCAGGCAAATGTATCAAGCCCTGTAAGCATTGCAAGCCCAATGAGTGTATTAACCACATCTGTATCGCCCACAGTAATAGAACCTGTAATTGCGCCATTGGCATCTGTGCAGACTCTGACTTTGACGCCAGAGATTAAAACAGAAACAAAACAAGAAACAAAATCAGAAGAACCAAAAAGTAAAGAAATAGTACCTGGTTTAGGCATGGTATTAAGTATAGGTATGCTTACTAAATCAGGATTAGAAATAACACAACCATCAATGGTTGATTCTTATAATTTAGAACAAGAGGATGAGTATGGAGTTCAACAAGGAATTTTTATGGGGTTTATCATTGAAACAGATATTTATGATAGGTTCAACACTTATAGCAGTCGTGGGAACACCAATTTATTACGGAATTACAACTTTCAACAAAATGCGTTCAGTCGTTGATTCGTATGATGAAAGCAAAGTACAAGCATTAGAACTTCAACTAAAAGCTCAACAAGAACGCTTATTGTCTATTCAAGATTCAAACATTAGAATCAACGAAAAGGCTTCAGATGCTATTGCTACAGCTAGAGAAACAGCAGCTATGGCTAAAGGCTCACAAAGGGAAGTAGAAGCATCACTTACAAGCGTAAGATCAGAAGTTAAAGCTCAATTAGAAGGCCTTAATGATCGTATGAAAGCCTTACAAAAAGCAACAACTAACCCAATAGGAAATTAATATGTTTTCATTACTCTCATCAATTTTAGGTTTTGCAACAGCAGGATTACCTAGCATTTTAGGGTTCTTTCAACAAAAAGGAGATCAAAAGCATGAAAGAGAAATGGCTCAACTTCAAAACGCACAGCAAATCGCTATGGCTCAAGCTGGTTACGCTAGTCAAGAAAAGATTGCCGCAATAGAATTAGAACAAACTAATGCTGAAACTTACGCACAAGAAAGGCAAGCTCTATATGAACATGATGCAAAACTTGTATCAGAATCTGCTCAATGGGTTAAAACACTTAATGCGTGTGTTAGACCTGTGGTTGCGTTCACTTTTGTAGGATTGCTTGTATTTGTAGATATAGCTGGATTCTGGTGGGCTGTTCATACAGGTGCAGACTTTGGAACTTCAATGGATATTATATTTAGTTCAGATGAAATGTCTATTGTAGGCAGTATTATTGGTTTTTACTTTGGTTCTAGAACTTGGGAAAAGAAATAAGTGAATGTTTCAGAACGCTGCATACAGCTTATTAAACATTATGAAGGTGTGCGTAATAGGCCCTATCGTTGTCCTGCAGGCTTGTGGACTGTTGGTGTTGGCCATCTTATCGGCGACGGCAAATCTTTGCCTGATTCTTGGAACAGAACTTTTACGAATGAGGAAATAGATGCCCTACTTAGAAACGACTTACGAAAGTTTGAAACTGGAGTACTTAAGATGCTACCTAACGTGCAACTTACACAAGGTCAGTTTGATTGTATCGTTGATTTTAGTTTTAATCATGGCTTGGGATTATTTCAGCGTAGCACCTTCCGTCAAGCGGTTATTCGTGGCGATAAAGAAGCTGCTATGGAGTCGTTATTAAAATACTGTAAAGCTAGAGTTAAAGGCGTTTTAACAGAATTAAAAGGTTTAAAAAACAGAAGATTAGATGAACGCAAATTATTTCTTGGTGTATAATGTTTTAACTCAACACTAGGAGTAGTTATGAAAATCTTGCTTTTGGATATAGAATGTGCGCCAAATTTAGCAACAGTCTGGGGTATCTGGCAACAAAACGTAGCTCTTAATCAACTCCTAGAATCATCTTATACCTTATGTTACGCAGCTAAATGGTATGGTGAATCAAAAATCATGTTTGATTCTATTTACAAGACAGATCGTAAAAGTATGTTAAATAGCATACATAAGTTAATTGAAGAAGCTGACGTAGTAGTTCACTATAATGGTTTGCGATTTGATATGCCAATGCTTAACAAAGAATTTTTAGAAGCTGGTATGTATCCACCAAGCCCTGTTAAACATATTGACTTATTAAGAGTAGTAAAAAGTAATTTTAGATTTGTTTCTAATAAACTAGATTATGTATCACAGCGTTTAGGTCTTGGTAAAAAGACTGAACATGAAGGCCATGAATTATGGTTAAAGGTTATGAATAATGATCGTAAAGCATGGAAACGCATGGAAGAATACAATAAGAATGACGTTATATTGCTTGAAAAGCTCTATGACAGACTTAAAGGATGGGTTAAACAACATCCTAACCATAATGCGTATTCCGCAAATATTTGCTGTCCAAATTGCGGTTCACGCAAATTAAACAAACGTGGTACAGTAAGATCAAGGGTATCAATATTCCAAAGATTTCAATGTCAATCTTGTGGTGCTTGGGCAAGATCAGCTACGAAAGAAAAAATCGGCACAGAATCACTTATTAATATTTAAGGATTATTATGGCAGTTACAGCACAACAAATATGCGATCACCTAGTAGGTAAAACTGTTGTGTCTGCTGAACTAGATTATGGCGATAACATAATCATTCTTGAAATATCGGATGGATCTTATATAGAAATTTCTGGAGAAGAACTATCTATATACGCTGAATTACAGCAAGATGATGATACTATTCACTAGATAAAAGAAAAGGGCTAGAACAGCCCTTTCTGTGCGTTTTGAGTACCGTTAAGCCTACGTTAGAGGATGTAATAAGTTTAGTATTTTTTGGCTTTCTACTAAACGTGAAGTAATTACCAAATCTAGGTACTTAATCATCTGTCATTTCTAATCGTTGTAATTGCGCAGCGATTTCTGGTGGATTAACAGCTTCACCAGCCATTTCTTTTCTAAACTCTAACAACTTAGTTTTATACCAATCAGATTTAGCTAAATCTTGCTCATAGCTACCTTTAAATGGGTATCTTAAATCATAAGCCATTTTAGTTCCCATTAAATACCCTTCGTATTGCTCAGGCGTTAGTTTTGCCTTAATTACTTCTATACTTTCAATACCGCCCACCATGTAATGTGGTGGTTTATTTACCATATCTACCATATACATCCCCTTATAAAAAACATATCAATTAAACGAAAAACACCCATTGCCAACCCAAAAATACTAAACCCAATTAATAAATAAATACACCATTCAACTGCCTTTTCTAAATAATCCATTTCTTTCTCCAAAAGGTGTTGGTATTGGTAATTTAATTTGCCCTGTTCTGTATAAATAATCTAATCTATATCGTGTTACGCCACAATTTTGAATTATAGCTTTTAAATTTGATTTAGGATGTGTTTTTATATATTCCCTTACCTTTAAAGCCTGTTGTTCTTCCCTAGCAGATGAATACCATGTACCCATTATAAACCACCATTAGCTTCAGTTAATCGTTTGCTATCGTATTTAGATATGCCTTTGTATTCTTCTACAGGTTCACCTGCAAATAAAGGTGTGATCTTAATGTGGTGAGTTGTATGTTTGAGATCGTTCAAATATGAAAGCTGATTGGGGTGAAACGACCATAAATAAGACTTTTTAAGGTCACCTGATTTAACATCATATTCTTCATAAAGGTAAGCAAGTGGAGTTTTCATTAGTAGAATAGCATCCTTCCTATTTTAATTTTCTTTTTACCCCATTGAGATACTGTTTTAATTGAATCATCATGGAAGTATAAAGCATTGCCAACTGGGTTTGGATATTTATTAAATACAACTGCATCAAGTACCAATAATTCTGTTTCCAAGAAAGTTTTAGTATCCACGTCATCATGCGTTGGATCGGTGACTCCAATAAATTGTCCAGAAGAATAAACAACAGAGCATACATCATTACCCCAACGACCAGATTTAAGGCGATTGCGTACGACATTCAACACTCCCAATTTTTCTTGTAAAGATTGTGTATTTGACTCATGGTAAACTGCCGCAGCATAACATCCAATATCAAGTTCTAAATGGTGCATATCCATATATTACATACTCCTAGTTAATGATTTTACTGTGACGCTAAAATTAACATAAGCGTATAATTCACATATAAATCTAAAGAAAGGAGAATAGACCATGTGGACAACACCAGCAGCTACTGAAATGCGTTTTGGATTTGAAGTAACCATGTATGTTATGAACAAATAGTTGCGACTAATTTTCACTCAGCTTTATTAAAGTCGTAATTTGAATGATGGGGATGCTCCTAGAAAGGAACATCTCCGTCATCTTCAACATCTGCACCCTTAGCAGATTCTTGTGGTTCTTGTGTTTTTGGAATGAATTGATTACCAAAAGCAACCTTTACATAACTTTTACCTTGTGGATTTACTTTGTTAGTTACATAAAACCAATAGTTAGTATTTGGTTGTAAATCTTCAGGTGTAATAATTGTACCTGTAAAGTCAGCTTGCCAATCTTCTACTTTTTTAGGGTTAGGAAAAAGATAAGCTGTACCTGGTTTAGGGATAAATGGATCTGCCATGTGTTACTCCTTAGTGTAAATTGGTTTACGTTTCCAGCGTGTAGGTTCTGTATCTGTTTCTACAAACTGCATGAATTCTAACAATAAAGGCGTGTACCAGTCAAGCCATTTATCATCTTTCTTAATTAATTCTACTGTAATGCCATTTGGTGTCCATACGCTAAACCATCCTTGCTCACGTTTGCAGCAATGTATTTGCATTTGAACTTGCCAATAATAGCGTTCTAATATGTCGCCATAAAACTCCATGCTAAAAGGGCATTTTAGCTCTACTGGATCATCATTAAAATACGCATCAGCACTAGCACCCATAGGCAAACTATCATGCACTATGAGCTTATTACCAGGCTCGCATATTTCACCCATTTCTTTTTCAAAAGCTGACAAAGCATCTTTCTCATGTAAATTACCCCATGCAGTAGCTTCATTACCTTTAAATGGTGGTTCTCTCATAGTCATCTGACGCCAGAGCTTTTGTCGTTCATTGACAGAAGCCCAAGCATTAGATGCTGTTACTATGTTATGCCTACGATTGTCAGTTAAATGACTCATTCTGACTTTAACACTTTAAGTTTATTAGCATATTCACGCAATTCTTCTTGAATAGCTGGTGTTAAACCAAAAAATACTTCTTTAAGTTTACCTTCTTTGCTAGCTTCTAACAGTTTGTTTTTAGCAACTGTTAATTGAGCTTCAGTAACCACTTCTTTAACTGGATTATTTTGTTGATGAATAGCATTAACAACTTCATTAGCTGAAGCAAACTCAGTACCACCAATACCAAGACCAGCCAAAGCCCTACCGATAGCAGAAGTTTCACAATTTTCCACATAAGATGTACCATTAATTTGAGATGCCTTTCTAAATTCTTGAGCATGGCCTGTAGCAATAACAACGCCATCACCAGTATCTGTAATTTTATAAATAGATGCTTTTATAATACATTGGTCATCATCAATTTTAACAATATTAGTAATTAAACTATGCTCAGGAAAATTAGCACGAAATTCCTGAACTCTAAGTGCTACTGTTTTATAATCTTTACCTTTGATATTTACGATACCGTTACTCATTCACATTCTCCTTTACATTTTCCACAGCAGATTCTAGCATCTCCAGTTCTTGCATCACTTGTTGGTAAAACATCAGTTGATCCATATTTAATATCCATCCTATCGTTATGTTCTTTTAAATCTTGGTTAATTAATTGCAACTCTTTAAGTATTTCAGATAAAGGTCTTAACATATAATTCTCCAGGCAAAGTATGCTACAAACACGATCATAAAGCAAACAATAAATTTAGTCATCATGTTTCTCCTGTTGATCTAGTTTATGTTGAGCTTCTTCTTCTAATTGGTCAAGACGATCCATTTCGTCTAAGTAAGCATCAGGATCTAAATGTCGTTCCATTATATTGCTCCTGCTAACTTGCCCATTACATAAAGGCATAATCCTACATAACACCAAAACGCTATTGCTGTTACAATCATTGTTTTTACTTTCATGCTTTACTCCTAAGGGTTGTTGAAGTAATACCCATATTAGACCTATTTTTAAGCATGTCAAGTACTTTCTAACAAATTGTTAGTATAAAAATAGTTTGCAACTAGAAATTTATTGTGGTAATGTTTTTCACATGGAAATCTTACGCTTTATTATATTAGATGAATTTGACGGAAAACCGCTTAGAGCCTTTAGTAATAGGGCATCTGCTAAATGGTTTCTTGAGAATAGACCTAATTGTAAGCTCCATGTATTGCCTAAAGCAAAATCTGTGCCAATGACAGAATTATATGAAGAATGTTTATTTTAAGGAAAAATATGCTAAAAATTAAGAACTGGGAAAAGTTTAATTTGTATAGTGCCAAGAACCCAAGATATCAAAAAAAAATGACATGGTTTAAGTTTTACGGAACTGATTATATTAATAACATTGAAATACATAAGTTAAGTTTTGAACAAAAGGCTATTTTAGTGGAATTATGGTGCTTAGGATCTGAAAGTGATGGGGTTTTACCAGATAATTTTGAGATAGCTTTTAGGCTACATTACCCTGTTGATTTTGTTGAAAAGATTGTAAATGAGTTATTTACTAGAGGTTGGCTAGAGGATTACCAGCAGTCTGTTACGATAGAGAAGAATAAGAGTAAGATAAGAGAAGATATAATGTTGGATAAATTTCATGAATTTTGGGAAACATGGCCAAGAAGTAATCGTAAAGTAAATAAAACTGGTTGTATGAAATTATGGCAATCTCAAAATCTTGAGAAGATAGGTGACAAAATTATCAATCATGTTAAAATCATGTCGGATACAGATTGGAAAAAAGATAACGGACAATGGATACCTATGCCAGCAACGTATTTACGACAAGAAAGATTTAATGCAGAATCATTACCTAAGCGTAAAGCATGGGAAGGTGGTATATGAACATTGGCGAAGTCATTGATAGACTCACAATAAATCAAGAAACAGTCCAAGAGTTTTACAATGGTGGATATGGTCAATCCGAGTTTAAAGTAAAAGACACTTCGGTATTCACAGAAGATGTTGTTAAATACTTTAATGAAGAAATCCATAGTGGTAAATCACTTGGATGGATAAAGACTGAAGATAAATTTAGAGTTCGTAATGCAGAATTTACAGTTGTTACAGGCCCTAGTGGTCATGGCAAATCTATGTGGTTATCACAAGTCATGTTGTCTATGATGAAACAAAATGGTAAGTGTTTGGTTGCTAGTCTTGAGATGCGCCCTGTATTAAGTTTAAGTAGGCTTATAGCACAAGCATTAGGCTCACAAGAACCTACAGATGATTACATAAGAAAGTTTTGTGATCGTGCTAAAGATAAATTATATATTTACGATCAGACAGGAACTACAACATCTCAAGATATGTTTGCAGTATTATTTTACTCTAAACACATTCTTGGTGTATCGGTAGTGATTATAGATAGTTTAATGAAGCTGCAAGATGTCACAGAAGAATCACTTGACAGACAAAAAAACTTTTGTAATTCTTTAGCGGTGATATGTCGTGATCTTGACATACATGTATTTTTAGTAGCACATACAAGGAAAATGAAAGATGAAACTGAGATACCTGATGCGACTGATATTATGGGTTCTAGTCACATACGCAATCTATGCGATAATATCATATGTGTATGGCGTAATCGTGCGAAAGAGAAATTAGTTGAAGAAGGAAAAACACCACCAGAAGAACTTAAAATTATTCCAGATGCAAAAGTATTTGTTCAAAAGCAGCGCAATGCACAATGGGAAGGTTCGTTTAATTTTTGGTTTGACCAAAAAGGTTTAAAGTATAAGGAGAGTCCGTAATGAGTGATAAAATATTTTCAAAAGATAATGTCGTTTATGGCAAAGTAACAAGAACAAAAAATAAAACTTTTGAGTCATATTGGTTATGTCCTAAAGGGTTTTGTAGTGAAGGTGAGTATGTTTGGCTAGGTGAATTTTTAACAAAAGAACATGCTACAAAAGTACTAAATGAATATGTTAAAAATAGAGAAGCAACTATGGGTAAAATTACTTATGTAGAATCTCCTAATAGTTCATTTGATGCTTTAAATTTAATACCTATTTTTTTGTTTGCAGTATTAATTATTATTGGATTAATTGTATTTGGTATATTAATATGTCGATAAATGATTTTATCAAAGAGTGTAAAAAGTTATTTGGTTCAGACATAGAATATAAAGCTACTTCTAAAGACGGACAAACATTTAAAAGTAAAGGATGGGATCATGCTCAAATGGAGTTTAACAAAAGACAATTTAGCAGGGTTAGTAGAGAAACTAACAAATCTTGATTGGACTAAACGCTGGCGTGTAACAGTTGTAGAAGCTAAAGCAAATCGTAGTTTAGAGCAAAACGAAAGGTTATGGGAGCTTTACACTAGCGTAGGTAATCATTTAGGTATTGACAAACAAAATGTGCATGAGCTTATGTCATATCGTTTGTTAAGATCACAAACTGAAATAGCTGGTATGCCATGTGAAATTATAAAAAGTACTACTAAACTTACAACAGCAGAAATGACAGATTATCAACAACAAGTAGAGTTGTGGGCAAATACTATGGGATGGAGCTGGGATCTATGAATTACAGAAACCCTAAATTACTTAAACTAGCAGAATACTCACCATGTATGATGTGTTCTATTTTAGATGGCACTATAGTGGCCGCACATAGTAATCAGTTAAGAGATGGTAAGGGTACAGGTATAAAGGCGCATGACCACCGTATAGCATTTTTATGCCATCAATGTCATCACATGATAGATAATGACAAATCATTAGATAAACATGATAGAATAGCAGCATGGGAAGAAGCGCACAGAAAAACTATAGGTTGGTTATTCACTAACGATTATCTAGGGGTAAAATGAAATATTTAGTAGGTATTATAGGTATATGCTTTTTACCTTTTGCAATAATCTTTGTAGCTTTTGAAGCAGTTTGTGTTTATGTAGCTAATGAATGTAACAAGGAATAATCATGGCATCTAAAAATGATATAACAGGTGATGTATTACAATCACGCATGAATAGTAAAGCGTTTGAAGAAAACTTTGATCGCATATTTCGTAGTCATTTAAAAGAACACAAAGAAACACATGAGCAGTTATCTCGTATTGATACCATAGGTCAAAATGGTAATGAAGGATTGCATTACGAACCTGATGATGGACAGCTTACAGATGAGCAATACGCAAAAATAAAAGAATATGAATACGAACTAAACAAATCTACAGGTGATGTAGAAAAGCGTTTTATGGATGGCGTATCTAAACCTAATGGAGAACAATTTGGCAACGAGTCCGACTCAACTAAGTCTTAAAAAGTTAAGAGATGAAGGATGGTTTTGCTGGATAACAGAACATTGGAACAGCTTTAGTAGAACAAGACAGGATCTTTGGGGTTTTGTAGATATTATAGCTTTAAAGCCTGGACAAATATTAGGCGTACAAACAACAACAGCTACAAACATGAGTGCTAGAATTACCAAAATAGCAGATCACGAAAATGTAGGAAAGGTTCGTGATGCTGGGATTATGATTCATGTTCATGGCTGGCATCAAGACGATAAACGTAAATGGCATTGTAAAGTGAAAGACGTAAGTTGAAATTTCAATCAGAAGAATATTACTATCAATATAAAGATGCAGTAATGGAAGCTATTGGCGAGGAAAAAATGACTTGCCAAGAAATGTCTAAGAAATTAGATGTGCATTACAACAGAATTAAATGGGTAATGTTTAGACTTAGAAATGAAGAATATCTTGCATCACATAAAGTAAATGATATTGCATATTACTACAAACCTAAACCACCTTTACTACAAGACATATTTGGTCACAAAGTAAACTTTACAGAAGATCAAATTAAAGGCTCACAAATTTATAACGAAAAAGACGCTAAACATAATTTAAGATTTAATACAGAAAACGAATCATTTGGACATACATCACTTGGTGGTGACGGAGTTAAAATAGGAACATGACGCAAGAAGATATTATTGCTATATACAAAAAAGTATTCCCAACAGGTTACGAGCCAGTTAGCGTAGATCGCATGGTGCAATTTGCAAGATTAATAGAGGAGAAAATAACACATGGCTAAAAAACCATATATTAAAGTAGTAAGCATTAAAGACAGAACAAATGGTGATTGTGATTTAAAGTTAGATATTAACGAAACAGGTAAAGAATTGCTTATGCAAGCAGGTATTCAAAAAGCATTATCAGATTGTATTGTAGCAAACTCAAAGAAACTATCATTTTGGGATAAACTACAAATTTGTTGGAATATATTAAAATGAAAAGTGTTCTTAAAAAAAGAACAATCGTAGCTAAAAGTAGAACAATATGATTACTTATGGTACTAAACGAGTTGGCGGTAAATTATTATTAAGACGCTGGTTTAGAATGAGAAGCTCTGATAAAAACAAAAGAGTTTATGCTGAAATAGAAAAGCTACGCAAAACATGGTGGCATTTTAGAACAAGGTGGGATTGATGTTAAGTATGGATCGTTTATTGTGTATATGTGAGGACTGGGCATTGTATATGAGATCACATGATAGCCATAAGCTAGGATACCCAAAGAAAAGCATAGGCATGAGTTCAGGTGGTGAATCTACAGCAGATGCGTTTGAAGATATGGTATCAGCTCAAGATTTAAAGAATGTACATGTTATAGATGCTATTATCCATAGCCTACCTAAAGAACAACAAGATGCTATCTATTGTAGGTTTCTTAAAACTAGAAAGCCTTTTGCTTATGAGTTTAAATTAGAGCTTGCCTTTGATAACCTACTCACTATTGCAGATAGACGTATAAATGCTTAAAATAATTCACACAAGCAGGTCAAATTTTGATATAATCGCAGTTGTGGGATAATTGTATCTATATGTTCCATAAAAGCTCACTTAAAACGTGGGCTTTTTTTATTTCAATCATTCGGAGCAATAAAATTAAAATAAGCGTATGCGAGAGTTGTGGCGAGGTATATGACTATACTGGCTACCCTACTTGCCCTGAATGTATTAGAGATGGTGATACTACCAAATTAGACAAAGAGATACCAAAATTACTCCAGAAAGCCAAAGATGCCTTACAACGAACAACAACATAAATTATTTGAAGCTGCCGCCCATGATCCAAAGGTTGCAAAAAGAGTTGGCATACCGCAAGGAACTGCTCAAAAGATGGCATCAGAAGGTGTAAAGAAAGACCCACACAAATTAGCTAAGGCTTTGATGACAAAATGATCGGCTCACCAGAAAACAATTTTAACACTATGCAAAACCAACAACCTAGAAATCAAATGCTAGGTAATGCTTTGCGTAATACACCAAGCACTCAAAATTATAGACAACCAAACATGCTATCACCTAATCAATATGGTAGCCCAACGCCACAAATGTCTAACATGCAAATGCCACAATCTAACGCTGGATATAATCTACAACCACAAGTGCCTAACAATATGTCTATGCCACAAGGCCCTATCGGAATGAGTGTAACACCAGGGCAAAACAGATTTGGTGTAGGTCTAGCAAGACCAATGCCACAAAACACACAGGTATCCTAACATGAACGAATTTATAGCTACATTATTCTTAGCTAGAGAACTAGCTCACAGATACCATCTATCTACAAAAAGCTACTCACAACACAAAGCACTTGAGCATTTCTATGAGCATTTATTAGATCTCACAGATGATCTAGCAGAAATGACACAGGGCGCACATGGTATGTTAGATATACCTATTCTCACAGAAAAGAAACAATACAAAGAACCTTTATACTGTATCGCAGACAAACTACAATATGTAGAAAACAATCGCTATAAAGCATTTAGCAAAGACGATACAGCATTACAAAACAAGATAGACGAAATTGTAGAAACTTTCTTACGCACTATTTATAAACTTGAAAATTTAAAGTAAACTTAACGAGGAATTAGGCTACCCTAATTATTAGTCATGGCAGAGAAAACAGAAACAAATCCAAAGGGTGCAGGCGCACCTTTAGGGCATACCAATTCTAATAAAAACAATAGGATATGGGGAAATATAATTAAAAAATATGCTGTGCAAGAAGACTATAAAAGACTTCATGCTTTAGCTGAGAAATTATATGAAAAAGCAGCTGAAGGTGATTTAGCTGCAATTAAAGAAGTTGGTGATCGTTTAGACGGTAAAGCCACACAACAAATAGACCAAACTACAGAACATAGTGGTGAAGTTACATATACATGGAAGAAGTAGTAATACCCTATTCTCCACGAGAAGCATTTTATCCATTACACGATAGTGATAAAAGATGGATGGTAGTTGTTGCTCACCGTAGAGCAGGTAAAACTGTAGCTTGTGTTAATCATCTTATAAGAGATGCTATGACAACAAGTCGCACAGACTTTAGAGGTGCTTATATAGCTCCTTTCTATCGTCAAGCTAAATCAGTTGCATGGGATTACTTTAAATACTTCACAAGAGTTATACAAGGCACTACGATTAACGAGTCTGAAATGCGAATAGACTTTGCTAACGGTGCAAGAATACAATTATTTGGTGCAGATAATGCAGATACACTTCGTGGTCTGTTCTTTGATTGCATCATAGCTGACGAGTATGGTGATTGGAAACCGTCAGTATGGAATTATGTTATACGCCCAGCATTAGCCGATAGACAAGGTAAAGCTATTATTATTGGCACGCCTAAAGGTCGCAACCAATTCTGGGAAGTGTATAATCGTGCTACTACCAGTAGCGAATGGCTGGCTCTCAAGATCACAGCATCAGAAAGTAATATACTTCTGCCAAGCGAATATGATTCTCTAAAATCAGAGATGACTGAAGATGCTTGGCGACAAGAGATGGAATGTGATTTTGACGCTGCTATACCTGGTGCTATATGGGGTAGAGAGTTATACCTAGCAGAGCAAGAAGGTCGCATCACAACAGTTTCTTATGATAAAGAAATGCCTGTACACACAGTATGGGATCTAGGATATAGTGATGATACTGCTATATGGTTCTATCAAGTCATTCATGGTGAAGTCCATGTCATTGACTATTATGCTTCAAGTGGTAAAGAAATAGCTCACTATGCTGCGCAAGTGCTTACCAAACCCTATACGTTTGGATTACATCATCTACCGCATGACGCTAAAGCTAAAACTCTAGCATCTGGTGGTAAATCTATTGTAGAGCAATTAGCTACTCACTTTGAGTGGAAGAATATGCGCATCACTACCAACCTATCTATGATGGATGGTATTCAAGCAGCAAGACTTATGTTTCCGAGAGTATGGATAGATAAGGAAAACTGCGTAGATGGGTTAGAAGCTCTAAAGCAATATCAACGTGAATGGGATGAAGATAGAAAAATCTTTAAGGATAAACCTAAACACGATTGGACATCTCACGCTGCTGACGCATTTAGATACCTAGCTATATGTTGGCAAGAAGAAGCTAAGGTTGAGAAGAAAGACGATAAACCTAGAGGATTACATGTAGGCAAAACGGAAGTAACATTAAACGAATTATGGGATACAGTCCCTAAAACACAAGGTGGAAGGATATAAAATGGCAGGAACAGCACAAAACGTAGGTGGTTATAAACTTATATCAGCAACAGGTAACGTATCACCATTTGGTGCTAGTTTACTAGGCATATTTGTTTCATCATCATCTTCAGGCACAATCACAGTTTATGATAGTGCTACTACTACCACAACAGCTAAAGTAATTGACACAGTTTCAGTATCAGCAGGCACATGGTATCCAATGCCTGTAGGTACAACTGCTGGCATCTACATTGTTGTAGGTGGTACTCTTAGTGCTACTGTGGTATTTGCATAAGCATGACTAAAGTAGAACTTTACCTAAACGTTGTCACGCAGTATGACAAAGAGTTCTCCAAATGGAT
>JGI24890J29729_1000456_pt1 | contig 25809 bp, 25 predicted proteins | sample FreactcultureFD7_FD_29729 | JGI IMG/M metagenome (IMG submission 29729)
CTATAAATAAAAGAATGAAGAGCAATTGATAGTTTCTCACCTTTTCTATTTTTTATGACATAAACTAAACTCCAAATTATCTGGGATCAATTCCAATCTTATCATTTGGATCGACCAAACAATTCATTGCTTCAAGCTGCCCTCTGCCATTACTCCTTCAAACTGTCATTTACATTTCACTGGCTTGCACTGGGTTCTGCATTTCGGTGCCGTACATCTTTTCGCAAAACCGACATAGTCATCGCCGAAGTGAGTTTTATATAGCAACTTAGTTTCTTCGAATGCATCAGCTAGATTTTTTGCATCCTGTACTCCATTCATGCCAAAGTATGGGTAGTGATGTAAAAAAAATCCAAACAGATTTTGACAATCAATAGCGTATTGTGCTGTATCCAAAATGTGTTGATGCCAAAATTTATCGATTGATCCATTGGGAACAATTTCTTTTTCTGGATATTTTCTCTTTAAAGAAAGAAAACGCTTATACTCTTTTTCAACTTCTTTGCATTGCTCTTCATGCCATCCTTCGCCTTCTTCCTTATCTTGAAGTTTAAGCTTAACCATTGTGAGATCTAAAGCCTCAATGTCATCCGTAAAGATTGACGATTGGTTTTTCGTTTCGATTGATAATTTCATAGTAGTGAGGGTTTGATTTAATGTGACTTTTATGTACAGGATCGCTCTCTTTTACACTACTAAGTTTTAAATAATATTAGAGGACATCAATACCTATTTTTAAGTATTACTCGTTACAGGCCACGATATGGCACTGTTTCAAAAAACTTAAGACTTAAGATTTTTAATGCTATCGATCGTTCCGGCGATTGACGCGGCAGCCGCTGCAAATGTTGCGGGCGTTGGCGCAGCCGCAAATGATGCAACAGCGGCTGCCGAAGCCAAAATATAAGTTAAGAGAGTAAAAGTCTGCTCTGTTTTTACGATTTTACCCGCAGTGTCTTTCAATTCTTTCACGGACGTCTCAAGCGTATTCATGTATTTATCAAGATCATTTATAATCGCGATAGACGAATCCATTAAGATCTTGGACGAGTAAGTCATCAGTGGGATATAATAGTTATCCATGATCTGCTTATACTCAGTATACGTAATTTTGTTTTGGTGCCTGTAATCTTTAGCTTGTTCAAATATGCGCGTGGCGATCGAATCAAAAACATTTGAAATATCGAGTGACTGCTTAACTATTTTATCAACATCCATAAGAGTGTTTTTTAGAAAATTAATTTGCTGTTGTAGATTGTTTCTTGATCTTATTGAAACCGTCAAAAAGATCGGACAAGTCATTAAACAATTGCTCAACTACCTCTGGATCGGATTTTGTTCCAATCTTCTCAAAATTTTGTGCTAAAATATTGTGGGCTATACCGAAGGTTAAAAGCATCTTTCTTGTTTCCTGAATACGCTTGACGTCACGACTAATCATATTACTAACATAACTGTAGCTCATATTGTCAAATCCGTTCTTCTCGGCATAGCCTATTGTGTGTTTAAGACTGCTATCCTTTACGACACGTTTGTCCGAATTATCATCCGGGTCTGGGTTATTGTAGTAATTTTCTAATGCTTTTTTAGCTCTTATATATTCCGCTATACGTAGATCCAGATCGCCCACAAGATGTTTCACTATTTGCTGTACTGCTTCGTTGTTGTTTTTCAACTCAGTTCTGAGGGCCTTTCGCTTAATCGAATTAGTTACAATTGACACGATCGATTTTGCGATAGTTTTGCTTCCCTTTATTTCGTCATCGGATAAGGAAGTCCATCCCGCATCATTAGCACCATTTAGGACTTGACCAATCTGATCCTCCGGCTTAAAATCAGCGTCCTTCACAAATTTTTCAAGGGTATTACCATATGCAACTAACAACTTGATTGCTTTAATGCGAATGGTATCTTTAATCTGGTCTTGTGCACAAGGGAGATTGCTCTTCTCTAATATTGTTAAATCACAGGGACTATTTTCATACGCAGATTTTTGGTTTTCAAGATTTTCGACAAGCTTCGCGGTATCTGTTACCGATTCAAAAGATCCACAAGAGAAAAGAGCGCATACCAGAAAACTTAATGAATAGCGTATAGTAAACATAAATTTATTTTTTTACTGACAAAAAAATTAAGAAGGTGTTACGGCGAACATTAATTATGAAATGAACTTAGGAATTAAACCACTCGATCGCCTAATGATTTTCCAGATTTTCCGGAAACAGAGTTTACAAGAACCCCATTTTCCGGAGTAGAATGATTAAGAAATTTAATATTGGAGAAAAAGATACTTAAGACGTCAATGACAACAATCCAACACGATGCGCAAACGATATTAATTCCGCAACGTTACGTGTGCGTGTTTTAGATAAAAGATCTTTGCGATAACTTTCAATGCTGGTTTCAGTAAGATGCATTTGTAGGGCAATCTCTTTTGTGCTCTTCCCTTGTCGCAAAAAATCAAGAATTTCTTTGTCACGATTTGATAAATCGAATCGCACTGTCATGTGAGGGTTGTTGCCAATTGAATTCTCAAGAACTTCCTTCATGCGCGGCGTAATATATTTTCCAGAGCGCATTACAATTTCGATAGCATCTACCACGCTTTCAGGCTTTGTGCTTTTAAGTAGGTAGCCATTTACACCAAGTTGTATCACGTGAAGTATTAAAGAATTTTGATCAAACTGTGAAATCATTATTATTGGAAGGCCTGGATGCGCTTGCTTCAGTTTCTTTGCTGTTTCAATTCCACCCATTATAGGCATCGATACATCAAGTAAAACAATATCAGGAGAATCATTACTATTCACGAGGGTAAGTGCCTCCTGTCCGTTTTCAGCTTCGTAGAACTTCCATGTAGGCCTAAGATTTGTCAATGCAGCGATCACACCTTTTCTAAATAAACAATGGTCATCCGTTATTAAAATGTGTAGCGAGGTCATAAGAGGGGATTTAGGGTTTTATCAAAGGGTGATGTTGCAGATGGCGCAGAACGCGATCAACAAGAATGGCTCGCACACAAATTACACAAAAAAAACGCGTTCACAATACGCTTTCTGAACTCAACTTACACAAACGTTTGATGTTGGGCATACTCCGCACATCGGTCGGTTTTCAAAGCGATAGAATTCCCTCACGGCAGCGGACGCTGCAAATAGTATGCGTCCAAGCGGACGCTTGAACGATAACCTTGCGCTATTTCGGGGGCATAACCTTGTGCTAGATTGGGTTCACTTACGTTAGCAGATACTGAACGATAATCTGTGGTAAGTCGGGACGTGAAGTCAAAGCTAAGCTTTGCAGAGTCAGCGGACGCTGACCACTATATACGCACAAGCGGACGCTTGCGCGATAACCTTGCGCTAGTTCGGGGCGATAACCTTGCGCTAGTTCGATTGAACGATAACCTTGCAATGTTTGGGGTCATATAAAGACATTCTCGCGTTTATGTATTTTTGCTAAAAAATATTTTTATGGACATTCAAAAAATTATTGCGGGCGTTTACTTTAATAAAGGTCATCAAGGGTTTGAAGAGTCTTATGACAGTACCATAAGTCTTGATAATTACATTAAGCATTTCGAAGATGAAACAAGGCGAATAAATCAAACCAGTGGTGTAGTAATCAACTTTGTTCGAACTACTGAACACAACAAAGACGGATCATTTAAACGTGATGAGGATGGACGTAGGATTGAAACATTTCTATACAAAAGAGATGGTTATCCATTGTCGTAGTCTTCTAGTTCATGACGGTTGCGGCCAACTTGGAAAGTTCGTTACATACATGCGCCAGCAAGGATTAGGGCTTGTGCTAGTTCCAGTAGCACTACAGTGCAGTAGTGCATGGCATTAATAAATTATTAAATCGATACTTATATTTAAACGCCAGACCATTATGTTGCATAATCTTTACGTACGAACCTCCAGTCAAACCTACAACATCTTTGCCCTTGATGACGATCAAGTAAAGAAAATTTGTCAATTCTATAAAAGGGGAGAGAATTCAATAACATTATCGGGGAAGAAATACCAATTTCATGAAATGCTTGAATTTAAAGTTTTCACCTATGAATTAACGGAACCATGGGAAAAGACAGTGAATTACTATCTGAATAACATTCACTTTAGAAAAATGCGAAAAGGTCAAGATGGTTACTTTTTACCAACTACGATCTTAAGAAAAATGGGAAGAAACAAAACAAATGACTTAGTAGGTGATATGGAGTTTGGGCAAGAGAAAGTGCGCAGTGAACCTTTTCAACACACTTCTCACTTCGTAAGTGATTCTAGATTAGGGGAATTAAGCTCAATCTCGTCGAAAGCCTTCGACTTATCAAGACTCATTCAGCTCTGTAAAGAAATAAACTCCAATTATTCAAATCAAAATTTTTTATCAGTTGGAATGATTGGTCGCACAATTATAAACCATATACCACCGATCTTAGGGCTCCGGTCATTTGATCAAGTTGCTGCGAATTATGGTGGCCCCAAAGAGCACAGAAGCTTTAAGAAAAATATGAACCACCTAAATGATTCGTTGAAAAACATTGCTGACAGCATATTACATCAGCCAATACGAAAGAAAGAAATTTTACCGAACGAAATCCAAATAGATTTCAGACAAGACCTTGATGTTCTTCTTGGAGAGATAGTAAGAGTCTTGATGACTACAGAATCGTAAATGTTTATACTTTTTTATTCTTAAAGAATTTAATTAATGTTTCTCTGCTTTCAATCTTGTCATACAACTCTTTTCGAATTTCTTTTGATTCAATATCCTTTTTGACTCTAACCAAGAACTCTTTGAAATCAGGATTGATAGCCAATTTATTTATTGTCTCCCATTCCAATTCGTCTTTTACGTTGGGTTCAATAAGGATTTCACTATCATCCGGTTCATTTACATCCAACAGGATTAGTCCAATACCAAATGAATTGCATAGCCGAAGCAGCTCCTCTGAAAATTCCTTCTCTATAGATATTTCCGATGCAACTAAATAGCTTTCATGCGCCCAGGACGAATTTGAAACGGCCTGAAAGAACGACTCACGCAGGTTTCCAAAACTCAGCTTTTTTTTGAGTTCAAAAGAATAAAGGCGAATAGGCGACTCGTTAATGGTTATAATTAGATCATACACTTCAGGTTTAATTTCATCTATTGGAAAGTAACAAGCTACCATATCTGGATGAATCCACTCCCTGTAATATTTATTGGAGGTCTTTTTATGATCAAGCGTTTTTGAGTGGGCCTTCATTTGGTAGTAAACAAAGTAGGCCAAAAGTTGATGTAAATCTCTTTCAGAGTACCTTAATGTGTCTTCAACTTCGCCCTTAGCTTCAAGGTCTTCTTCAACAAGTAAATCCTTATCGTACTTCAAAGTTTTCAGATAAAACTTTTTAGGCCTACTTCCGATTGTTGCAAATAAGGAATTCTTATTGTCACGTGCATTTACATGGAGTTGAGCCCCAAGTGTAGCCGAAGGTGTCTTACCCTGACTGCCTAATTCAAAGTTCAGCTTGCTTTTTGTGGCGTAATCCCATATTTCTGAAACAGATAATGGTTTCTTAATCTCCTTCAGGACACGTTCAGCTAATTCAAGAAAAGTCATAAGCATTACAAGATAAAATTATTCAATAGGTTGCACTAGTTTGGGCAATACCGTCATTACCGATTATTTCAACCATTCTTCTTTCCATTCACTTAAATCAACTTGCTCATCAAGGCTATAAGGGGGTAGTAATGAAGTAACCATATCTACAATCATTGTTTTTAATTCGTTCATTACATAACCCCCTGTCATTGTAGATATAATTGTCCCGCCTGTTCCTACTCCGTGTGGTTCCAATACAAGTCTGTACCATAGAAATTTTGATGAAATAAGTTCGCTGAAGTATTTTTCTGGTGGCAGATTATTAAAATGCCCCTTGGGATAGAATGTTGAAAGTTCAATTAAAACCTCCTCATAAAAATCAATAGTATCGTAATTGCCTTGATTCATAACCGCTGTAACTCCTTTATCCCATTTGGCCTGGGCAATTATCAATTGCGCACGGTGCACTACTAAAATTTTATCTAAGTAGTCCTTTAACAACCCAGGATCGTCATAGGTCTTGTAGTCCAAATAATCTGCTTCAAATACGCCTTTGACAATTGTTGTTTGGGTTGAACCGGTTACGGTCTGTATTGAGGCCAACTCATCCGCTTTTGATTTCCTCTCTTTGACACGGCTAATCCATTCATTTCGATACTTCATAATTTGATTTGCCTCAAGTTTTCTCCCAAACCCACCTTTAATCATCGTCTGATCGTGGCAGTCAAAACAAAGGACGGATAGATTGTCCATCAAATTATTTGCTGGATTCTCATCTATGTGATGTATTTGAACCTGTTTTCCTCTAACATTACAAACGCAACATGTTCTGTCCGACAGAAAGAGTACTTCAGCGGCTGTCTCATCAGGAATTGGCGAGCGGGCTTTTTTTTTTCATTTATATTGTTATTAAGACCATTCTAAAAAACCTTGCGCTAGTTCGGGGCTTATGTTGAACCTTGCGCTATTCTGGACGACAAGCTTACGATGGTACAGGGCTAATGCCAAATTTTTATTTGATAACCTCCATTTTCTTTAACAATGTCCTGCCATGTTCAATCAATCCCTGCTCCCAGGTATTATCATAGCTATTTATAATGGCATCATAGGTCTCTTGGGCACTTAGCCGATTGAAAAGCTCGTTAGTATATGAAAACTGATAAGCCAGATGAGATTTTACATAGATATCGTAAGGAATTGATTTTAATTTTTGCTTTAAAAAAATATTGTAGGCACATAGTCGATCTCCCTTCGTATTTGCATTTGTATCGATACCCAAGGGCTCACAAATCTTCTTCAAATCTTTCAGCGTGAAAATTTGAATAAAATGTTCTGGATAGAAATAGGAAGCAAGCCGAATTGGGATAGCTTCAGCGTATTCGGGAATTTGAAAATCAAAAAGCCCATTACAAAAGACTTGCAACGTATTTGGGTCATCCATCTCCCACGGTTTTAGGGCATACATTTCGGGAAGAATAAATGAAATAACATCCTTAAAGGTCGCGTGTTCAAATACAGTTTTGAATTGTTTCTCGCGTAGTCCAGTCCCGGCCAGCTTCTTCTCAAAACCATATACAAAGTCATAGAAGAGCGTTTTTTTTCTCAATGCGTGGTCTTTCTCAACGTAAAAAATTGTTGGATCAAATCCTATTTTGAGCATGATTTTCACTTCTGCCCGCCGTTTATTCGCTTCATAGGCATTTTGTACCCAGCTTGAATAATCTTCTTGCTGAGCAATTATCATATCCAACAATTGTCCTACATTAAACTTACTCTCTACGGTTTGCGAGTCACTGACTCGCAGTGTGGTGAGTGTCTTTTTTAGACGGTCTTTCTTCTTTAAAAGTTCGTACTTTTCCCAGTTTTCTTTGATTAGGTCCTTGGTAATATTCTTTTCGGAAAGTAAATTCCATAGATCGTCAAATATCTTTCTGCAATCAGAAACATTTGAATCATCCACCTTTACTGAGAGCTCAAAATTATTTTCAAATCCACCTTGAGTCAAGTTGGAAGAGGATACAATGGCCTCTTTGTCATTTACAAATAGCTTTAAATGGATTTCATTATCAAATTTTATTTTAAATCCTTGATCTAACAGATAGGTTAGTGTAGGGAGATCGAAGCAGAGAATATTTGTTTCATCAAATCGTGTTACCAATCGCTTGGATTTAATTGCAGTTAGTTTATCAGAAGAAAGAATAGTTCGTGCAAACGAAGAAATGAACGGAACTGCGATGGAAAGATCCTCGTCCGCGCGGCCAACAAACTCCTTGACAAGGGAAGAGATGGGGTTCTTAATTATTTTTTCTTTCACATTCTCAACGCCAGCAGACGCTGGCAATTTTAATGTTGCTTCAATTTTAAATAGATTTCTGCTATAGTGAGAGAGATACAGTTATTAATAATCAAATTCCGGCCAGCGCACCTCACTACATGACCTTTCGAGGCTTCAGACTTCCACCTTCTCACTCTTCTCATAAAAGTCTACACTCTTAAGAAGATCTTCTCTATAATTGAAGATTGAATCCAGATCCTGTAATTCATGTCTCGAGTCATTCTTGTCATGATCGAATATTCCGAGATACTTTTTATGACCATTGAACCATAAACGGCAAAGTGGTTTGCGATTATTGTCATCCAATAAAATTCCATAATACGTTTTCGTGTCACGTCCAATAATTCGTTTCGAATCGATCTTAGTCCGCAATATGGATTTCACGATCATATATCCTTCCTTTTCCTGGTCGGTGGTTTCAATAGTTTTGTCGTCTTCCTCTTTCTTTGGCGTTTCTTCAATAATCCGTTGTTTTTCTGTTTCAGCTTCTTTAGCTAAAGCAGACTTCAGCCGGTCATGGATCATGTCACTGATTAACTGACTGATTGATTTTTTCACGATCTCCGTGAATTGAGACATAATCTTGGAAGTTGCCCGGCCATCATAAACATTGGCAATAAAAAATTTAACAAATGATTCTGAAGGTTCTTTAAACTCAGACGATAGCACTGCCTTGATCTCACTAGAGTATTTCAGTTCACTGGCGGTTGTAAAGATGCTCTCCAAATCAAAATATGATTTATGAAATTTCTTTAACTCGATCACTTCTGCCTCTTTGATCTCCGTGAGGTTAAATTCAAAAAAAGGCTTTTCGTCCATTTTGTTGGACTCGACCAGGTCAGTGTAAAATCTATAATTAACTCCGTTGGTCAATAAACCAAACCTGGCTTTTGTGGTATGGTAATAACGGAAAAGTTGTGAGTTATGAGGGTCGAGCTTTTCAAGGTGATGTTTGCATTCTATTAGCAAAATCGGTTCACCATTTTTCATTATGGCGTAATCCACCTTCTCGCCTTTCTTAATACCGATATCAGCAATGAATTCGGGATTGACTTCGGCAGGATTGAAAATGTCATATCCTAATATTTGAATGAAGGGTAACGTCAGTGAAGTCTTGGTAGCTTCTTCGGTATGTATTTGTGGAAGCATCTTGGCTATCCGATCACCTAATTGTTTAATCTGGTCTTTGAAATCCATTTGGGTCTTTATTTAGTTTAATAATCAATCACTAACTGAAAAACCCCGGATGACTAGACTAAACAAATTCCAACAACTCCGACAGCAACGCGAACGGGGGGTAAAATGTATTTGAGATTGAAGACGCAAATGCGTTTTCTCAATCAATAACATAAAAATAAAGGCTGCTCAAACAATGAACATTGTTTGGATAGATATTGAGAGAGGAGCCCAATTATAAAACGAAGTTAAGAATTTGAGTGAGAAATCAAAATGATTGAGTCGGACAAGTATTCGTTATCATGGTGATGGTTGCACAGCAGCGGACGCTGCAAATACTGTGCGTCCAAGGGGACCCCTGAACGATAACCTTTGCGCTAGATCGGGAATAACCTTGCGCCAGTTCGGGGCCAAAATCGTGCAAAAGTGGCCAAAAAATGATTTATTTACCGTTATTAGGCGGGTGTGTGTGAAAATCTCACGTAAAGAGACTAATAATAACTTTCATATGCAAGTTTTATAGCTCTTTTTGTGAATTTTCCACACATAATATGGCAAAAAACAACTAATATTCGACTTCTATTGATATCTACACGAAATGCTCGTAAAATTCAGCACCGCAAATTTTCTGTCCTTTAAGGAAAAAACGTCCCTAAATCTTGAAGCCACGTCCATTGCCGAGTACCCGGACAACACGTTTTCAACTCCTGCAGGTGATCTCAATCTGTTGAAAAGCCTAGTTATTTACGGGCCAAATTCAAGTGGAAAAAGCAACATGTACAAGGCCATGCGCTTTGCACGATGGTTCATTCTAAATTCTTCGAAGGATTTGCAGGCGAGGGAAAAAATAGATGTAAACTGCTTTAAATTTAATACTGAGACCCTTCATGAACCTAGCTTTTTCGAATTTGAAATAATCGTTGGTGATACAAAATACAGGTACTGCTTTAAGGTCGACCACAAGATTGTTTACGAGGAAGCACTTTACTATACCAAAAAAATCAAGGAATATCCATTATTCATACGAACAAGGAAAGACATCACGATTGAAGATCGGTCAGACATTGCCCCCCAACTAAAAATGCTGACGCGTGATAATGCTTTGCTTCTTTCTGTGGCAGCTCAATTCAACAGCAGTGTTGCCACTAAGATAATTGATAAAATGAAAAGCCTGAAGTTCGTGGCGGGCGATCATGATGACACAAACATTATTCAAACTGCGAAGATGTTGGAGAACCCAAAATATTCTAAAATCCTTAAGGATTTTATTCTCCATGCAGGTCTTGGCTTCAGTGATATAATGAGCGAAAAAGTTCGATGGACTGACAAGGACTTTAGAAAGCTGAATATCCCAAAAGAGTTTATCGCGCATATTGAACGTCAAGAAACCTTCAATGTCAGCACAATACACCAAGTGTTTGACGAACAAAATGAACCTTCTTCCACCATTCGTCTTGACTTAGTTCAGAACGAGTCCCTTGGTACTCAAAAATTCTTTTCGCTGGCAGGACCCATTATAGATGCGATACTCAGAGGGGGAATATTGATCGTTGATGAGTTCTCATCCAGAATGAACCCGATGCTATGCGAAACCATCATCCGGTTGTTTAATTCTAAAGAAAATAACCCTAACAATGCTCAATTTATTTTTGTCACTCATAATACCGTTTTTATAAACACCAACAGTCAGATTTTCCGAAGGGATCAGATGGTGACATTCAAAAAAGATGAGTATGGAGCTACCTATATCAGATCGTTATATGACATGCGAGTCAGGAAGGACGCTTCTTTTGAAAAGAAGTATCTGGACGAGCTCGCTGAAGTTGCACCAAAAATAGACATATCTCAGCAGTTAACTCTTTTCGCTGATATCGATCTTGACTAACGATATGCTTCACTGAAGTCAAGGCATGTACAGGTGATTGAATTTTTTATTTGACTTAAAAAATGAAACAGAGTATCGGGTGAGGCAGAATTCTTGCATGCATTTTTATAGCTGTGGGAGAGTAGGGAACTCACACCTTACTGACTGAGCAAACTTTGCCGTGTCTTTTGCAGCGCTATTGTACAACTTCTTACTATCGATTATTGATTGAATAAATTGATCCTCTGTAAGTGGAGTATTAAGAACAGCTCGCGCTTTAGCAACATCTGCGGGATTTGTTTCATCAATATTAGAAAGTGTTAATGCGCCTCGGACAGCATTTAAGTTTTCTATTCTTGAAATATTCAATCTGTCTAAGCCGTATTTTTCAATTGATACTTTCCCTTTCAAACTGTTATTTACAGGTTTGGGAATACCCTTGTCAAAGGTGATGAACAGACTTGGGTCTTCAGTAATTGGATTGACAAATAAACAATCTTCGTTAGCAATCGGATTTGCGTGTGCATGGTAACTTGAACGCGTGGCTTCATTCTGAAGGGGAAAATCACTACGCTTATACGTTCGATTGCATTTTTCACACGAGTACATCAAATTATTCCAATCGTATGCAAGCCAATAGTATCCGGGATAGTTTAGTTTTTTTTGTCCATATTTTTTGTAGGCCTTCTTGGGTCGAAAATGCTCAACATCACCGTAGCTATGCTCCGAAAATTTGCCTTCACAGAAACAACATTTAAAATGCTGGTCTTTTTCTAGTTGGCTTTTTACTGATTTATGACCATAAATCCCCGCTTCAAAATTCATTTTAGTTATTAATCGAGGGCTTAAACCCGGTGCAGATGTGTAGTTCACAGGACTGGCAGTGTAAGCAGCACATAAGCCGGTTGTCTCACCTGCACCATGAGTTGTAAGAATGGTTGGAATATTCGCTGATTTATTGATCCTGATCATCCTGATTATTCTTTGCATCTTCAATTCTTTTTGCAAAAGCTCTAAGCACCTCCATTGCGTCAATCTCAGATTTCGTTTCACCTACAGGCATCGCATCAATTTCTCGATTGAGCTGATCCAATTCATTAGATTCGTCCCGCGTCAACTGATCTTTTCGAATAAGAAATGCTCTTCGATCAATTTTTATTTCTATCTCTTTCGACCTTGCATATTTTAGACCGAAGAGATCGCTAGTGAGTATCTGATCTATTCTCCATGTTCGAATTATTTCCGGATCGTTGATCACACGGACATGGTCTCCTGACTTCTTCAATAAAACAATATTAAGATTCAAGGCAGCTTGGGCGATTAGAGGACTATGAGCAGTAACAATAAATTGTGTTTTTGGAAACAATAATGTCAAGTTCTCAATAATCTGCCGTTGCCATGCGGGATGCATATGGAGGTCTATTTCATCGAGCAACAAAATAGCGGGTTCTTCAAATGGGTTTCTGCTATTCGGATGATAATAAATCATCTTCGTTGCAAAATCTATCAACCAAGAGATTGTAGTCCTATACCCTAAACCTAACTCCGGAATAGGAATCCAACCATAGGATGTCTTTACTTGAACTTCCCTCCCCATTCTTCTTGATTCTGAAATGCGAACATCAGTTATGCCTTTAGGTAGAACTCTAAGAAATAGTTGTTTATAATCTTCAAACTGCCGAATCCTACTTTCAGATCGGACGGATTCATAGTCCGCTTGTAGTAACAACTCTTCTGGATTCTGTAAGAATGCTTCATCATTAAACAATGTTTCATTTGGGCGCAAAAAAGATTCTCCCTTAAATGACCTTTCACCCATCCTTCGTGTTGCACCATAAGCAAAGCAATAAACTGGAGAAAGCACGGTAGTGTCGAAAGTGCTTTTAGGACGAGCTATGTCGCGTTCTCTGGTTCGATGACTAATATCGTAATGCAAGTCATGATCAAATTCCAGATCAACCCCAAACGGTCTTTCACTTTGAGAAACAGTAAGTTTCAATATTGAATCGTGTTCTCCAGCATTTCTTTTTAGGTCCCAATGATATCCCTGTCTGGAATCTATAGATAAAATGTATCTTGTATCAGTATGATCACGCTCTGACAGAAAACTCTGCGGAGGTGGAAGCATAGAGACTATGCTCCGTAATAATGTGGTCTTTCCGATTCCGTTCTCACCGAGAATCACTGTCCACTGCGATATGCGCTGGCCTGAATAAGTAAAGTCAATCCTTTGCTTAACTGAAAAGCATTTAACATTTTCTACTTCGAGGCTTTTGATGTAAAGCATAAGAACTATTTTTTATTGACACTAGCTACCTTCTTCCGTAACTTCACATACTTTGCCCCCAGCTCTGCCGCCATTGCCAATTCCTCTTTCACATCATCGACTCTAACCTGTCCATTCATCAACATTGGTAATAACCAATCACGCATCTCAGAAAGCTTTTGATTTTCTTCTAATGCTGCCTGCTTCTTGGCTTGTATGTTCTCCATGAACTCATAAAATTGGTTGACAATCTTATAATCGGGAACAACGGTATAGTATGAACTGACAAAGGAATCTAAAAGCAAATTCTTAATACCGCTAGTTTTTCCCTCATAGCCAAAGAAAACACCATTAGCATAAAGGCTATTCCAATAATAAACAAAGTTGTAAAGCAATTTCTCGTCTTTAAGTGAAATCGGTTTGCAGAAATTGGAGCAGATCAAAGGGTTTTCAAATCGTTTGATAGTGGCATCTGTAATGAAAGCAAGACGACCTGTAGATTGTGTAGGGCTTCCGCCAGATATTTCAATTACAATATCATGTGATTTGAGAATTTTAAAAGCGTTCTTTTCTAGAATGTATCTCGTTGGTGGTTTGAGTTCATCAAGTCCATTTAGGCCATTTATATCCGCTCCACGAATGCATGTCACTTTAGTAGTAAAATTGCCTTCTGGTTCATCTTTCCCCCAGTCACCACTTTTATCAATATCAATCCAGTCGGACATCTTTACTACGTCCCACCCAACTGGCACTTCACGTTTCAATTGCTCATTCCAAATCATTTTGCCACCGCTAGCCTTGTACGGTTTACCTTTGAAATTTGGAAAATCAAATTGAACGAACCAATAATCGTAAATGGTTTTGGCCATAGCCTCCAATTCTCTATTGATGCTGTTGTTGAGTTCAATTTTGGAGTCGAGAGAAGAAAGAACTGAAGCAATCCGTTTTTGATAACTAATTTCTTCTGGTAGTCGAATTTCAAATTCCTTGATATCATTCGAATTTAGATTTTTTCTAACTCCTGAAGAAAGATTTCTTAACTGATTGTACTGAGTTTTTAAATAGTAGTAAACGTATTCGTGATCAGCTTTTTGAACATCTACAACAATGTTGCAACAAGCTTGATTTGTTGTCATTTCCTTTTTGAGAATTGAAACATTTCCACGTGTTTTACCTTCTCCATACATTGCAACTGAAACAGTGTTAGCCGGGAATAATTTTATTGACGTTTCATCAAGAGCTGCCTGGGATATCTTTTCATTCGAGTCGTAAATTTTATGCTGTCCGATTTGCTCCGTTTTTACCCATGGAATTGTGCCATTATTCCAAAATGCCTTATTAGATCGGCTGGGGGTTATGCCGCTTCCTATGTTTGTAGCAATCTCTTTTAATTTTTGTGCCTTAAACATACCTTAAGTTTGATAGCTGGCCCTTTATTTCCACTTCCAATCGCTTCGACTCACTAAAAAGTTCATCCAGTGACTTTTTGCAGGTGCTCATTTTAGTTTCGAACTCTTTAGCTGTGATGTCATTGTAATTAATCTTTACTTCGAAGTACTGACCCGCGCTAAAGGAATAGTTTTTCTCTTTTATCTGATCGTAGGAAACCGTCACAGAGAAGCCCTCTTTCTTTTCATGCTTATTAAAAGTACTAATAATCAAGTCTTCTTCCTCCGCTGACAGAACGGTCTTCTGATTCTTGCCATCCTTTACCGTGACCCCAAGTTTAGAAGCATCCATTAGCACAACATCTCCTCTGGTATTCTCCCTATCGAGAAACAAAACGGAAACATTTGTACCGGTGGTAGCGAAAATGTTACTTGGCATTGACACTACACCTCTCAACATTCTATTTTCAGTCAAATTTTCACGGATTTTAAACTCAATACCACTTTGTGCCGTGATAAATCCAGTTGGCACCACGATAGCCGCTTTACCTTTCGTTGTCAGTGAGTAAATTATGTGTTGAATAAAGAGGGGGTAAATGGCCATCTTGTCTTTATCCTTATTGGGAATGTTTGGTACTCCGGCAAAAAAACGTTTCTTATGCTTGTCGCTTGCTAGAGTTTCCCGATCATCGCTAAAGTCCGTTTTAAACGGTGGATTTGAAACTATGTAATCGAACCTCTTTAAATCTGTTTTCTCATCGTTAATATGATAAGGACTAATTAATGTATTTCCCTTGATCACATTATGAAGTGAATGAAGCAGGTTGTTGAGTATAAGGTTAAGTCGTAGAAATTCAGAGGACTTCTGCGAAATATCTTGAGAGTAGATACTGCATTTATCTTCTCCTATCTGGTGAGCCAAAGAAAGCAACAAACTACCGGAGCCTGCCGCAGGATCATAGAGCGTAACACTTTTTACGGGTTTAGGCACAAGAATTCGCGCCATGATCTTGGCTACAGATGCCGGTGTGTAGTACTCCGCATACTTGCCAGAATCTTTGTTGTAGTCTTTGATCAGGTATTCAAATATGGTGGAGAAGAAATCATATTTTTCTTCAAAGACCGGTTCGAAACTGAAAGAAACCAACTTGTTAATAATCGCTTTACAAAAAGGAGCCTTTTGATTTCGCTCAATAATGTAGTCTGAAATCCGATCGAACAGGCGAATCTTCTCCTTACTGATAGTCGCTACCGAAAACAGCTTGATGTTGAGATCGGCTATCTCAATTAACGTATTATCAAATAATGTGGCAAAGTCGTCTTCGTTTTGTTTATTGAATAGATAACTGATGAAGTGTTGCTTCTTTAACTTTGCTGCGCTCGTGCCAATTTTTTCAAGTAAATACTCGTAATCTGCCTTCGACATTTTTTGAATGTCTTGCTCAATATTTTCGCTATTGTTTAGCTTCTTATCAGCTTTCCGGGCCTCATGAAGGAACTTGTCATTGAGGAATTTATACAAAAAAACTTCTGTGATGATCTTGTACTCGTTACCCCCATTTCCTAATCCATAGTTTGTACAAATTGTTTTTAAACTATCAATTAGTTCTTCTGTCTTCTGTTTGTGTACTGAATGCTTGGTCATCTATGCGGCTCGTTCGTAAAAATATTCGTTAACTAAAGTGGTGTTGATAAACCTAACTACATCAAGATTTCTAATACCTCTTTCTTCAAGAATCTCCATGATAGTAGTTTTGGTTGCCTCGGTGAAGTAATCCTCATTCTTCAGAATATCCTGATTGTCAATTACCTTGGTATCTGTTTGGTGCTTAATTGTGATCAATGCTTCATGTAATGCTGAGTCTGTCTTAAACACATTCAAGTTATTTTCCTTAATGCGCTTATGGATTTTGGCAAACTTGGTGTCATTCTCATACTTGGCAGCCAACAATGCATCCTTGTTGTTAAGATCGTTAGCCTTGTCATAAATAGACTTAAGACCTTTAATCGCTTCGTCCATTTCCTGTGCGGTTAGTTCTTCAATGTTTTTCTTTTTGAAGAGACGCTTCAATTCTTCGAACAAGGTGATAAACTTTGGGTCTTTCTTATCAAAGTTTCCTTCCAATTCTTTTCGTGCGCTTTCCAGTTCGTTTCTGAATTTGTCCGCAATTTGCAATTCATGCTCCGCGATCTTCCTAAATGTGAATTGCATTTTTTCCAGTGCGATGTTCAGAAGATTGGTGTTGTCAGATGCATTCTCAAGGCTATCCTTCAGATTAATAATGTCGATTCTGTTCGATACTTCCGCATGCAGTTTATTGACCTTATCAAATGAAAACTTGTCCAGCAGGTCTGTATAACCCATTATCTTGATAATGTTATACAGACTCTTTAAGTTCTCTAAGCATCTCTTAAGGTCTTGAATTTCCTTTTTGTCTGATATTTGGCTAATGACTTTTTGGAAGTCCTCAAGGTTAGAAAAATCATATAAGAATAATTTCTCTTTGATCTCTTTTATTTCAGCATCAATCTCTTCGGCAGATTTAAACAGATTAGAATAGTGCTGTGTCTCATCACCCAACTCTGCCTGTAGCTCTTTAAAGTATTCCTTGTTTGTCTTGTCAAATTCTTTTCGAATGTCAGCAAAGTCTACTACGTAGCCATATCTAAAAGTCCTATATGGCCTGTTAACTCTTGTAAGTGTCTGAAGTAGATTATGTTCTTTCACAACACGAGTTAAGTACAACTTTTTAAGTCTTTTTGCATCAAAGCCAGTGAGGAGCATGTTGTAAACTACCAGCAGATCAATCTCTCCTTTCTTAAATGCCTTTTGATTATCCTTTCTAATCTCTTTCGTATCAATGTCATGCAGGATAAGAGCCCCAGTCAATGGTTTGGAGTCTTTTCTTGAATACAATACTTCAGGATCAGCCGCAAGGTCTAACTCTTGAACGTTCTCAGTATCCTGGGTCTTAGTTTCTGCTATTCGATTAATTTCCGCGAAGATCATTTTTGCCTGATCGGAAGAATCACAAACAATCATTCCTCCAATGGTAGTATCGTTGTGTAAAATCCTACTCTTCTTGAAGTCATCCACAATGTATCTCACTAAAGGCTGCACAAACTTAGGATGAGCAAACACCTCACTTTTAGTTAGAGTGCCTTTTAGTGTTTCAATTTGTTCAAGCACTCCCTTGATTTCATTTCGAAACTTCGTCTCAATACCTTCTCTAATTAACTTTAGAGTGTACCCATCCGCAATGGATTTGTTGTAATAGTACTTATGGAAATAGTCTCCAAAGATTTGCTTACTCTTAAAATCACCGGAGATTAACGGTGTTCCCGTTAGTCCTATCATTACCGCATCACGATCCGACCCGATTAAATTAGAGAGGAATGACCCTTCTGGGCTATAACTTCTATGCACTTCATCGAGAAAGTAAACTCGCTGGATGTTTATGTTGTAATCTGCTGACTTGGATATCGACTCTGTGGAGAACTTTTGAATGTTAACGACCGCGATAGTTTGATCTCCAATATTCGATGCGCTTGCACCGGTGGTCTTTATGTTCTTGATAAAGTCATCCTTAGAACTGATCATCTCGACTTTGAGTCCTCGATTTTCAAATTCTCCTTTAGCCTGTGTCGCTAAATCAAGTCGGTCAACAATGAAATAGAACTTAGCAATTGTATTTCGCTGTTGGTAATAATCACGCAAATAAAAAACATCATAATAAGCGAGTGCCGTTTTGCCGCTTCCTTGTGTATGCCAAATGATCCCCTTCTTGATTCCGGCTTTAAGTTTCTTTTCAATAGCAAGCGTTGCAAATAACTGAGGATATCGCATTATGTGCTTCTCAATTTTCGCGCCCACTACATCGGTGACATCAACGTAGGCAATGCCATATTTAAGAATCTTGCAGAGACGATCCTTACTAAACAAGGAAGTCAATATTTTATTAGTGGGAGTAGTAAGCTCTTTGCCCGTATTGTATTCAGGTGTTCCAAGAATGGAGACAAGATTGTTGTCGACCAATATGTGCTTTTCTGTATCTGGATTTTCGGTAGGAACTTTATGAAAGATACTTGTGTCCTCTTCCCTAAAACAATTGAATAACACATTTTCCGGATCGGGCGTACCATAGAAAGCTCCTTGAATCGGAGTGATTGACTCCTCATCATACTCCATGTTGTTAGAAAACACTAACAACTGAGTGATGTTCATGAACTTTTTAAACTTCGGATTTTTAAAACGAGTGGCAATTCTATTTCGTTCGGCCAAAACGCCTTCTCGATTATTTGGCTTCTTAACTTCTATGAATGCAAGTGGTATTCCATTAATCAGTGTGATAATATCGGGTCTGAACTCTTCCTCATCATTTTTGTAAGTGAGTTCGGTTACTACATGGAATACGTTGTTCTCAAAATTCTCAAAGTCAATCAGTTTACAATCAAAATCTCCCTTCAGGCTTTTATAGAAAGCCTTTCCTAAATCATTATTTTCAAGTTTATTGCTTAACTCAGAAATTAAAGAGTTGATCTCCTTGTCAGTATATTTTTTGTCATTGATCTTTGAAATGCCTTCCTTGAATTGATCTCTAAAAATATTGGTATCCCCATGGTAGTTATTCATCCCGGCCTTTGGCACGTAGGTATACCCCAATCGCGTCAGATGCACGATGGCTGGTATTTTTACTCTTGAGTCTTCGTTGAACTTCATGAGGGTCTTGTTGTCAAATTGGTTTAGTCGTTTAGTTTAAACAATTTATCCATTTATCAATTCCCTCGGGCTCACCCGCAAAATCTGCGCTATCTCAAACAGTGTCTCCAATGTCGGCTGTCTTTTATTATTAGCATAACGCGTCACCGTAACGAAATCTTTATCTAATTTCTCGGCCAACCAGGTCTGCGTTTTCCCTTGTTTTTCAAGTACATCCTTAATAAGATTGAGCTTTTCTTTTGCACGCTTGGCCATGCATTAAAATTAGTATAGCCAGAATGGTTATAGTATAACCAGATTGGCTATATTGTGTTTTATTTATAAAAGCAGATTTGATGAAGACCCTCAATTCAAAGAACCGCCCCGTAAAAATTCCGGTAAGTGTAGACCTTGCTCTCGCTCTCATCCGCGAAGAACTCAAAATCCGCAAGTTCTTCAACACCCTCCGTGAGGTTGGCATCGAAGATTGCTACTACCAGCCAGACCTCGGCACCCTCATCCTAAAAAGCCTCGGCCTCGATGATGGCACAGACGAGACCTTCTACCGCTACTCCGACCTCATGGATAAACACTGTAGAAAGATAACGCCAGATCATACTTCAATTATGAAAGAGGCGGGGAGAGTGTACAGGGAGTTGGTGAAAAAAAAGTCCATGGTCCATGGTCCATAGTCAATGGTTTGTGATGAAAAGAGTCCACGGTCGATAGTCGATGGTCAATGGTTTTTGAGATGAGATTTTGAACGGTGTTGTCTATGGTAATATTGTTCAATGCGAGCACTCAGTCCATGGTGTGAAATCTTCAGCATGTTTCGACGAGACCTAAGCCAACCTTTGGTCTGGTCGTGGGCATTTGAGCGGGTTGGGTTAAGGCTTGGCGGAATATGCGGGGGCCAGCCACCCCGGGAGGCGATGAAGAAGTCGATAGTCGATAGTCCATGGTCGATGGTTTTTGAGTTGAGAATTCGAACAGTGTTGTCTATGAAGAAGTCCACGGTCAACAGTCGAGGGTGAAGGAGTCCACAGTCAACAGTCCACGGTTTTTGAAGTGATATTTTGAACGATGTTGTCTATGGTAATATTGTTCTATGCGAGCACTCAGGTCATTTAAATTTCAATCTAATTTATCAATTAGCAGATTTGTCAATTCGTTAACTTGTCGGTTGAATGGACAGTAACGATTTTATGGGTTTTGACATTGACTGGTTTGCCATCGATAAAGACGGCAACATTGGTATCTTTTCCAGTGCAGGCGAACTAGCGATTCCACTAAGTGCAGCCATACATCATGATCAACATCGCATGATTTCCAAACAATTCGATCTTCCCAATTTTGGATCGCCTGGAATTTGGAATGACTACGTCACTTACGGCCTGTTTGTTTATGACTACAAGATTTACGGTGGGCCTTATCAGAAACAAGCTTCTCCTTCTAGACTCATGGAAGCGTTGCTGCGATCCCGGATATTACAACTAAAAGATTTGCCCGTCATTGATAAATTTTTCGCATTAGAAGACTCCGTTGAAATTCCCACACTAAAATTTCCGTAGCCAATAGAATGAATCTATTTTTTCTGGCTCTTCTGCGTAATCATAATAACAGAACTCTTCGTTTTGAGTGTTTGAGGTGGCGGCGGAACTGGTTGGCCACCTTGAAAGGAAGTTTTTCTGAGTATAAATTCTATTTTCTTCTCGTTCATAACATTATTGTTTTATTCCTGAGGTTGATTGTCCATTTGAGGGGCGTAGTGCTGCCGGCACTTGCATTACCGGTGCACCCAACGTTTCGCGACCACCAACGGTCGGAACGTTAATTGTGATGCTTGCATTGCTGATGGTTGGATTTGCTTGAGTGTTTTGATTTTTCATGTTTTGTATGTTTATGATTATAAATAAGACTTGTAAAATAATCCCCAACGATAAAGCGAAGAACATAGCGTAATTTCTAAAGACTGTAGTTTTATCTTCGGATACCAACGGCAAATTTTCATCGAGGCGAGTTAGTTGTTTACCATGAAGACGATAGGAGTCTAAATGAGTAAAGACGCTAACGATGGATGTAAGAACAAGAAAAATCCAGGATGCATAAAGAATCCAAAGCCAACTGGCAGCTTTAAGAGTCACTACATCGCCGATAAAATTTAATGAAAGGACAAGTGCTCCAGTACTGATCAACAATATCTGATCATCAAATTTGTTGATGCTGTAAGTCATTCCCTCAGATATCTCTTTCCGGTAGCTGGCCTTTATTTCATCAAGTTGTTCGTCGGTATACTCCATGTTAAGTGCAGATCATAGACGCATTCCTTTATTGTGTCTTCTCTTCGCGAACGCCTTTGAATTTTCCTCCCGAAGTTTTGACGTCCATGAATCTGCCGGTTTCAGTGTCACGTTTTACATACTGCTCTGTTTTAGGATTCAGAACCTGACTCCGTTCTCTGACAGCGCCAACCCGGGCATTGTCACCATTTGGTTTATTAGTTGCCATAAATTGTTAGTTTTTATGGAAGTAAATATACGGTTCGGGTAGACAAAAATCAATTTTATATACAAAATGTCAACCTAATATTCCTCATTTATATCTATATTTGCTGCATAGAACAGTTTTTTAGCCTTTTCTGGGATTATGCTTGCCATAGCGTACAAACCAGGCTTGAGACTAAATAAATATTGGAATGAAAAATTTTTCTGAGAGACTCAAATCCGCAAGGATAATGAAAGGCTATTCCCTTCAGGATTTAGCGGATGCTCTGAACAACGCAGTGAGTAAACAAGCCCTTAACAAGTATGAACAGGGCCTCATGAAACCCGATCAGGAAGTGCTCCTGAAAATTTGTAACGCTCTGAGTGTTCGTCCTGATTATTTTATGCGTGAGACCAGTATAAATCTTGGTAATGTTGAGTTCAGGAAGCTTAAAAAGTTGTCCGCAAAAGAATCTGCAAGAATAAAGGAAAAAACGATCGATTTTCTTGAGCGATATTTTGAACTCGAAGATCTGTTGGGCATAGATCAGATTTTCGTAAACCCTATCACTGACATTAAGATAGATTCTTATCCTGACGTTGAAAGTGCTGTTGAAAGGATGAGGGAGGAATGGAGGTTAGGCGAAGACCCGCTTAATAATGTAATTGAGTTGTTAGAAGACAATAATATTAAGGTAATCGAAATTGATTCAACGTCTGACTTTGTGGGCTTGGCTACCTGGGAAGGAATAAAGAACCCGGTAGTAGTTGTCAATTCAAATCTGGTAGCTGACAGAAAACGTTTTACCGTGCTTCACGAATTGGGCCACATTCTCATGAAGGTAAATCACCTGCCGGAAAAAGAAAGAGAGTTCTTTTGTCACTCATTTGCCGGGGCTATGTTGGTTCCAAAGAAACTTCTTATTAAAGAACTTGGTCCTTCAAGATCTCAAATTTATCTTAATGAATTGATCTATCTAAAGAAACAATTCGGCGCCTCTATTCAGGCCATTATGTTTCGTGCTAAACATCTTGGCATAATTTCGGAAAGTTATTTTAAAAGTTTTATGACCTACTTTAGTATGCAAGGTTATAAAAAGAAAGAACCAGGGGAGTATAAAGGCTATGAGAAATCAAACAGATTTAAACAACTGATCTATCGCGCAGTCGCTGAAGAAATTATATCTACTTCCAAAGCAGCGGCGTTGGACAACAAAAAATTAGCCGAATTCCGCGACGAACTGGCACAATACAATGCATGAAAATTGCAATAACGGATGCGAATATTTTTATTGATCTAATTCATATAGAATTGCATGACGAACTATTTTCGTCAGCATTGGAAATTCATACAACGCTGAGTGTCTTTGATGAGTTAAATGATACCCAGCAGGAAAAGCTTTCCAAATACGTCGAAAGAAAATTATTAACGCTTCATTCTAAAGAGGCCTACGAGATTCCTTCAGAAATCCTATTGAACAAAGGCTTAAGCCCGTCAGATAAATCTGTTTTCGGATTGGCGGCAGAGTTGAACGCATTAATTCTCACCGGCGATGGACTATTACGCAAAATTTCAGGAATACAAAAAATAGAAGTTCACGGAATAATCTGGCTTTTGGATCGATTCCTGATTATGAAACTAATTACAAAAAGGAAGGCGTTACTCCAGCTAAAATCTTTGATGAAATACAATAAAAGATTGCCCTCTGAAGATTGTGAGAAACGAATTTCTGAATGGTCTGGAGACTAAACTGGCCTCCATAATCTGATAGACATTTAGACGCGTTAGCGATAGGAGCGGCACCCCGCAGTTGCGATGGCATGTGCGCGCGGCGCGAGGAGTATAGCGGATAGCGCGGGCCGGAGGCAACGCAGGGTTAGTCGATAGTTCTTAGTCGTTAGTCCTTAGTCTTGGATAGAAAAAGTCTGTGGTCGATAGTCCCATGGTCCATAGTTTTGTGATGAAATTTTGAACGGTGTTGTTTATGGTAATGGTGTTCAGAGTAAGTACCCAGGTCATTTTAAACTTTAAACTTCAAACTAATATCCAACGAGACCTAAGCCAAGCTAAGGAAGTACGAGGTACGAAATAAAATTGCAACAGTCATAGACTTGCCGTGGACTGTCGACCGTGGACACTTTACCGACTCACTGAATCTTTTGTCCCAAAAAATTATTATTTGTATCGCATTCAATGGGCCCGTCCAGTTCGCGGACAATTTCGACAACGACGTATGGATAGGTAGTGATAGAGCCGCCGCTAATGGTGTTGCGGTGTAGTTCCAGTGTTGCATTGGGTGCCAGCAGGTCGTACGTCTGAGAGTAGCCATACCTGACATCGCCACCCGCAGCGACGTATGCACTGGCCAGCGTTGAACCTTGAGATAGGTATCCCTGAAAAAACATATTGTTAACGTTCAAAGGCACACCACCGATATTTTTGATATGATACGTGATGTCGAATGTATTCCCTACAACGTTCGAGACGGTTATGTCAGTAATGATAACATCCGGACAGCCAATTAAAAAATCAGTGGCACTGGTGGCTGTTAATCCATTCGTCGTAACCGTGATCTTACCCGATGTGGCGGCGGAAGGCAGTGTCATCGTTAATTGTGTAGTCGTTGCATTGCTGAGCGTTGCTGCCGTGCCGTTAAACTTGACAACATTATCCGCCAGTGTCGAAGAAAAATTTGTTCCGGTGATCGTTACCGTAGGCAACGAAGTGCTTTGATCATAGAATGTTGGCGTAAACGAAGTAATGGTTGGCGCTGCTAAAACAGTAAAATCGGTTGTCGATGTAGCCGTGAGCTCATGCACCGTTACCGCGATCTTTCCTGTGGTTGCGCCTGCCGGAACAACCACCGTAAGTTGTGTGGCCGATGCGGTGCTCACCGTTGCAGATGTCCCGTTTATACTGACAACATTATCGGATGGTGTGGCCGAAAAAAACGTACCGGTAATCGTAACAATAGTCCCCACACTGCCGGAGGAGGGCGTGAAAGAAGCAACCGTTGGCGGATCGGGTACCACCACCGTAAAATCAGTCGAAGAAGTTGCTGCTGTTCCGTTTACAGTTATCTGGATCTTTCCCGTGGTCGCTCCTGCGGGAACCACGGCGATGATCTGGTTAGCACTGGCCTGACTGATTTCAGCAACCGCGCCATTGAACGTTACGACATTTTCGGCAGACGTTGCACTGAAGTTTAATCCCGTGATAGTAACCGATGTGCCTACGGTTCCGGACGCCGGCGTAAAAGAATCGATGGAAAGTGTTGGTTTAGGATCGCTACTCTTTTTGCATCCCGAAAAGAGCACGATCGATAACACAAAAACAATGGATACGATTTTTGAAACAACGTTTAACACCAACGAATTCACGGATACAGGATAGTTCATAATTAGTAATATTGCACGAATCAATTTACCAATAATAAAGACAGCGAAGCTGGCCACGATTTCGGTTTTATTCAAGATGTAGATTTAGTCGGTAAGTATGAAGAAGTCCACGGTCGACAGTCCACTGTCCATGGCGTGAGGTGAAATTTTGAAAGTCCACAGTTTGAGTGAAGTCAATAGTCCATGGTTTTTGAGATAGAATTTTGAACGACATTGTCTCTAGCGAAATTGTTCAATACGGGTACTCAGTTCATGATGTGAAATCTTCAGCATGTTCGACGAGACCTAATTTTAAGTACGAGGTGGGAAGTACGAGTACCGGGGTGATTTGTGAACTTTGAACTTTGAACCTTGAATTTTAAACTTCAAACTTCAAACTATTGCTGTCCGGGAAAACATCGTGGTATAACCCCCAGGTTTTAATTGTGTTTGTGCCGTTCCATGCGAGCGATAGAAGGAATTCCATGGCACGAGTGCAATCGCACGACAAGAACTTTCAAGAAAGGCGCATGATCTGACCAGATCATGCGCTTTTCTTGAAAGTAAGTAAATGCTTAAAACGCTTGACGTTTTAAGCATTACTATAGCGATTCAGATTCTTCAAGC
>JGI24890J29729_1000457_pt1 | contig 25774 bp, 31 predicted proteins | sample FreactcultureFD7_FD_29729 | JGI IMG/M metagenome (IMG submission 29729)
TACGGGATTCACGGGAGCAGCCTACACGGGAGGGACTTTTTACGGAGGAGCAATGACGGGAACCACTGTTGCTGCATCCACGGGATTCACGGGAGCAGCCTACACGGGAGGGACCTTTTATGGGGGTGCCATGACTGGAACTACTGTTGCTGCAAGTACGGGATTCACGGGAGCAGCCTACACGGGAGGGACTTTTTACGGAGGAGCAATGACGGGAACCACTGTTGCTGCATCCACGGGATTCACGGGAGCAGCCTTTACGGGTTCTTCATTTAACTTTCCATCGGGTGGGAATATCACAATTGCAGGATCCACAGCAACGAGCGGGTACTACCTTCAAACCAATGGGACACAGGTTCAGTGGGCGGCAGCAGCATCAGCATCAACCGCTTTCACAGGATCAACAGTATTCGTAACTGGTCAAGTGAGCATAGGGTCTTCATTTTCATCGACATACCCTTTGAATGTTAATGGAACTGCTGGTTCCGCAGCTGCACCATATTCAAACCTCTCGTATAACACTGGAGGATGGTATCAGGCATATGTACCAACAGTCGCTACAACCCTACAGATTTACACACCTGGACGTATAGGATGTTCTGAAGTTGATCTGTTTTCTGATGAACGTATAAAAACTAATATTAAGGATTCGGATACTCGAACAGATCTTGAACTCGTATCATCTCTTAGACCAAGAACATTTAGATATATAGATCCAGTTCAGTACGGTGAAAAAACGTATAATGGATTTATAGCACAGGAAGTTCTGGAAGTTATCCCGAGTGCTGTAAATACACATGAAGGCTGTGTGCCCGATATTTTTCAAGTTCCAGAAAAAGTTTTCAAAAACTCATGTCAATTTAAAACTAAAATTGAAGGTGTCCAGATAGGTGATATTGTTCGCGTATTTGATGGACCGAGCGAATTATTTTTAACAGTTATTAGAGTTTCAGATTTTGAGATTAATTTTGATTCAGAATTAAAAACTTCAAGAGTTTTTGTGTATGGACGAAAAGTGCAGGATTTTTGCACAATTTCGTATGAACGAATTATACCTTTACTCGTGAGTTCTATCAAGGAACTCCGTGCCATTGTTGAAAAGAAGAAATAGGAATACCTGCCGCATATTCCGCAAGCACGGAGGATCCATCCTTCTTATGGTGACTTTTACCATTGAAGTGAACAAACCAAGCCTGACACGTGTCAAGCACTGACCATCTGATTCCAGTCCCCGTTTGAAAGAGAATTTGTTCTACATCAAGTGCAATTTTTAGATCCTTACACCGAAGGTAAAAATCATGAACATATCCTTGATCATCGTGATTCATACGATATACGTCCCACTCAAGCATCCTCTTGACTGCCCCTGCATATCCTACAAAGGTTCCAGAGTTTGGAAAGCGATACGGGAGAGGACCAGTCTTGCTCGGGGGAACCTGTGGGAACTGGTAGGCTATCCAGGGGTTAGGCCAACAGTACGTCTCTGCACTAAAAATTAGGTCAGCCCCGGATTCAATGAATTTTGATTCAAAATTAGTAAGGTCTGTCCGTCTCTGAACCACATCATACCCATCCACAAAAATGATAATCTCTTGAGGATCAATTGACCCAAGGAATTCCTTGAGTGCATCAAATTTTGAAAAAAGATCAATGTACTTTTTTCCAAGTCCGATNTTTATATATTCACTTTTGAGACCTATAATTTTGGAGGGGTCATCTCCAAATGTAATCAACTTCATTACTTTTGAAAACGTCCACTGTCTTCAAGCCATTTTATAAAATGCCCGGAAAATGGTTTTGTACCAATGTGAGCACAGCACATCCTGGGGTCTATCCATAAATCAAAACCTAATTTTGAAAACTTTTTAGACATGACATAATCCTCTGAGAAGAGAATTCCATCTTCTATTTTTAGATCAAAAACCATCCTCTCGTTAGGAAACATACCATTCGTGTAAGGTTCTGAGACTGCCCATACAGATGTGAAAGCTTTACGGGACAAACGAAGAAAGCCAGTGGCAAGTCCCTCAACTTTCATAAGTCCTGTGCGAGAATCACCTTGAATAGGTTCGACGAGTCTTACCGCATAAATCTCTTCATCAATTTTTTTTCGATAGACACCTCCAACAATATCTACTGGATAATCAAGCAATCTGAAAATCCATTCAGGATCCCATTCGATATCATCATCTATAAAGATTAGGTCATCACACCCATAATTCAAAGCACATGTGAGGAGATAATTTCGACTTTTTTGAACCAAAGCATCCCCCGCAGTATAGCATATCTGAATATCAATTCCACGAACCATAGCAAGTCGTACTGTATTCACGAGAGCACATGTGTACTTCATGTTAACTTCCCCCGTATAAGTTGGTGTAGCAATGAGCACCTTTCTCATTAAATAATAATATCAGTATTCTTTTAAGATATGCCGACAGTCACCAATTTTGGCGACTTGGTTGTCACAGGAAATGTTTTTGTTTCTGGAACTGGCACGAGTACATTTGTAAGTGGGATAACTTCAAGTGGAATTATTACTTCTACTGGTTTTACGGGAGCCGCCTTTACAGGAGGGACATTTCAGGGAACAACCATCACAGCCTCCACGGGATTCACGGGAGGGACCTTTAGTGGGTCAACAGTGGGTGCAACCTCCGTAACAGCTACCAACTTTACGGGAACCAATTTTTCAGGGAGTACCTTTACAGGTTCTTCATTTAACTTTCCATCGGGTGGGAATATCACAATTGCAGGATCCACAGCAACGAGCGGGTACTACCTTCAAACCAATGGGACACAGGTTCAGTGGGCGGCAGCAGCATCAACATCAACCGCTTTCACAGGATCAACAGTATTCGTAACTGGTCAAGTGAGCATAGGGTCTTCATTTTCAGCAACATACCCTTTGAGTGTCAATGGAACTTCTGGGTCCATAGCTGCACCATATTCAAACCTCGCATACAACTCTGGAGGATGGTATCAGGCATATGAACCAACCGTCGCTACAACCCTACAGATTTATACACCTGGACGTATCGGATGTTCAGAAGTCGACGTGTTGTCCGACAGGCGTATCAAAACTCAAATCCAAGACACAGAAGATTGTATCGATTTAATACGTAAATTAAGAGTCCGAAATTTCAGATACATTGATCCAGTCGAGCATGGTACGAAAACATACAAGGGTCTTATAGCCCAGGAAGTGCGTGAGGTGATTCCAGAGGCTGTTGGTCTTCATGAGGGGGCAATTCCTGACATTTTTCAGGTGGCAACAGACATTCAGGACTCCTCGTGTGTTCTCAATCCTGGGGAATTTACAATTAAAATTGGAGATGTCATCAAGGTGATGGATGGTGAAACCTCCAAAAATCTCACAGTCCTTGATCTCTCAGAGGGACGTGTGAATTTTGATTCAAAATTAGAAAGTCAAAAAGTTTTTGTGTATGGTCACCTAGTTGATGACTTTCATACAGTTTCATATGATAGGCTTGTGCCTATACTCATTCGTTCAGTGCAGCAATTAATTGATCAGCAATACCGTCCCATGACCCCCACTTCTTCTGACGGACATACTTCGTAGTCGGGTACCACTGGTACGAATACACCTTTGACCCCCAGCGAAACTCACACATGGTTGAGAGAATCAGAAGGGTCGGACGCTTCATAAGTCCTGCCAGGTGAGCAATTGCAGTACAGCCAGTCACAACCACATCCACCTCGGCAAGAACCTTCATCGTGTCTATGAAGCCATCAGGACCCTTGTCCAGAGTGTCACTCAGGTCCGTGAGATTCGGGTGCTCACACTCGTGCTTCTCGACCGAGACCCACTTCATGTTGGGTAGGTCCAAGAGTGGTCTGATTGCCTCAAATGGGGTGTGCCTACGATAGGTCAACAGTGGATTCCCAGACTTACAGAGCTGAATCAGACCCTTTCCTGTCTTTGGACCGGGAAGAGGTGCTGGCAAATAGTCCCACATGGGCTGAGGTCCAAAATACACAAGTAGATATGAAGCCTCGATCCAACACGTAGCCTCTTTTGGAATCTCGGTCGTCACTTCATATCCTGTCACATTCGAATACATGTGCTTGAGACGTGGAGCAACCACAATGGTTGTTCGCTTCGCCTTGGCTCCTGCAAGTGGGATGTACCGCGAATAAAACATCTGATCACCATTTCCAAGACCGTAATTCAGAATAACAAGATGGTCAGTCTCTTTGCCATCCCACATAGGAAAGCCATGGTCGTGCTCTGTGATGATATATTCGCTCATCATAGGAGCACCCTCGTCCCAGTTTCCTTGCTTCATTAAAAACTGACCCACCCCAAGAGCTATGTCCTTGTACATGAAAGTCTCGGGCTCAAAATACTTACCACGATTGTTGTAAATGTACCTGTAAGCCTTCTCAGCCATCTCATAATCTTCAATCGCCTCATAGTACCCAGTCTGGTTCTTGAGAATTGATCCGAGAACAGTTGTATTTTCGCTCGCACGAGAGATGAGCTCGTCATAATCAACATCTGTGGTTGCTCCTGAGCGCCACTTAGATTCAAGCTGGAGGGCATCGATGACAATGTCCCCATTCGACTCAATTGCAAGAGCCTCCTTGAACTTTGAGTGACGGGTGTAAGNACCTACGAGTGCCTGCTTTGCATCTATCCAGCCAGGGTTATAGCACAGAGCCATCTGAAAATGCCAGACTGACTTGTCATCTGCATCATCAAGATATGTAGTGTCGTGAGTGTACGTCAGTCCACAGTTGTAGTGATGCTCAGCCTTTGTGGGATTCAAAGCCAGACACTTTTGGAAATAGGTACGAGCCTTCTTGGGATTGGTTGAAACCTCTGCAGCTCCTGCAATGTTTAGGAAAAGTTCATCATCTGGGAAGGCAACCAGGGCGCGCTCAATCCACATTCTAAATTCAGGCAACTTGCTCTGGAATGTAAGAGGAACGATGAACTCATATGGCTCACGCTGGGTTGGATCCGTGAGGAACGCCGTCTCAACATCCTTCATCACTCGTGTGATGTGCGGGGGCTGTTTTTGATTCAGGCGACACTTCATAACTGCAATGGCATACTCATAATTCGAAGAGTCTCCCTCAAGTGCCTTCTCTGCAAAACTCAGTGCAAGTTCAAGATCTCTTTCACTCAGTGCATGCTGGTGCAACTTGAAAAATACCTCAGAACGAGAAACCATTAATCAATATAAGATTTCATTTCCTTAACTTGTTCACCAAGTATTTTTGAGATTTGATTTTTTACACGACATCTCATATCATTCGTAAAATAGACTGATCGTGCTAGGAGAATGAATTCTGAACCAAAATTCTCTTCAGTCTCACAGACCCTGAGTCTATCTTCAACATCCCACAGGACAGAGTTAATTTTGTACAAAAGGTCACGGAATGGTCCAACATCCGGACAAGGTCCGAGAATTTCTTTTTCCTTTTGAATGTTTGCAAGTTTCTCAGGGTCACGAATTCTTTCAGATTTTAGATCCAAAATTGTAAGTTTATCTACGAGCTCGCCCATTAGTTCAAAAAACTCTCTCTGCTTAAACTAGGAGATGTCTGCAAATCTTGTTGCAAATGTCACAGTCAACGGGAGTGTTACTGTCCAAGGACCATATGCCAATGTCCAGTACATGAACGCAACTTCATTGAGTTCTCTGCTCACATTTTCAGCCGCGACAGGATTTTCATTCAACGGTCCAGTCTTCAATGGACCTCTTGGAATAGGTCTGGCTCCTTCAGTCTATCAACTCGATATGGCTTCGGACACAGCTCGAAAACTCTCGACAAGTACATGGTTTACGGGTTCTGACGAACGTATCAAGAATAATATTGAAACTGCAAACCTTGCACGGTGTGCAGAGATTGTAGATTCACTCGATCTCAAGTATTTCGAGTGGATTTCGAATGTTGGCTCAACCGATCAGCACTCCCTCGGGTGGATAGCTCAGGATGTGCAACAGTTTTTTCCAAAGTCAGTGACTACTGGGAGTGGCTATGATCTCGACGATTTTCACACACTCAACTCCGATCAACTTATTAAAGTTTTGTACGGTGCAATCAAGCAAACACTTATTGAATATTTTCCACGCACAGAGTAGATGGCAACACTTGCAGCAAATGTCACAGTGTCTGGAAATTTGTTTCTTGCGACTCAAACATTTACAGCGACGACATCAAATATTGCAAAAGGTTTTTCAATTGGACCTATTTTAGGTACAAGTGGAACGCCAAATTATTTAAAAGCAAATTGCATCTCTCTCGTACTTACGACACCTTCCTACCAATTAGATATGAGTACAGACCTGGCGCGCAAATTGACAACAACTACATGGACTACAGGTTCAGATGAACGAATTAAAAAGAATATTCAAAGTGCAAATCTTGAACGCTGTGTCGACATAGTTCAAAGCCTTGACCTCAAATATTTCGAGTGGGACTCGAAAGTAAATACAAGTGATAAGCGCTCCCTCGGGTGGATCGCTCAAGAGGTCCAGCAATACTTCCCCAACTCTGTTCGCACCTCGAACGCATACGGACTCGATGATTTTCATGATCTCAACTCAGATCAACTCATCAAGGTGATGTATGGAGCACTAAAAAAGATGATTCAGGATTCACAATAGTTCCATCAATATTCAATTCTTTCCCACGACCTATCCAGGACTCCTTGAATACTCGCAACCCAGCAGGACCTATCCCAAGACGAATCAAGGGTGTGATATTGATGATATCATCCACAACTGCACGTCGAATCTCGAAAAGCTTCTCGCGTTTCGGACCGTCTATAACTTCGTAGGAGTCGACCGCATCCGGAAAGTACGTATCAACATCATGAAAGCCAAGGGACCCACCAATGTCTTTCGTCTCTGTCGAAAAGAGTTCACACTCCCAAGGAAGAGGCATACGAGCGTGTGGAAACTCTTTGTGAATCATCCCGACAACCCAGAGATCATCCGGGTAGTTATCCTTTGGAGGTGGAAAGCGTCTTAGGAGCTCCTCCATCAAACGCGGGTTCCTCAAAGAAAACCCCCCATTCCCCTGATAAATTTTATCATTTCCCAGTGGATTGTGGTACCATCGAGCTCCTATATAGTCAAAATGCATAAACCNNANAATAGTATTCTGTTTGATTCCCGTATCGGTCCCAAACATCAAAANCTTGTGAAAGTTTCGAAATTGCCCCCAGAATTCAGGNGTTTGAATCATTGCGTTATTCTCCCANCGACCAAAGGGAGCATCTGGGAGTTCGATGAGGCGCACGTTGGTCCCTGGACCTATGATATTCTGGACCCTCTTNTTGTTCTCCTTTGAGTGAATCACACACAGGGATGCGAACGGGAACATGCAAGAAAAATTGCGCATACTCGCCTCGAGGTGTGGGTGGTCCCGTGACTCTGTCAAGAGACCCAAGAGCGGGCTTGACACTGGGTGGGTTTTAAAATCGCATTCCCACTCCTGAGAGTAAAAAGCCTGTGCAGGGGTGTGTGCGGGATGGACAAAGTCATCCTGACTTCCACGAATTTCAACAATTTGCCTCTTAATTTCATCAAACAAGTTCCATGCCAATGGCAAAAAAGTCACTGGACCTTCAATAGTCTTCAGGTAATCTTTGGAGACTATGGGTGCCCTCTGCCCCGGACTAAACTTTCCCTGCTTGAGCGGGTTGTCGTCGATGATAGCCTCTGGGCAAATCCCAGCAAAGTTGAGGAATGTGTTCCCTTTCGCAGCAGCTCCATAAGCTATCACGCGCTTTCCAGTGGTTGCACGGCGCACTCGCTCAACCAAGGAGCGACACTTTTTAGCCCATTGAATGTAAATCTCCTTGCTCTCCTTGACGACTTGAGCAGGGGTCCCTTCGTGTCCAAGAACAAACATGAAGCTCGTTCCGTGAATGGGGGTCTTCCGTGACTCGAGGAGAACAAGTCCAGACCGGTCGACGAGTTGCTTCATGGACCACGGATTGAAAAAGTTGATGTGCTCGTGATAAATAGTATCAAATTCTCCATTTTTAACCATATCTGCCTGACTCGTCTGAATGTATACTCTCCCGCCCGGTGCCAGGAGTCTCTTCACATTCACTAGAAAGTCGAGAGGATTTCTGTTGTGTGCAAAGACGTTTTGAGCATTCACAAGATCAAAGAGCACCCCTGGCTCGTACGAGTCATCAAAGTAGCCGAGATGGACGTGGTGTCCCTTGGCTGAACTGATGGGGCAAAGGTTCTCAGCCGGGTCAACACCCCAGGTTTCGGCTCCAAGTTCCTTGAATGCGTCAAGCTGTGTCCCATCGTTTGAACCTATATCGAGCACCTTCCCTCCTTTGTACACCTCCCGCGCAAATTCTGAAAGGTACACACGATAGGTCTCACTCGTCCCACTTACATACAGATAATTCTTAAACATTCGATCGGGCTCAATAAAATAGGTGAGTTGAAGATGCAAACAATCTTGACACAAATTGACTGCAAGAGGGAAAGAGTCCTGGGGTGCATCCGGAGTGTCCAAAAACTCATTTGCCAAAGGCTGCTTCCCAAGGTCCAAAGATGGCTCAAGATTTTGTGAATTGCACGCAAGACACCTCATAGTTAAAAAATAACCAAGTTTTTTAAGTAATGCGGGTCCTTGTAACAGGCTCAGCTGGATTTGTAGGACATTTTATAGTAAAAAAGTTTTTACAAGAGGGTGCCGAGGTTGTTGGTCTCGATCGATTAAGTTATTCTGGAAATTTGAATCGAATCAAGGAGATTTTGAGTGATGTGCCAGACCCTCGCTACAGTGTCCAGCACCACGATTTGCGTTCTGCTATCAATGAAAGTCTCGAAAAGCAGCTTGGTCAATTTGATTTCATAATTCACGTGGCTGCGAGTAGTCATGTTGACCGAAGCATTGACCAGCCTATTAATTTTGTTATGGACAATGTTGTTGGAACCTGCAACATTCTGGACTTTGCAAGGCGTCAGAAGAATCTCACACAGTTTGTGTACTTTTCGACCGATGAGATTTTCGGACCAGCTCCTCCGGGTGTTGCCTATGACGAGTACGACAGGTACAACTCGACCAATCCTTACTCTGCGAGCAAGGCGGGAGGTGAAGAGCTTTGTGTCTCTTTCAGAAACACTTACAAGGTTCCAGTCATTGTCACTCACACGATGAACATCTTTGGACCCAGGCAGCACCCGGAAAAGTTTATACCTATGTGCATTTCCAAGGTTCGAAACGGAGAAAAAGTTTTTATTCACTCAGATGCGAGTCGTACAATTCCAGGAAGCCGTCACTACATTCATGTCGAAGATGTTGCAGATGCAATTTGGTTCATAACAGGTTTGAAAATCCCAGAAAGTGACATGTGTCCAAAATTCAATATCGTTGGCAAGGAGGAGCTTGACAATTTGACGCTTGCTCAGTACATTGCAGAGGGGGTTGAAAAGCCTCTGAGGTATGAACTGGTTGATTTTCATTCGTCTCGTCCGGGTCATGATCTTCGGTATGCTCTTTCAGGTTCCCGACTTGCTCAGCTCGGGTGGGAGCCCAAGGTGAGTATTCGTGATCGTATCAAGGAGGTTGTTCAGTGGACTCTCGCACACGACCAGTGGATTTTTTCATAGTCTAAGGTAGATGAGTGCTACTATAGCATCAGCAATTACAATTACTGGGAACGTTCTCGTTCAAGGTCAATATACAAATATAAATTCTCTGAATTCAACCTATTTACAGGGACCTATTCTGAATATGACGTCTGGCGGGGGGTTTCCAGGTGTAGTTGGAGGTGGATATTATCACACAGCCGTTTTGCTCTCGAACGGGACGGTTCAAACTTTCGGAAACAATNNCAATGGTCAGCTCGGGGTGAATGATACAGTTACTCGGTTAACCCCCGTACAGGTTTTTGCGATTTCCTCATCTGCAATTGCAGTTGCATGTGGAATCTCTCACACCGCCGTTTTGCTCGCGAACGGGACGGTTCAAACTTTCGGAGCCAATAACTTTGGTCAGCTCGGGGTGAATGCTGCAACGTCTGTCACCTATTTAACCCCCGTACAGGTTTGGGCTATTTCCTCATCTGCAATTGCAGTTGCATGTGGATATATTCACACAGCCGTTTTGCTCTCGAACGGGACGGTTCAAACTTTCGGAGGCAATAACAATGGTCAGCTCGGGGTGAATGATCTAATTACTCGATCAACCCCCGTACAGGTTTTTGCGATTTCCTCATCTGCAATTGCAGTTGCATGTGGAAGGGTTCACACCGCCGTTTTGCTCGCAAACGGGACGGTTCGAACTTTCGGGCTGAATAACTATGGTCAGCTCGGGGTGAATGATACAGTTACTCGATCAACCCCCGTACAGGTTTTTGCGATTTCCTCATCTGCAATTGCAGTTGCATGTGGATTTTATCACACCGCCGTTTTGCTCGCGAACGGGACGGTTCAAATTTTCGGACAGAATTCCAATGGTCAGCTCGGGGTGTATGATACAGTTACTCGGTTAACCCCCGTACAGGTTTGGGCTATTTCCTCATCTGCAATTGCAGTTGCATGTGGAAGGTATCACACCGCCGTTTTGCTCGCGAACGGGACGGTTCAAACTTTCGGAAGGAATAACAATGGTCAGCTCGGGGTGAATGATATAGTTACTCGGTTAACCCCCGTACAGGTTTTTGCGATTTCCTCATCTGCAATTGTAGTTGCATGTGGAAGGGCTCACACCGCCGTTTTGCTTGCGAACGGGACGGTTCAAACTTTCGGAGCCAATAACTATGGTCAGCTCGGGGTGAATGATACAGTTACTCGGTCAACCCCCGTACAAGTTTTGAATATTACAACAGCCGGAGGAATTGCATACCAGTGTCCTGCACTCCTTCTGGGTTTATCATCTTACTCCAGTTACAATGTTGACCTAAGCACAGATTATGCACGCAAGGCAACCACTTCAACCTGGTACACAGGTTCAGATGAACGCATAAAGACAAATATAGAGTCTGCAAATGTCACACGATGTGTAGACATAGTTCAGGGTCTTGATCTCAAGTATTTTGAGTGGGATTTTCCCGAAGGAACGGATGCAGATGATAAGCACTCCCTCGGGTGGATAGCTCAGGAATTTGCACAGTTCTTTCCAAAATCCGTAGAGACGAATGAGGCTCACGGAATTTCAGACTTTCAGAACCTCAATTCAGATCAAATCATCAAGGTTATGTGGGGAGCTTTGCGCCAGCTTCGAGCTCGCCTAAAATCTCAGGCAGCGACTTAGGGTCCAAATTCAAAAGCTCAAAAATCTTAGGGTTTCGTGTAATCCAGGGAAGATGACAGTGTGTCGAGTACCCAGGCAAACTCACGATGAGATTCTTTTTTTTTATAATTTTCAATTCAATAAACATTTCAAAGTCTTCAGAGAAGATTCCACGTTTTACTAACAAGTCGTAATCTTCCTGAATATGTTTCGCCTTTGTTGCAAAAGTCAGGGTCGTACTGGATGTCTCTTTCCAGTGTGTCCAGCTTGGTTCACTCATCAAAACTCGCGAAACCTCACCCCCGTTATCAATTGTCCTATAAATTCCATTCCTTGCAACAGTTCTATTCGTGTACATATCTGGAGTATCATACAAGGTTGCATAGTCTGCAAGTTCGACACCTTCCTTGAGGATAGCTTCGGATCCAGGTAAGTGCATGTAGTCATCCTCAACCAAATAAACGTGCGTCTCTGGGTCAAGTTTTCTCACCAATTTAAGAGAGTGCAGAAAAGTCATCCCCCCACTCTTCAGGCACGTCCGTTCGATGCTATGTACTCTCGTCTTGAGCCACTCGTAAGTATCATCACTTACATTATCGGCAATTATGTGAATTTTACTCGTCGGGAAACATTCAAAAAAATTTTCAAGACATTTTCGTTTCGAAAATCCTTCGGGGCGTGGCTTGAATGACTCTTCCGAAAACCTGTAAAAAACATTCATTACTTTAAGAATACGTATTTTCTTAAAGTAATGCTGGTGAACCACACGAAAAAGTACATCTTTATACACGTTCCAAAGTGCGGGGGAACGACTGTCCAAGAGACACTCCTGAAACACTCNATATTTGCNGGNGAAGAGTTCACAATGTACGAGTTTCACACAAGTCTCAATTCCCCAGACGCCCAGATGTACCTTGCACAGGGATACAAAGCGTTCACATTTGTAAGGGACCCATATGCCCGTTTTGCATCTGCATGGAACCAGGTACAGTTTATGACTGAAGTATACAAGAGTCCAGATGATATCATCAATGAACTGAAGAAGTGTAATTACCTTCTCCTCTTGGCGCCCGCATATTTCTTCACTGGTTCTGCAAAGGTNTACAAGCTTGAGCAATTTAGATCTGGAATTATAGAAATCCTGGACACGCTCAGGTATCCTAGGGTTTGGTGGAACCGTAATGAGAGACGCATCATGGAAAACAAGTCGGTAGATGTCAAGGCATTTTATCAGAGTCGTCCAGATCTTTTGAATTTTGTAACAGAATTCTATTACAAAGATTTTGTACAATTCAAGTACCTCATGAAAGCATCAGTGACTCCCTTCCCGCATGTCCTTCCCAATATTGAATCAAAATTAAAATATGACTGGAAGGATGTGAGGGACAAGCCGAATGACATATATTACTGGGCTATGAAGTCTGTCTATGATCAGGAGCAAGAGCCGAAGGATTCGAAACTTGTAGTATTTGAGGGAGCATCTGGTGAAGAACCTCCAGAACAAAATTAAAAAACAATAGTAATGGAATCAACCCGGTTGATTTTCGCAGATTCCAGGAACAGGGACGTCACCCTGTACCCTTCCGGGAATTCCTATACCCTGCACCTGACCACACCGGTGAAGAATGTCACGCGAGTCGATCTGGTCAGTGCACGAGTCCCGAACACGATGTACAACTTGACAAATGGTTCGAACGTGCTCACGGTCAACTCTTCAAACATCTCACTGAATCAGGGATTCTACTCGGCAAGTGGACTCACGAGTGCCCTGACCACTGCTGTGAACAATGCCTTTTCCATGAGTTACCTCTCGAACGAAGGTCACTTTATCCTTTCAAATGTAGCCAATTTCACATTTAAAATAAACTCTTCGGAATTGTCGAATCTTGTGGGAATACCTCAAGGGACGACATTCACACCGACATCTGCAACGAGCCTAGACCCATGTTATCTCGGGAATTACATCTTCAAATCAAATACGATGATTCACATGAATGCAAATGAGTACATCTTTCTCGACGTGGATGAACTGAAAACACCGAGTCACATCGACGCAAAGGCTTTGATTGGAACATCTGGAACAATTTCAGGTTCAAATATCAATCGAGCATTTGCGCCTGTTATGATGGATACCCCTTCTGGGGGTATGAAAATTTATCATGAAAATTCAGATTACACTGTGTCTGTCAATTATCCTGAGCCCATCAATAGTTTGCAGCGCCTGACTGTGCGCTGGTACGACACGAATGGAAGCCTTCTGAACTTTCGAGGGTCTGACTATCACGCCTTTATCCTGAGGCTTCACGTGCTGGAGGAAGATGTGAGGCGGCTTCCACCCCCTCCCCCGCTGCAAGATGTTGAAATTAAGAGGATCGTGGAGGCAATGACTATGGTGCCTCCACCACCCGCTGAGGAGAAAAAGAGATTCCCCTGGCTTCTGGTATTTTTAGGTTTAGTTGCAGCTTATTTGGTCTGGAAATTTAAGTTTAGCGGGCAGTGACTGCGTAGATTGGGTTAGTGGGCTCGTTGATCGTCACATTGCGAGCAACAGCCTTAATTGCGAGATACACAACGATGGCGAGCAGGGAGGTGAACAGCGCGCTGAGCACGTAGTACTGACCACCGTTCTTGCTCACCTGGACCACCTGGGAGATGATGAAGCGCACCACATCCATCCATGCAATTGCGCTGGCGAAGGAAAAACCCGCCACGATAGAGTTGAGAGACTGAGCCTCCACCTGGAGGGCAACACTAGAAAGAAGACCAGGCATTTACTATTTGATACGAAAAAAAATATCGGTCGGGTCCCAGGGTTGAACCTCTGTTTCTTCAGAGTCCAACTCATCTGGGTCTGACTCGTCTTCTGTTTCATAGTCCTCCTCCTGGACTATGAAGGAGTATTTTACACGAGGTTTAAGTTCCTCCTCAGAGTCTGACTCCATCTAATTTTCCCTCTGTTTGTCTACAGCATCTTTCAACGCACTTTCAGATGGGTTCTCAGGTACCCAAGAATCCCAGCTGTCTGCGCACTCATTCATCTTCACCGCCATATCATCAGTTCCCTCATATTTGACCCACTCTGGGTCTTCCTCCTCTTCCTCTTCCTCTTCCTCTTCCTCTTCCTCTTCCTCCTCGTCCCAAATCTCTGGATACAGAGTACCAATCTGCTTTCCCATGACATGACGGGCTGCATACATGAGACCCATCTGCATATCCTCTGCAAGGACTACATCTCTCCCACACGCCTTGGCATAGTGGGCTGCAAGGACAGTTGCAGACTCCAGAACTGGAATGAAAATATCCATAGCGGTCTGCTGGAAGCTCTCCTCCATTTTGAATTTTAAACCAAAATTGCTTTTAACTAGTGAAAGTTCGAGAAGATCATACTAGCGGATGAGTTACTTATATACAAGAAGTTGTAATTTATACCATAAATTCTAATGTACCTATTTGCTGAGCTGGGGTTGAGTGTAAACTGGAAAATTTGATTTTTAATTTGAGACATATTGACTGCTCCTGTAGGTTCATCGTAGAGTTCAGGATCTAGACTGAATGAATACATGTAAAAAATACGGTTTGGAATACGGGTGTGGTACTCAAGTGGCTGGATGACTCGTAAAAATATGGGAGATCCTATATCTTTTGATATTCTTTCTGTAGTATTAAAGTCTAACACAAGCTGACTGAGTTGTTCATAAGTTGTTCCATTTGATGTGTAACTATTGTTTGTCGTGTAATCATATCCTAATGCGGAGTCATTCTGAAAGACAAAGTAAAACTGTTTGACTGGATTCAAAAACTCGCCAAAACATTGAATCTGGTTACTTTGAAATTGATCGGCTAATTTGGGTGCAAAAAACTCTTCGCGTTGGACCTGTTCGATAGGATATGTCAGAGGCTTTGACTTGATGTAAGCAATTTCCTGATCTGAAATGTATGTGTACTCTGTATCAAGATAGGCGTAAAAAGCTGATGTTATATTCACAGATGGGTACGTAAAAACTGTTGACGGGTTCCAGACGATTCTAAATGTTACATCTTCGTTAAATGCACAGAGAGGAAGACCACGCCTGAAAATGTAAAACGGAAGAGGAACTGTGTAGCTTGAGTTTATTGGTAGAGGTTGGATGAGATTCTTCCCTATGAGATTTTTGAGTGCTGCTTGCTTCCCCTGAGGTATCGTAAGATCAAAACGAAGCTCAAGATATTCCCCGTAAAGTCGTTCTATGAGCTCTGAACCTATGTAGAGTTCAACATACTGAATCATAAGAGTTCCTACAGAGTCAAGGACTTGAATTCCTGGAGGAAGTGCAGGGGGGATAATCTTGAGATACATATTTGTAATGAGATCACCGGCTCGAGGAATCAAAAGCCTCTTGTCAGCTCCAAAGATGACTGTGTTATCACCTGGAAATTGTACCCTGATAACTCGAGATGAAAAGAGAGTCTGTCCTACATACTTTTCCACAAAATAGGTCACCTCTGGTTCTGAACTTAGGTAAATATCTTCTTGTCCAAGAAAAGACAAGCTGGCTCGTCCGGCCATCTCTAGTAAAAGGAAAGATTTGTTTCCTTTTAGAAATCTCCCGAGTTGAACATGAGACCTGCAATACCATTCTTTACTCTCAGAATATTGTAATTTATTCCAATGACCCTGAATTGTTTTGTACCTATGTAAGAATTTGTGTTTAACCGAATAAATATGTCTCTAATACGGCTAAAGTTCACCTGACCATATGGTCGAGGTGTATTTGTCTGTTTTGTAAATGCATACATGTAAAACAAACGTGTTGGATAATTGATATAATGATTAAATGGCTCGATGGAATTGAGGTACAGAGCATCAGTGACGTCAGATGTGAAAGCCTCTGATGCATTAAAGTTCATTGCAAGACTATTCAAGTCTGAGTAAGTATAAGGAGTTGTTCCATCGATCTGAAGTATGAAAAAGAGTTCACGGATAGGATTAATAAAATCAAGTTTCAGAACTGCAGATGTGAATTGTGAAGGAAGTTCAAACGTCTGGTACTGACATTGCTGAATTATATAGTCAACTTGTGAATTTTTGAACCAGCTAATTTCTGGGTCTGAGAGGTATACGTATTCTGTAATGATGGTAGCAGTCAGAGTCTGTGATGTGATACTCGATGTGATTGAAACAGGTGTCAATTCCTGGAGATTTCTGAATGTGACATGAACCTCAACATCCTGTCGTCCGAGAGCTGAAATTGGTAACGCAAGACCAGGATTTTGATAAAAGTAAAATGGAAGATTTACAAAATATGTTCGACCTGGTGGATAAATTTGAGATCCTGTATCATATTTTCCAGTAAGCAGCTTCAGTCCTGGCTGGTTTTCATATGGAACATACAAGTCATTATAAAGTTCTATAAATTCACCAGTCAGTGTTTGAATAGTTTGTCCTCCAATCACAAGGTCTGCTCTGTTTACAAGCCACGTACCAACCGAGTCATAGTAGTTGTAGCTCAATGTAGGTATAACGTTCGAAGCCACTGGATACACTGATATATACGTGTTTGAAAATATACTTGTTGTTGTACCAGCATCAGTCGTTATAGAGATTGGAATATCCGTGTTTATTTGCGTAACACGATATGGAACAGTGACTGTATATTGTGGTAAAACTCCTGCAATATCAAAATTATAAGTACTCGTTCCAAACGAAATACTTCTCACATTATCTGCACACGAAAGAACAGCGGTCAACATATATGTTGCAATATTCGAAAATTGAAGATTTCCTGTCGCTTGATTCACACTGATAATACTTGAAACAAGAGAGCTTGAGACGTTACTAAAAGCTGCTTGTGAACCATTCCCATTAAACTTTAAAGGTCCTGTTTTCTGGATTGGATATGTGTCACCCGCAGGAGGTGTAAATAAAAGACCATTATTTGAAAGCACAGTCTCATATCCAGTATATGTTTGAGCTCCTAGTTGGGTCACAACGTAATAGGATTGTGTGAGTATACTTGTTGCTGTACTACAGTAGATGTTTGTGTAGTATTTCTGACTTGTACTCGTGACAACGATTGGCATACTAAAAGCAATTGTAGGATCACGACCTTGGGTACTTAGTGTGTTGTATGCATAGTCAACCACGCCAGCTCCATGCCACACAAGAACATTTGAGACATAATTTCCGGGACCACTTGCTGGTTGAGTGAGGTAGACAACACCTGAAAGCATCCAGGTTCCAGTTGAACCAAATGTAAGTGAGTTATCTGACCCAAGGGTCACTGTTGCATTTTGAGGTATCACGATGTTATTATAAAAAGGAACCACATTACTCTTTGCTGCTGGAACAGAAACACTTGTATTAAACATATAGAGATCATCAACAGGACTGACTGACAAATACGTATCTGATGTTAACTGAGTCACTGTAGAAGTTGTATTTGCATAAAAGTAATATGTATTTGAAGTGCTCGCAACAACGAGAGGAATCAAAAGAGGCATGGATGGATCGGGGGACACACGAAAGTCGCACGAATATGCAAATTGAGGAATGGTTGGAATTCCGTTAGGATACAGACTTTCATTAGGGTCTGAGCCGTAAGAAACGTTTAGAATTGAGCCGGTTCCAACACTAAATCCTGCTCGTACAATGTAAAACCCAGGATTGATAAACTTGAGTCGACCATTCGTAGTGACTGAATATGTAGATACAGTATCTTGATTTGTCCAATTGAAAAAATTTATAAAATTTTGAGATGACGGAGAGATTATATAGTTTTGATTAAGACTCAAAAAAAGACTGGTTCTCGTATTTACTTGTGGCAACCCAGTACTTTGAATCCACCCAGCTTGCTGAAGTGAAAAATCGGAGGCTTTTGTTTGACCACTATAAGCATTTGAATATATGTTCGAACTGCTATTCGAAGTACCATTTGAAAATGTCCCAACGGTGTACACAAGATTTGACGAATTCGCGATTGATGGGGTTCCAAGCCTTGGATCGAGCCCCCAGAAAATTCCTCCATTTTGGTCAACCTCAAGAGTCGAACAATTTGCAAATATAAATTGATTTACGGCGCTTGAATATGAAAAAAAGTTAGAAAGTTGGGTACTAATCCATGCACTTTGATTGAAGGTTGAGTAATATGTAATACCCTGGATTGGCAAAGCAAAATATGTCCCATTGATGATAATATGAGGGTCATTCACTTGTGAAGCAGTTGTCGGCCACGCCCAGAAAGTTCCAGGATCGAAGAGAGCCGGAAGGGTCACTTTCAGTGTAAGAGCTCTTATAAGGTCTCCTTTCGGGGGGATGCGACATATATTTTGTTGACCATAAACCACAGATTGATTTTGAAAAGGGATATCATATGCTTCAAGCACAAAGGGTGTGTGACGCTTGTAGACCCCTGAAAAATAGGTAACTTGAGGCTCCCCTGTGAGATATGCATCCTGTTGTCCAATTGCAGCCAACTGGATATAACCAGCGGACATCTCTACTAAGTTCGCAGAACTTAATTCGTGCCAGAAGGGCGCCCCAAGCTGCGCCCCAGCCGACTCTCGATTTTAACCACATATTGCAGGATGAGTCAATTGCATCTCAGGCGGTTCGACCCGAGTAAAATTGGCGATGACAAGGTGTGTGTTTTTATAGGGAAACGTGGAACAGGAAAGTCGACGCTGGTGACAGACATTCTTTGGCACAAGAAACACATTCCTGCGGGGATAGCAATGTCTGGAACTGAGGATGGAAATGGGCACTACAAGCAGTTTATTCCGGACCTTTTTGTTTATGGAGAATACAAAAAGGAGGCGGTTGAAAAACTTCTCGAACGTCAGCATCGTCTGGTCAAGACGCTCGGGAAGGAGAAGGCTCCCTCGGTTTTTCTCCTTATGGATGACTGTATGTATGACCGATCCTTTATGCGAGACGACTGTATGCGCCGGCTCTTTATGAATGGTCGCCACTGGAACATCTTCTTCATGCTCACGACTCAGTACTGCATGGATATGCTCCCCTATGTCCGCACGAATGTCGACTATGTCTTTGCCCTCCGTGATAATGTCAGACAGAACCGTGAGAACCTCTACAAAGCTTTCTTTGGTGTTTTCCCCACCTTTGACCAGTTTTGTCAGGTGATGGATTCATGCACTGAAAACTATGAGTGTATGGTCTTGGATAACACTTCCAAGAGTAATAAGATTTCAGACTGTGTCTTCTGGTACAAGTCGCCTATCAGAAAGAACTTTCGAGTGGGAGGTCCATCCTTCTGGCAATATCACCAGCGCTTCTATAATGCGCGAGCAGCAAATGGACCTCAGACTACAGATGGACCCAAGAGACGGGGGGAGACTGTCGTAGTGAAAAAGTCGCGGTAGCGAGTGCCACTTAATTTCCATCTAAAATTCAATAATGGCGGGTGTCATGACATACAATCCAAGTGTTGACAGTATCATGTCAGTTATTCCACAGCAGGAAATGAATTTAAATGAGGAACTGGCTCGCGCAGCTCTTGACCGGCAACAAAACGGTCCAGCCCAGACGAGTATTCCAACTGGTCTTTCACGCCCAGCAGAAGGACCTGAAAAAAAGACTGGACCACCAACTGGTCTTTTGCGATCGCCTTTAAATGAGCCTGAAAAAGATATTGTTGAATCTCATAATATGGCGGATTTCGCAACACCTATTGAAGAGGTTATGCCAGGTCCAGGACAGATGATGCAGGATGAGATGATGGGTTCTCCCTACCAACCTGCACCCTCTCAGAAGCAGGGTGGCGACGACTCACCCAAGTCTCGCAGCAGCAAGAACCCTTTTGGGCTCAAGGATGAGCAGTACCAGGCACTCCTGGCTGGTGTTGCAGCAGTTGTCGCATTCTCCAAGCCAGTTCAGGGCAAGCTTGGAGATATGGTTCCAAAGTTTCACGGACCATCAGGCGAGGTGTCTCTGACTGGTCTGGCGGTGACTGCTCTCGTGGCAGCCATTGTCTTTTATCTGGCAAAGAAGTACCTGGTGGATGGACAGTGAGACAAAGTCCAGATTGGATGCTTCGCATCCTCTCTAGTCCTTGACAGTATCCCCGCAATACGTACGAGTTCCACTTGGTTTATATACCCCACTATCAATTGCAATCTTCTTCAGCTTTTCAAAGTGAGCCCAAAAGTTCTTGGTATGGTCATATTCAGGAACTGACATGTGTGCGAGCTCGTGAAGCAGCACATACATTGCTGAATTTACATCGTCTCCATCCAGACAGATGTAAATTTCGTACCCTTTATTCACGTTTGAACCAATTGGTCCCTTGGTCTTGTCCCAATTCATCATTCCCGTGATGATTGAGGGTTTTCGGACGGGGTCCCAGAGAGGGTCTCCTGTGCGCCTCAGGATTTCAAGGAGTGTCCAATATTTCATCTTGAGCTCGCTGAGCATCTGGGGTTCTTGATTCATAGAGACTATGACGACTAAAACGACAAACAAGATTATGAAAATTGGAATCATCCTACTATTACACTACTCACATTTTTTCCTAAAAACAAACTTGGAATAGAGGTCAGATATGAGACCATTCGGCTCATCAAGCATTGGTTCCCACACCAGCAATTCAAAGCCTAGCTCTTGGAGGCGCCCCACGAGGAGTTCACCATGAAGGAGCGGCTCATCCTTTGGACCATCTGCATAAAAAGGACCATCGGTCAGCTTCACCATGAGACGGCGTCCGCCCTGGTAGATGTCGAAGGTGTTTCCGAGACGGTCAATGAAATGCCCATTCTTATCCGCCATACTCTCCGCATTGTACTTTTCAGGAGTGATGCCGATCAAAAGACCCCCTGGTTTTACCGCACAGTCAATCCCCTTGATTGAATCCTCGAAATTATCCATTATATAGTGGATTGAAAAGTTGTAGCAGACCACATCAAACGGTCCCGCAAATGCAGCCTGGATAATAGTTCCCTTGCCAAGAAAAAAGACCCCAAGACCCATGTCAACTGAACGAGTTTCAGCCTCTCGAAGAGAGGCTTCATCAGGATCAATTGCAAAAATGTGCGCCTTGACTGCTTTCCACTTGTGCCAGTCACCTCCTCTCCCGCATCCGCAGTCAAGAACACGTGACCAGGATCGAACCCACCTCTGGATAAGATCGCGCTTGCAGTTGTTGTGAAGCTTACGGAGAGCTTCCATTTATCTACAATAGGTTTAGAAACCTTATACGTTGTCAGGACACGAAAGTTTCAAACTTCGCACTGCGTTTTGAACTTAAAAAAGAAACCCTTAGTTAAATCAAATGGGTTCTCTTGAGCAGGATTATCTTACTGTTCCAGGTCAGTATTTTGCGTGTGTTTCATTTGTAGGTCCAGAACAGCCTCAGAAGAATGAGAAGCTTGGTCTGAAGATTCGTGGGTGCTTTTCGACCCGTGATGAGGCTGCCTCGCACGCCAAGCGCCTTCAGAAGGAGGATGCTCTGGTTGACATTTACGTCGTTGACATGTACAAGTGGCTGCTGATTCCCCCAGACCGTGATCAGATTGAGGACGTGCACTACCAGAACGAGAAGCTCGAGGAGATTATGTCCAAGTATCGTGCAAACCAGTCCGCAGCCGCCTCCATGTTCGAGAAGCGCAAGCGTGATATGATGGCAACCCCAGGTCCAGACCCCACGATGCCATTCATCGACCCGTCGGATGAGAATTCCAAGTTTTACACCAAGCCAGATGTTCCACCTATTCCCCATCCAGCTGATATCGTGGAGGAGCTGCGCAAGGAGTTCCCAGACAAGACGATTGCCGAGCTGGTCAAGTTGGCTGATGAGCGGGTCAATCAGATTATCGAGGAGCGCAAGACTCCTGCGGTCCAGCTCGACGTCATCACCGAGACAGGAGACGATGAGGTTCCAGAGGCACCTCCCGCTTAATTTCGCTGCAAATATTAGAAAATGTTCTTCAAAGTTTTAGCTTTGGTGATCATTGCGTTCCTCATGTACACTGCGTACCTAAGGTTCCCACCGGCACCGGCTAGAATATCTCAAACTGTTGCTGCATATGACAATCAGTTTGAGGTATTTAACGATATGCAACCAAATGATCAAACTCAGGTGAATCCTTGGATTGGATTTCTTCAAGAGGATGTTTATAAAAATCGCACAGGACCCATCGGAAGTTTTGTAGGGTACAATGACCCATCTCCGAATGCTCCTTTATATTCTATGCAGTAGTTTACTTTGCCTGAAAAACAACTGGTCGCATGTTCGCAAGCAAAAAACCAATTACAATTCCCAAAAGAATAAGACCAATTTGATTCTCTTTGAAAGACTCAAATAGATCCTTTTTTACATGTGGTCGCTCATAGAGTGGTTCGAAGCGGCGAGGCGAGTCCATGTGGGACGGCCACTCATTTTCTGGGGGCGGGGGCGCGCTTCTTGACGGGGGTTCGCTTGACTGCTTTAGGAAGGGGAGGTTCTCCATCGTCACTCTCTGTACAAGAACTCTCGCTTTTATCTGGAACAATAAATCCATCTAAATTTCCATCTTCATCTATATCAGATTCATCCTCCTCTTCGTCACTATCAGTCTCAATTTCCTCGGAAACATCATCAGGGTCTTCTGTGTCATAATCATCTACATCATAGTCATCCTCGACCTGTTCGACGGGCTCATAGCGCTCGGGTGCCTTGGAAACGCGCCCATAACGTGTGCGTGTTGTTCCTACCGATTCAGCAGCCTCTGCGAGCACCTGGAGGGGGTCAATCTGACGAGCAGGGGGGGCTACAGACCCTGCGGGACTGGGGTCAGACGCGTGAATCTGATGAGCAGATTCACTGCCCGTGGTTCTTCGCGTGCCCCGGATCGCCGACATTTACTATATAATCATCGAATGTATTGTTTAAGTACCTTGGGAAGAAGTAAAGACCTTGTGAAATTGCATTTTGATTTAAAATAAACTCACCTTCAAGCCCAAGGTTGGTTGCAATGAGATTGAGCTCGTCCTGATACTGCCCGTCGTCAGAGCGACGATTTCCAAGAGCGAGGTCCCTGATGCTCTCTACAGCTGTGTAGAGTGCAGCTGTTGCAAGATCAATTTGGGTTGAAGCCGACTGTTCGAACACGTGGAGACTGTCCAAAAATCGCTGCCAGCTGACTGGGTCCAGGCCCGAGTACGGATGGACCATGAGCTCGTATTTCTTGAACCTGGCTTTTGGTCCCATCGGGAAGAAAATCCATAAAAAAAGTAAAAGAAGGACTACCCACAATAGCAACGTCATTGAGCTGCTCTACTATTGATGGAGGAAGAATATGTTCACGACCGTGAAACTCGTGACAGTCCTCGTCAAAGCACCTCTGAGAAATTCGACCTGAATGAACTGAAAACCAAATATGATTCGACTTGTGCTCGCGCTTCAAGTTTTCACAATACTTTGAATCCGTCTGGACGTACCAGCCATCGTGTTCATGTCTCTGAATTCGCTTGACGTGCGTCCTCTCCTGACCAGTGAGATATTTTTGAATAAATTCCTCAATCCCCAGAACTTCTATAATCTTTCCAAGGTCCTCCTTGGGAACCTCATTTGTCCTGACTGAAAAGAGTTCTAAAATCTCAACACTTGGAGTCTTGGAAAACTCGCGGGTACTGTTGAGCTGCCTCCAAGGAATATACGGATCTCCCGTTGGTTTTTTGTGGGACCAAAGCATCCTGAGTCCAGAACCTCCATACACTGAGGCATCTATGACTGTGTCCCAGGGTCCATCCCCCAAGGCTTCAATCAATTTTGATCTAAAATTCAAAGCTTGTGTCCGAGTGACGATAAGTCTCGGCCAGTGGATATGAACACCCGACTTGATCAGGTCCCCCGCCACTGGTCTTGGACGTGCCCGAGCAATCAGACATTCTGAAACTTTGTCCCCTCCCAGACTTTCATGAATTATAGAACAAAATTGAAGAAGATCCTCATCACTTAGTTTCTCTGGAGCCTTGTAGTCAAGATCTACGAAAAATTTGAAATGATCAGTCTTTTGCTCAACCACAAACAATTTTGAACCAAAATTAATAGTCTGAACATATGCCTGGTGGAATTCTCTAGTTTCTTCTGGGGGTACCATGAGAATTCCACCATCCATCAAAAGATGAGTTCCACCTCCACGGGGAACCTTCCATTTTTCCATTATATTTCAAACGTTCTAAAACTCTAAGTCATTAACGAGATGCGTGATATACGAATCCATACAGTGCAGGGGAATGCATAATTCCAGACTTTTTCAATATCTTAGTCGCTTTCTTACGAGTATTGGCATTGTTTCTATTAGGAGAAGGACCAGTTAACATATCAAAGTTGGCTAGTCGTTTGTTTGCATTATTCACGAGTCGTTTATTGTTCTGACCCAAATTCTTATGAAACAGTTTATTCTGATTAAATTCATCTTGATATCCAATTAGGTTTTGGACTGTGTTATAGTTTCCTTGAGTCCAATTAATAGTTTGTTTTCTCATTATATTCCTCAGAATACTAAGCTGTCTCTGGGTATTAGACATATTGTATATTGATATTTTTTTAATCTTCATCCTCAGAATCCATTGTCAGGAATGCCCAAAATGATTTAGGTTTCTTGGTCTTTGGGGTTCCTTTTGCCTTTTTAATCTCTTCTTCAATTTCCTCAAGTTCAGCCTCAGCCTTTTCAATCTCGTAATGGAGCTTGCGTATAGTCATGACGTTCGCAAGATCTTCCGGTTTCGTAGTGGTATCGTTACACAACTTGAGAAGGTGTGTAGCGAGCTCAATNTTGCTCTTTGTCATTATATTCATTTAAACTATTTTAAACACGCAAATTGAACGGGGTTTTATTTGTTGTTGAGATAGCCTGAAGAAACTCTGGGTTTCCTAGCACGTGCTGACGAATCATTGGCCACAGATTCGAGCGCATGGATATTGTTTCGAGACTTTCAAATTTACAGTCGTCATTCTCATCATAATTTTTGCGAAAAGGAACTTGATTCCCCTCCATTTTCTCCTTTTCTTCATTGAAACGTTTCACGATATGTCTGTGTTCAATAGCAGTCATTGGAAGATCCAAAACATATACGTGATAGTGATTTATAACATCTACCCCGTCCTCAATGTCACGAGGCTCGGGTGTGTTTGTGATAAATTTAAAATAGGCGTAAGAGCCACGTTTTAAATTGATCATCCCACGTGTTTCTTCTTCGAGTTCTCGAACCGCGCATCGAAGCGGGTTGTAGACTTCTCGACGGCGACAACCGCCCGTTACGAAGGTCCATTCCTTATATCTTCGATCATGAACGACCAAGAAATGAGGAACATCATTCACGTGAGATATCGGAATCGCTATTGCTTTGTGTCGTTCTCTGGTCATTGTCCTCTATTAATCTTTCGTGAGTAAAAAAATTGTTCAACCTTCCCGAGCGTGGATTGTAGGTGACCAAAAACAATATACAAACGAGAAAAACCCAAAAGAACCAATGCATTTCACCTTATTGTATCGAAGAAAAGATGCTCTACTGATATTTCACGACCGGGCTGGGTACACACCCAGTGGTCAATTC
>JGI24890J29729_1000459_pt1 | contig 25753 bp, 51 predicted proteins | sample FreactcultureFD7_FD_29729 | JGI IMG/M metagenome (IMG submission 29729)
GTGGTTACTTCAGTTGGAACGAATAATCCACTTTATTACGCTTTAGCGTTTATCCAGAAAACTTAAGGTACGGTAAATGTTAGACGATACAAACACACGCTTGGCGGTGCATGAGGCTGTTTGCGCTGAACGTTATGGCAACATCAAAGATAGCCTAGAAAAAGGTTCTAATCGCATGCAGAAGATAGAAATCTTAATGTATGTAATTATGGCTTTAGTTCTTTTAGGCCCTGGCGTTGCTGCTGAATTAATTAAAAAATTGATAGGAATGTGAAATTGATCCGCTCACTATTCTTGCGGCTGCAAAACTGGCTGCTGCTGCTATCAAGCAAGGCTGTGAGTTATACCAAACAGCTAAGGCCGATGGCATGGAACTGGTCGATGCTTACGGCAAAGCTAAAGACGTTGTGGCTGACATTAGTGGGCATTTGGGAACATTTTTTAAAGCGCATGAACAGCTTGAAAAGCATGTTCACGAAGAAGAACTAAAGACTAAGAAAGCACGTGATCCTGAGCTGTCGGTAAATCAGGAAGCTTTCAATAGGGTAATGGCAGTAAAAGAAATGAATAGGCTGGAAACAGAATTACGTGAAACGCTTGTATATTCAGCACCAAAAGAATTGGGCGCAATCTGGACAGAATTTGAAGCAATGCGGGATAGGGTTAAACAAGAACGTGCAGAANTTCAGCGTCAGGAGTTACTAAAACGACAGGTAGCACAATGGCGACGGGCAAGTATAAAAAGAAAAATCGCGGAGCAGATGACATCAATTCTCGCGGTGTTGTTCATAATATTGTGGTTCCTATGGATAATGATACTAATAAGGACGAGCCACACATACCGTGGAGTTTACTCGTCACCGTTTTGGTACTGTGTATTGTGCTAGTTATAGTGTTGCCGGTCATGGGGATTGCATACATGGATATGAATAACGCTACTAGCAGAGCAATGGAAGAAACCAAGAAAATGCGTGAACTTCGCGCTAAGATACTTTTAGAAATGCAGGGGGAATAATGCTTACAATCTTCAGCACGTTGGTTTCGTTCCTAATGGGCGGCTTGCCTAAGATATTTGATTTCCTGCAAGATAGGTCGGACAAGAAACACGAAATACAGCTTGCCCAAATGCAGACAGATCGTGAATTACAAATGGCTGCGGCAGGTTATGTTGCACAGCAAAAAATAGAAGATATAAAGTTAGACGAAATACGGACGCAAACAGCGTCAGAAGATAGGCAGACTTTGGTCGGTGCGCAACAAGCTGAGATGGCCGCTATTTACGCGCACGACACAAGCCTAAACGAAGGCACTAGCCAATGGATGAAAGACCTTAGGGCATCGGTTCGCCCTGTCATTACTTATGGATTCTTTTTCCTGCTTGTGGCTATAGACGCTACATTAGCTTACAAAGGTATTCAAAGCGGCGTTGAGTTTAATGCGTTGGCTGACCAGCTTTGGGATGATGAAACACAGGCTTTGTTTGCCAGCATAATTGCTTTCCATTTTGGCGGTCGGGCGTTTGGCAAATGATTAGCCAGAAAGCGTTAAAACTTATAGCGCATCATGAAGGTACAAAGCTAAAGCCTTACCGTTGTCCTGCGCATTTGTGGACTATAGGAACCGGCCATGTAATGTATCCAGAACAAGGCGCAATGAAGATAGATGACAGAATGCAGTTTGCATTAAAACCAGCGGATAATCGGATATTTACGAGGGAAGAAGTTGATGCAATTTTGGCTAAGGATTTGGAACGGTTTGAGCGCGGAGTTATTAAATATTGCCCTACTGCTGCTAATCGTCAAAATTGGTTGGATGCTCTTGTCAGTTTCAGCTTTAACGTCGGGCTTGGAACTTTACAGCGCAGCACACTCAGACAAAAGCATAATCGAGGTGATTACGAAGGTGCAGCAAATGAGTTTTTGAAGTATTGCAAGGCCGGTGGTAAAGTTTTAAAAGGTTTAGAAAACCGTCGCAAAGATGAACGCGCTATTTACTTAGGGGCATAACATGGCAACAAATTTCAAGATTACTAAAGGCAAATCCAAAAAAGACAACGATACTCATTATGTTGTCAAAAAGGATTTTCAAAAAGAAATAGAAAGAGTTCACGCTATTGAAAAAGAACTAAAGCATCACGAAAAATTGCCTATGGATTCAGCGCATCCGATACCTGCTTTGCGTCACAAGTAGGTTTCTTTTTGCTTAAATAGGGGCTAACGCTGCGGCGGTTCATACAATCTTCGCAACGCCAACCCCTACACAAGCCTGGTTGTTTATAACCGCCAGCTTCTGGCTTTTTACGCTGGCAAGTAGTGCAAAACCGTTTAATCATCTAAAAGCACCATTGCCATAATTGCTGCGGCCACTAAAAAGCAGCAACCAATACCCATCAATAAACCGCTGACAAACAAAATGTTAGCAAACGTTTCCATTATTGTTTGCCTATGGATTCAATTCCGGCAACCGTCATGTGCCTAAACTTTGCCCATTTCTTTTGGTATTCTGGGTTTTCTGTCGGTGGTATCCAACCATAAACTTTGCGCCAACGAATAGTTACGTCTGTTGTAGCTGGCGTATAAATATAGCTATCGTGGAAATTCATTCCGTTATTAGATTGTTTCATACAGTTCCTTTCGAAACCAACTTATAAAGTTTATAACGTCGGTCAGCAGACCATTTGTCTAAGATAACATAGCCGCTTCTACGCAGTTCTCCGACCCTGGTGGCTAGTTTCATAGTACCGGCTTCGTTTAGCGCGTCTAAGGGGCTTTTCCAGCCTTTCTTGAGGCAGTCTAAGATGGCTTGTCGTTGGCTCACAATAGATACTCCACAATAGATTCAGCAAAGATGGCAAGGGCTATAACAAAAGCTATGGTTAAGCGTGGGTAGTTAGTAGTCATTTCCAATCTCCTAACATGTGGCGATCTTTGGCATCTAAGGCGAGGCATTCATAATCTTCGGACAGCTTTACGTATTTTTTTTCTAATATTTCGTAAGCTCGCAATAATTCGGCGTAGTCGCTTTTCATGCTGTTGAACTGGCGTTTCATGATGGCAACGTGGGCAAGGCCAGTACCAAAATTCTCAATCTCTATGCCAAGTTCGCGGCCTAATAATCTGGCATCGTCGGCTTTAATGTTTGCAATTAATTCGTGAATGTCTTTAGGTTCCATGATTTCTCCTTAGTAAAGTCAGGTGCTGCTGTAATTGATATTAAGCTAGGTTAATGTTACCTGTCAACAACTTTATTGATAAGTTAAAACAGGGCTATTGATAAGTTAAAAAAGGAAGGCCAGCCGCACGCTTGTTAAAACCAGCCTTCCAAGGGGATCAAATGCCGTTTTTAATACGATAAAAGGCCAATAAATGCGTAAACATTAGCCATGCCTTTTCCATGTCAGCAGGGTCGTGCTTGATGATCTTGACGTTGCCTTTTAAATCAACATAGACGTTTGCACAAAGCGCGTCAGGTATGCCAAGGCCAACCCGATAAGCTGCTAATTGCATCAATTGTTCGTCATAGGCATCGGTTTTATCATCTACAACTTCTTTGGTTTTGAAGTCGATGACAATATCTTCGCAATGCAAATCAACTTTGCCGCCAAAGCCATCATAAGCAAAAGACTTTTCAGTAATCCAGTTCTGGCTACCAAATTCTTTAACCACAGCAAAATAGGTTTTCTTGGCAAAGTCGGGATATTCACGCTGACGTTTATTGAAATAATCCTCAATCACGTTGTGCATGTCTGTGCCGCGATCAGCAGCTTCAGCAGACGTTTCCTTGCTGGTTTGCATAATCCGGCTAAACCAATCGGATTCGTTCTCGCCTTCCAAACGTGGCACGCTTATGGCTGCTTTTAAGACCTGTTGTTGCTTCCACAGATCAAGACCTGGTGCTGCTGCCACCCGCATAATTGTGGTTACAGAAGGCACTAAATTAAGCTTGCGTGCATCACGCAGGGTTGTATCGCGTTCTTTGCCGTTAGCCCCAATGATTGTGTACATGGGGTTTCCATCTTTATCGTACCAATGACCAGCCATTATTCAACCCTCGCTTTCATCATTACGTCAGCTTGTTTGTAAGCTGCAATTGCTACTGCGTTTCGGCGATCATCACTATTATCAATAGTTTCATCTATAGCAAAACAATTGATTAATTCTTTCATCGCTTCACCGGCAAAGTAATCACGCAAATCCATGCCTTCGCTTCTATTGTTTGGGAATGCTTTCATGATTTATCCTTTGCTGGGCGACCCCGCTTAGTTTCTGCTTTCATCATTGCGCCAACTTCGTCAATAGTAATAGCAGGGGCAAATTTCTTGAGTTCTTCTTCCGTCACAACAGGCAACGGAATAGACATTTGTTTAAACTCGCCGCACCAATCACCGCCAGCTTTCGTTTGCGGTAATGGGTAGCGTTTGCAAGCACCAAAGTGACCATCGTTTTGCCAGTATCTACATTCTTTACAATTCATAGTGGTTCCTTAAAAAGGGATACTTTGGTCAAAATCATCATCTGATTCAACAGGAGCAGGTTGTTTTGGTTTTTTGCCTTCTTGTATTGATCTATATTCAAACGACTTCAAAACCATTTCTTTACGGCCTTGAGATAGTTTTTCGAACTTTTCTTGGTCAAAGTTCAACACTTCAAACATAAACACTTCATTCACGCCTTCAGGCAATCCAGCTTTTAAATAAACTGCCGGTACTGGCAACAATGAATCAATAGCGGTTTTGCCGTTATTACCAATAACAACGTTGACCATCGCAAATTGACCAAGCAACTTTTTAAAATTGAACGCTTCTTTGTTCTTGGCAAGTTCATCAAAATTAATTTTTAACCAGCTAGTCAAATGCGCACGTAATTTTGATTTTTCGTGCATCGTCAAGTTGTAGTATTTATTGACTATGTACGGCTTGCCATTGGTTGCAACTAAGGGTTTTCCTGAATCATCTTCGCCATGCAATTCAAATTGAAAGATGATCTTGTTTTCCATCTTGATTTCGCCCTGCCATTCGGATTGGCTAGTGCCAACGTGCAGGATTTGATACAAGCGTCCAAGATGTAAACCGGCTGGTGCTGCTTCAAATTCTTTTTGGCCTGGTGCTTTAGCTTCGGGGATATTAATTAGCATTTTGTTTACCTTTAGTTGTGTAAGTAGATTTGCCGCAAGCCCAACGGATTAAGCTAATTTCGTCAGGTTCAAGCATGTTTTCAATTTTCCAAAGAACTTCGTCAAGTTGTTCTTCGATTTCGTCCATAAGTAGCTTTTGATCGTCCATAAAATTAAGTCTCCAAGATAAGTCGCGAATTCACGACAGGAAACAGGTTAAGCTAAGTTAATTGACCAGTCAAGGTTTATTTGTTAATCTACGTTAATGAATGATTCCCAAATAATTGATATGTTAGGTGGCCCTACAGCAATAGCTAAACGGCTAAACATTAGTCCGCCAGCGGTATGCGTGTGGCGTAAAAACGGCATTCCAGAAGATAAACGTGTTTACTTGGCTGCTATGATTGAGGAACAAAGCAAAGGTTTAGTTACAAGAAAAGCTATGTTTCCAGCTATGTATTCGTGGATTTGGCCTGAAATTTCACTAAAAGGCACTAAATGACGCAAATAGTGCTAGTGTACTGGTACTAATTTCTCGCGCCGCTAATCTCCTCCGGCGGCTTTAGCCTCAAATTAAACCTTGAGGCTTTTTTTTTTCTGTCCTATACTGTTGGTGTCAATGTAAAGGGCAGCGACAATTACGAACCTTTAAAGGTTGGTTCTTACCCCAAATTGGGAACGTGCCCTTTACACGGAGAGCCAGTCTTTAAGGGTTTTTTTACGGCCTCCGCAACCATAAAGGAATGGGAACGTGGAAGAGCCAACAAATCGCCAAGCTGTGCAGCAATTGCACAAAGCAATATCTCCGCAATATGCCGTTTTTGCGCGGACACCATCTGGTTCACAAGCCAAATTTAAATACCTTCACGATTCACTTGATTCGGCCATAGAACATTGCCGTCAATATGCTGCGGACAGAGCAGCGAATGGTTATTTTGATTACACATTTTACGCGGTCGAAATTAAGCACCGTGTAGGTATTGAGCATGGCAAGATCGTAGACGAGCCCACAAAGTAAGTTACCTATCCCAGAAGGTAACTGGGCGCACCTACCGCGATAGCAGCGAGCCTACATGGGCTGCCGTAGAGAAAACATTGGCTGTTCTGCACCCGAAAGCAAGCCACGTAGCCTGTCAGCGAGGGACTACACAAGTTAGGGAAGCACATGGTGAGAGACAACTTCCCTATCGACGAATCGCTGCCTTATGGGTTTTCTAGTCTATAACCGGAGTCTTGGTAATAGATGGGAATAAGTGATAGAGCGTAGGAAACTACATGCTTATCACCCTTGGGCAACCTATTATTAAAAATAAACTATAAATAAAAATGTAGAAAATGCTTGACTACAACATTAAGACAGCTTAATAATATACACAGGAGGAAATATGAACGAACAACAAGAATTTGAAGCGTGGTGGGATCAGGATTGCGATACAAGTGAAAACCCATATTCACAACATTCAATGATGTATTGGGCATGGGAAGCGTGGAAAGCTGGTCGCGCAGCAGAACGCGAGGCGTGTGCAAAGGTCTGTGAAGAAGCGCATTGGAGTTTAGATGATCGAAACGAATACGCAGCAGCTATCCGCGCAAGGGGGCAGGGATGACTGATAAAGAATACGAACAGGCAATGGTTGACGAAGGCCAGCGCAGTAGGCTGACATTTGATATTGAGGTACGCGCAATGATAAAGGAAGCAGTAGAAATGGAGCGCGAAGCGTGTGCTGTAATAGCGTTCAATGCAAAGACTTATTTGGAAGCTGCCGCAGCTATTCGCGCAAGAGGGCAGGAATGAAAGGCGTTGTAGTTGGATACACAGGTTGGTTTGGCAGTACTGACCCTGCTAACGACTGCAAGATTCTTGAAATTAAAGGTGATCGTATCCTTGTGGAATTGATGGATGATGGAAGACAAGGGTGGATTGATGCAAAAGAATTTAATCCTATGTATTTCAAAGGTGCAGGGCAAGAAAATTTGTATGACCTAAATAAAGAAGCCGAGAAGAATGGGGAGGAATTATGACTGACCGTGAACTTATGCAGATGGCGTTAAATGCTTTAGAAGAATGTTACGACGTTCAGGCTTATCCAGCTAACGGAGAAACTATTCAAGACGATGCAATTAAAGCACTACGCGCCAGACTAGCGCAGCCTGAGAAAGAATGGGTAGGACTGACTGACGCTGAGGCAATGGAGATCGAGGACAAATCACCGGATATTCGGTGGGCAATTATTCAAGCAGAAGCCAAGCTAAAGGAGAAGAACACATGAAAATAAATACTGGATGTTGGGTTAATGGCTGCAAGTGTTTTGATTTGGACGATGAGGACGGTGTAGAGATTAAACGCGATAAGGAATGGGTTGGGCTGACGGATGCTGAATACGAAGTAATGGCAGAGCAGTATGTAACTAACTGCTATTTCGACACACTGAAGTACGCAAAAGCCATCGAAGCCAAACTAAAGGACAACAATTATGACAATGATTGAGAAGGCGTTGGCAGTCATTGGGGTGATTATATGTATTAGCGGAGTACAAATGGCTGCGGTTAATCACGAATGTCAAACCAAAGGCGAATTTAAAACACCGTGGTGGTCTGGTAGTGAAACACACTATTCCTGCAAGGAGATTAACAATGGTTAGTTCAAAAGAAGACTTAGATAATTTGTTTAATGCCGTATTAGCTGACACTGAAGCACTAGAAGACGCGAAGATGACGCTAGAAGTTATTAAGAAAACAGCGCCAGATGCGTACGATGAAATCATTAATTCGTCCATTGCCTTAATTGATAAAGCATTGAGCAATTCGATTATGAGTACCATTGCAAACATTCTTGATGATGAAAATTGGTATCTAACCAATGGGAGTAAATAATGGCTAAATTACCGTACACAATAACAATCTGTCCTGACGAGCCGAACCCTAAACAGTTTACGGCATTGACTCCTGCTGTTGTTCGAGCTTTACGTTACACAAACGACTTGACGATAGATCAAAGGCAGCATGTTTACCCATGTGCAACACAAGCAATAACGCAAATCAATACGCATAAGGAGAAGAACACATGACCAAAGATAACGTCACAGGTAAAAATAAAGATTTTTATGATTTAGGCAAAAAGATATTTGATCGTTTAAATCCACAAGGGGCAATAAACCCTAAAATTGTTGAGCCAAAGAAAGAATGGGTAGGGCTGACTAAAGAAGAACTTGCGGAGATAACAGAATTTCATTTTCACGGCGCGTTATCAGGGAGAGAATTTTATGACGACGTCGAAGCCAAGCTAAAGGGGAAGAACGCATGACAATGCACACTTACCCGCTAAACGATTTGCGCGAACATGAAACTGATAAAGGTGCATTTTGCTGGTGCAGACCGGAGTACGACGAGGAGTATGACTTGTACGTACATAGAAGCATGGATGGGCGCGAAGAATACGAAGAAGGAAGGAAGCCGACATGAATGAACGAATTAAAGAACTTTGGGCGCAAGCTGCTGAAACAACTCAAGGTGATTCTTGGGAAGAGCAGACAAAGTTCATGGAACGGTATACCCAGTTGATTGGTCGTGAATCTTTGACTCTAGCAGATAGTATTCGTGATGGACTTGATGAAGATGGTGAGAAGCAACAGGCACTAGGAGCAGCGTGGGTAGGACTAGCAATAGAGCGACATTTTATGATTGACAGCAACGAAAGAAAATACATGACAACCGAGCCTGAGCCTGAAGCAAAGTACGATCCAGTCTGGTGTATCGAATACTGTAAAGCATACGCCGAGCAACTCAGAGATAAGACACGCGCAAACCGAGCAGTACACGCAGCAGAGTGCATTGAGTATCTTTTAAGTTTAGTTCAGAAAGAATGGGTAGGTCTGACTAAAGAAGAACTTGCAGAAATATCAGAGTTTCATTTTCATGGCGCATTTTCTGGAATGGATGTTTATGAGGATATTGAAACTAAGCTAAAGGAGAAGAATCATGGATAAAGAACTATTACAGCAAGCGTTAGATGCGTTGGAAGCATGGGATGCAAGAGGCAGATTGCGGATTATAGAATCAATCAAAGCCAGACTAGCGCAGCCTGAACCGTGGGTTAAAACATATTCAGGGGGCAAGCCGAACTACACGCAGCCGATAGAGCCTGAACCGTATCCAGAAAATTTTATAGACGCATTGCGGTTTGATGCGGCACAGTCTGAACCAACAATAGACGGCTGGCCTTTGTATTCAGGATTGCCGCCATTTTCACCTAGCGGTGGTAGTAAAGAAAATGAAAGCCAAAAGATATTCAGAACGATACAGCAGCACGAATGGGTTGGGCTGACTGACATGGAAGTTATGGACATCTGTAATTTTTGTTCAATGCAAAACGGTTGGTTTTTTGTTAAAGAAGTTGAAGCCAAGCTAAAGGAGAAGAACGGTGTTTGAAGAATTTTGGAAGCTATACCCTAGAAAGGTTAGCAAGCGTGTTGCGCAAAAGATTTGGGAACGTATGCCTAAAGATGAACAACAAGCAGCTTTAGAAGCTTTGCCGGTGCATATAAAGTATTGGCGATTAAAGGAAACAGACACAGAGTTTATTCCACACGCTGCGACTTGGTTAAATCAAGGACGTTGGGAAGATGAATTAGACATGCAGGAAAAGAAACCGCCTTCATTGCCGTGGTATTCAGACGAGCAATTAACTATGTCAAAGGCCAGGGAAGTTGGAGTTAATCCATTGCCAGGTGAAAGCTTTAGCGAATTGCGTAAACGTATCGCAGAAAAGATTAGAGCGTTGGTTTGATAGATACTTGGTCAGAAGAATATCGGCATCAATGCGAAATTAGGTATGTGTTGAAATTACGCATGACAGGTAGGCAACCAATGCTTGATTACTTTGCGGAAGTTAAAAAAAAGCGCAGCACAGACAAAATAGAAAAAGATGCGCGAGAACAATGGAACAAAGGTAATCGAGGAAACGAAGGGGAGTGGCGATGACTAAGGATGACATTATCCGTATGGCGCGAGAAGCTGGCTTTGAAAGAACAAAAATGCATGGTGCGCTTGAACGATTTGCATACATAGTCGCAGCAGCAGAGCGCGAATCTTGTGCGAAGTTGTGTGAAAACATGAGTGGGCCAATTGAAATCTACAACCCTGCATATGTTCATTATATAGGTTGTGCTGAAGCTATCCGCGCAAGGGGGCAATGATGGAACTTGAACATTTAAACGATTCGCGGGTAGAAAAAGCATTAATTTACTTAAGCAGGACAGATCAAGAGCATGCAGAGTTATCAGGCGAAGTTAAACGGTGCGAGGAAGCCATTAAACAGGCTAAGGCGCATTCGTTTTTACTTGCTAGTGGTACGGTAGCAGAAAGAGAAGCGCAAGCTATAGATAGCCCAGGATACGAGAATGCAGTAGCTGAATGGGTTGAGAATTACAAAGAGTTCAAAATTTTGGATAACAAGCGTCAGCACGAAATACGCATCACTGAAATTTGGCAAACATTATCAGCTAACCGAAGAAAGGGATCATTATGAGACCAACACATTTAGATAATAGATTATTAGACTTTTTACGTCGTGAGCTTGATTTTAAAACGGACAGAGCATTAGCTGAATTGTTAGAATTAGGGGTTCCAACCATTAGCAAAATTCGTAATGGTGGGCCTGTTTCAGACTTAATTATTTTACGAATTCACGAACGAACCGATATTCCGGTAAGAGTTATACGAGACCAGCTTGAATAAATTTGAAGATATGGAGCCAGCAAAGGACAACACAACTGGCGAAAGGTATTGCAGTAATTGTGGGTTGACCAAGAAAACAGTCGGCGGTTATTGGAAAATAGCAGCTAATGGTAAAACTAGGCGTTGGATGTGCGCACCATGTAGCACTAAGCGATTAAATGTCAAAAAATAAGAAGCATTACAGCAAAGTTGCGGACTTAGGCTGCATACTGTGCAAGAAACTTGGTTTTGAGGGTACGCCTTGTGAAATTCACCACATTAGACGCGCTGGCATACGTGATAAATCTCCTGTTTTGGGTCTTTGCGTTTTGCACCATAGGGGTAGGTTTGGCGTACATGGTATGGGGCGGAAAGCGTTTGAGAGGCATCACGAAACGACAGAGGAAGAATTATTAGCATGGACGGAGGAACTTTTAAGTGGCACGAATTATTAATATAGAAAGGATTAATTAATGTGGTCAGAGTTAGAAATTTCATGGCTAATTGAAAATTACCCAAACAAAGGTAAAAAATACTGCATGGAATTTTTAAATAAAAAAGAATCACAAATTAGAAGTAAAGCATCTAAATTACAATTAAGACAAAATAAAAACAGTGATTTTTATAAAGATTGGCAAAATAGAGCTGCTAAATCTAAATTAGGAAAAAAACGTCCAGATCAATCATTATTAATGAAACAACTTCATATTGATGGTAAATTGGGATTTGATGAAAACCGCCGAAAAAGGCTCTCTGAAGCATCCAAATTAAGAATTATTAAGTATGGTCATCCAAGAGGATCATTAGGTTTAAAACATTCAGAAAAAACTAAATTATTATTAGTTGAAAAAGCTAAACAAATGTGGGTAAATATGAGCGAAGAAACACGAGAAAGGATTTCAAAAGCTGCAAGTATTAATGGAAGTAAAGCAGGTATGAATCGTTTAAATGCATCTTGGAAACAGGGATGGCGTGAAATTGGTGGAATAAATAAATATTATCGTTCTAGGTGGGAAGCAAATTACGCAAGATATTTGGAATGGCTTAAAAAAAATAATCAAATATTAAGCTGGAAACATGAACCGCATACATTTTGGTTTGAAGGCATAAAACGAGGTTGTATGAGTTATTTGCCGGATTTTGAAGTTACAGAATTAGATGGAAAAATTATTTTTCATGAAGTAAAAGGTTGGATGGACGACAGAAGCAAAACAAAAATTAAAAGAATGGCAATTTATCATCCTGACGTTAAATTAATTGTTATTGACGGAAAGGGTTATAAAGCGATTGAAAAAAAAATTAAAGTTTTGATTCCCGACTGGGAACAATGAACAAATTGACCATTTGACTATTCAGCGCGCTACTATAAAATCAGGTGGCGGTGCAACAGTAGCTATTGAAGTTATTGACACACCGTTAACTTAAGTTAATAATCGTAGTAATTTCTTTGCAAAGAAAAGGGAAAATATCATGGGCAAGATGGACAGTATGAAGGGCACTAAAAGCATGACTGGTGCAAAAGAACCAAAAGGCGCAAGCATGGCTGATATGTCAGGCGAGCGTAAGGGCAAGATCGTTGGTGGCGTAGCAATGGGTAAAGAAGATGCAACCGGTATGGACAAAGAGTTCAATACTGGCAAGACTTCTGGCATTTGCTATACCCACAGCCGTAATTCTTACGGTCAATGATACGTCCGTTACAAGACAGGGTGCTGGTTAAACCCAGCATCCGACAGCTTTCTGAAATCCTGATTGTTAATAATCGGGAATCTTTCAACATGGGTAAGATTGTGGCTGTTGGCCCTGGCAAGCGTGATAAGCGCGGCAATGTAAAGCCATTAGATGCCAAAGTCGGCGATGAAATACGTTATGGCAACGGTGATTATCTGAAATGGCCTACAGTTAAGCTGAAAGGCGAGGAATATCAGATTATCCAAGAGGCTGATATTTGTTGGATAGAGTAGGGAAAGCGGATGCTATTGCGCCACTTTGCTGAAAAGCTACTGTAATGCGAATAGACGCAGCGAGTACCAACAAATAAGTCGGCGTAGGCCAATGTAGCATCGACATACGCGCCGGATAATCGTAACCGGCTAAATTTATGGAGCATATATGCCACTAAAACATAGTAAATCTGACAAAGCTTTTAAAGAAAACATAAAAGCTGAAGTAAAAGCAGGTAAGCCAGTTAAACAAGCTGTAGCTATTGCTTATTCGACAAAACGTGCAGCAGAGAAACCTAAGAAAAACAAATAGTTAATAGTTAAGGCAACTTAAATGGCAGGTGGCGCACCAATAGGGAACAAAAACGGAACAAAGGGCAAACTGTTCTATGAGCAGTTGCGCAAGATTTCCGTTCAACAGCCAGACAGATTAAGGAATGTGGCTGAAACTCTATTCTCCGCTGCTGAGTTAGGCGAACCGTGGGCAGTCAAGGAATTGATAGATAGGTTTGATGGCAAAGCAGTTCAGCAAACAGAATTAACAGGCGCAGATGGCGAATCATTATTGACCGGCATTCAGGTAACTTTCGTAAAGCCACAGAATGACTGACGTTGTAAGCCAAGCGATAAGCAAAGCAGAGTTTCCCGAAAAGCTTTCGGTATTGTTTGAAAAGAGCCGATACAAAGTTTTATACGGTGGTCGAGGCGGGGCAAAGAGTTGGGGCGTTGCCAGAGCTTTGCTAATCCTTGCTGCTAAAGACACATTGCGCGTTCTCTGTGCGCGTGAATTCCAAACTTCCCTAAAAGACTCAGTTCATAAGCTATTGTGCGACCAGATACAGGCTTTAGGACTAGAGACGTTCTACGACGTAACTCAAGCAACTATTAGGGCTAAGAACGGTTCAGAGTTCAATTTCGTCGGCTTAAAGAATAACGTTGCTAATGTCAAATCTTACGAAGGCGTAGATATTTGTTGGGTTGAGGAAGCGCAGACAGTTAGCCGGTCAAGCTGGAATACGTTGGTTCCTACTATCCGTAAAGAAAACAGCGAGATTTGGATAACGTTCAATCCTGAGCTAGAAACAGACGAAACCTTTCAGCGATTCGTAGTTCATGCGCCTGACAATGCAATAGTTCGCAAGATTAATTGGTCTGACAATCCTTGGTTTCCGCAGACTTTGCGTGAGGAAAAGGATCAGCTAAAGCTAAGAGATATACAGGCCTACAACAACGTTTGGGAAGGCTTGTGCAGGGTTACGGTTGATGGCGCTATCTTTGCCGACCAAATGCAACAAGCTGAATTTGATGGCCGTATTACTAAGGTTCCGTACGATGCAAGCAAGCCTGTACATGCGGTGTTTGACTTGGGTTGGGCAGACCATACAGCTATTTGGTTTGTGCAGTTTATAGGCATGGAAACTAGGCTAATCCGGTACATTCAGGATACGCAAAAGACCATGACGCATTACCTGGCTACGCTTCAGACGTTTGGCTATGTGTACGATACGATCTGGCTACCGCATGACGCAAAGAACAAAACCCTTGCAGCGGCTGGCATGACGATTGAAGATATTGTTAGAAACTCAGGGTTTAAGACTAGGGTTTTGGATAGAGTTCCAACTGTTGACAGTATTAATGCTGCGCGTACAATCTTCCCAAAATGTTATTTTGATAGAGAAAACACGGCTGAAGGCTTACAATGTCTGCGGCATTATCGGTACGAAGTCGATCCAGATACTAAGCAATTCAGCAGAAATCCGTTACATGACCATTATTCACATGGTGCTGACGCTTTCAGGTATATCGGCTTAATGATTCAAGAACCGCGCAAGACAAGGCAAAGGCCACAGTCTGCGCAACTTGGTAACAATATGTCTTGGATGGCTTAAATGGCAAATAATCAACAGGGCGACTACGATCCAATTATCGAAGAAGCCAAGCAATTCCTAAAGTTCTGCAATGATGCGGACACGATGAACCGCCAAGAGGCTTTAGAGGACTTGAAGTTCGTCAATGGCGATCAATGGCCTGTTGAGCTACAAAACAGCCGGAACCTAGAATCTAGGCCTGTTCTGACTATTAACAAGCTAGACACGTATTGTCGGCAGGTCACGAATCAACAGCGTCAACAGCGTCCACGCATTAAAGTTCACGCAATGAATACCAATCAGCAAGCGGCAGAGGCTGAGGTTATTCAGGGCATCATTCGCCACATCGAAGTTAATTCCAACGCTGATTATGCTTATGACAACGCATTCGATTATGCGGTGCGTATGGGTTGGGGTTATATTCGTATCAATACCAACTATGTAAGCGAAGATAGCTTCGATCAGGAAATCTACATTGATCCTGTTGATAACCCTTTCACAGTCTATTTAGACCCAAATTCAATATTGCCGGATGGATCAGACGCTGAAAAAGCGATGATTACTACCGTTATGAGCAAGGAAGTATTCCAAAAGCAATATCCAGACGCAGACGAGACTAATTGGTCAATGCGCGGTACTGGCGACAGTCAGAACGAATGGATAATGAAGGAAGATATTCGGTTAGCTGAATACTTCTATACATGGCGCAAGAAGGTCAAGCTTTGCCTATTGTCGGATGGCTCACACGTTTACGAGGACGAGCTAGACCAGAAGCAAATGGACGATGCTGGGATTACTTTAGTTTCCAAGCGCGATAGCTTTAAGAAAGTTATTAAGTGGAAGAAGCTGACCGGCGTTCAGGTACTCGAGGAACGTGATCTGCCAGGGAAGTTTATTCCGTTGGTTCCGGTGTACGGCAGACACATGATTATTGGCGACAAGCGCAAGAAGTTTGGCATGGTTCGCTTTGGCAAAGACCCACAGCGCATGTACAACTTCTGGCAAACAAGCTTGACTGAGAGCGTTGCGCTGGCTCCAAAAGCCAAATGGATTATGGCTGAAGGTCAGGACGAAGGTCATGAAAGCGATTGGGCAGCAGCTAACATTAAATCTAATGCTTACCTGCGTTATAAGCAGACGGATATTGAAGGTAGGCCAGCGCCAGCACCAACACGCTTGCAACCTGAGCCACCACCGGCTGGAGTAATGGCGGCAGCGCAATCAATTAACCAAGATATGCAAGCAATTATGGGCATTTTTGACCCTAATCAGCTACCGCAAGGCAATATCTCAGGCAAGGCGTTAAACGGCCAGCAACAACAGATCGACTTAACCAACTTTGATTATTACGACAACTTGACTCGCAGCCTTTGTCACGTTGGTAAGATTATTCTTGACCTGATCCCTAAGATTTACGACACAGAGCGCGTAATGCGGATTATTGGCGACGATGGCAAGCCAGACTTGTTGACGGTTAACCAGCAGGACGCAGTTGGCAACGTAATGAACGATGTGACTGTCGGCAGATACGACGTTGTGATGGAAACAGGCCCTGGCTACAACAGCAAGCGTCAAGAAGCTGTAGAAGCTATGACTCCAATATTAGGGGCAGACCCTGCGTTGATGGATAAGATTGGCGACTTGTGGTTCAGAAATATGGATTTCCCAGGCGCTGAAACTATTGCAGATCGTTTGGCAACGCTGAATCCGTTGGCACAAATTGACGAACATTCGAAGATACCTCCGCAGGTACAAATGCAGCTTAAACAGGCACAACAGCAAGTTCAACAAATGCAGCAGGAAATGCAAGCTATGCAAATGGCTATGAAATACCGCTCAGATGTTGAACAAGTTAAGCAGGATAACGAGACTAAGCGCGAATTAATGAAGCAAACCGCCAAAGCTCACAATACTGAAACGATGGCTGAAGTTAAGGTCAATGACCAAAATACTAGGGCCATTACTAGCCAGAATAAGACTGAAATTGACGCTATTGTTCAATTGTTATTGCATCACATGGACACAAACAGGCTTAATTTAGAGATTGACCGTAGGAATGCAGAGCAAGCTAGGTCAATGGGGCAAGCGGTTGCAGATATAGAATCTGGACAAAACCCACTAATTATGCAAGGACAAGTTGCACAATAGATTAAGCAGGATTATTATTAGCAAAACCTTACCAATCAGGCAGATTGGGTAAATTCTTGAGGAAACTCATGTCAGAAGTAAAAGAAGCAGGAAATGTATTAACAAGTGAAAATTCAGCTGAGTTTTATGCAAATAAGTTAGGTTTAGCTGACCCTGCCCCGACTGAGGCCGCTGACGAAAGTCCTGCGGAGCCTGTCCAAGAGGTAAGCCAGAGTGAACCTGAAGCAGAAACAGAAGCGGAAGCAACAGAACAACCGAAGAAGCAAAACCCAAAGCTGGAAAAGCGGTTTTCAGAGTTAAGCAAAGCGCGTGATGCTGCTAGACAAGAGGCAGCAAATGAGCGACAGCAGCGCGAAGCATTGGAAGCTCGCATTAAGGCATTGGAGCAGCAGCCACAGCAAGCACAGGTTCAGACTGATGAACCGCAGCCTAGTGATTACAACGACGCTTTTGAATACGCTAAAGACTTAGCGAAATACGAAGCAAAACGGATGATTCAGGCTGAAAAGCAAGCTGAAGCTCAAGCTAAAGCTCAGGAAGCGCAACAAAAAGTCTTATCGACTTGGAATGAGCGCATAAATGAAGCCAAGCAAGAGCTGCCGGACTATGACGAGATGATCGCCTCAAGTGACGTTGTAATTCACGACGTTATTCGAGACGCAATCTTGGAAAGCGATGTTGGGCCAAGAATTTTGTATCACTTGGCTGAAAACGAGGAATTCGCGCAAAAGTTCGCTGGGCTGCCGCTGCCCCAAGCTTTGAAGGAATTGGGAAAGTTGGAGTCGAAATACGCTCCGTCTGAGGAAAAGTCTGTTGCTGTAAGAAAGAGTAAAGCACCGCCACCGATTAACCCGATCAGAGGCACTTCTGGTTCGGTAGATGCGCCGATTAATGAAAGAGGCGAATTTACAGGAACCGTCCAGCAATGGAAAGAGTTGCGTAAAGCGGGAAAGATTCGGTAGCTAATTAATTTCTTTTTAGGAGCTACAAAATGGCAAATAACTTGCTAACCATTAGCAAGATCACCAACGAGGCGTTGATGGTCTTGGAAAATGAACTGACTTTCACTTCGGAAGTCGACCGTAACTACGACGATCAATTCGCTGTTATCGGCGCAAAAATTGGTAACACAGTAAACGTTCGTCGCCCTGGTCGTTTTATCGGTACAACTGGCCCTGCGCTTAATGTTGAAGATTTCAACGAGACTTCGGTTCCTGTAACTTTGGGTACGCAGTTCCATGTCGATACCCAATTTACAACATCCGATTTGGCTCTGTCATTGGATATGTTTAGTGATCGTGTTTTGAAACCTGCTGTTGCAGCTATTGCGAATAAGATTGACCGCGATGGTCTGGTTATGGCTACAGCACAGACAGCTAACATTGTCGGTACTGCTGGCACACCGCCAACCGGTTTGATTACTTATCTGACAGGTCAAGCTTACCTTGATTCTGAAGGCGCACCGCGTGATGGTCGTCGTTCATGTATCGTTGAGCCGTTCACAAGCGCGACTATCGTTGATAGCTTGAAAGGCTTGTTTGTGCCACAGGAAGCGATTACAGCTCAATACCGTAAAGGCTTGATGGGTCGTGATTCCGGCGGTATGAACTGGAAACTGGATCAGAACGTGGTATCACAACAGTTTGGCTCTAACAGCACAACTACTGTCACAGGTTCGGTTGCTACAACTACTGCAACTGGCTTCTTGACTACTGGCTGGGCTTCTTCGTCAACCATTACAGTTACAGCCGCTAATACTGGTACGCTGAATCTGAATGCTGGCGATACATTTACCATTGCTGGCGTGTTTGCAGTCAACCCACAAAACCGTCAAGCTTACGGCTCGAACAAACTGCGTTCATTTGTAGTTAAATCGACCGCTGCTATTGCTTCTGGTTCGTCTGTTTCTGTAACTGTTTCCCCAGCGATCATCACTTCGGGGCAGTTCCAAAACGTATCGATTCCAACAACTTCGGCAACTGCTGCAATTACTCAGTTCAACAGCACAGGTGTTGTTTCTCCGCAAAACATTATCATGCACCGCAATGCGTTTACGCTTGCAGTAGCTGATCTTGAGTTGCCAGAAGGCGTTCACTTTGCTGGTCGTGCAAGCGACAAAGAGATTGGTCTGTCAATGCGTGTGGTGCGTCAATATACGATCAACAACGATTCGATTCCGACTCGTTTGGATGTTCTGTATGGTTGGGCTCCGCTTTATCAAGAACTCGCTTGCCGTGTTGCAGCTTAATTTAGGAGATATATATTATGGCGAATCCAGGCCCAGCAACCACCGTAACGATCCACCCACAGAACGTATTGTCGAATCAGACAGTTCGTCTGTTGGCTGTGGCTACCGGCGTAAACGTAAACGCTTCAGGTGACGTAGCAGTCCTAAATATTGCTAACTCAAGCAATTGGTCTGTTGCAAACGTAGTGTTTACTAACGCTTCCATTAGCCTGACTACTGCTTATGCTGGTGTGTTTACAGCACCAAACGCAAGTGGCGCAATCGTATCTAACGCAGCATTGTCGGCTTTAACAGGCCCGACAATTGTTAGCCAGCGTACAGTTGCTTCTACAGCTATTAACACAGGTCAGTATTTGTACATCAACGTTGGCACAGTTCAAGGTGCTGCCGCTACGATGGATGTGTACATCTACGGTTATGACTTTGCTACTTACAGCTAATTAATGATTGGCTAAAAAAGAGGAAAGCCACTCTTTCAAGGGGTGGCTTTTTTCGCATGAAAGCCTATAATTAGTAAAATTTTTGAAAGGATTGAATTATGTCCAGCACCACAGTTACTCGCGGTAATTCGCACGAAACTTTCTATATCCAGCCTAGTATTACACCTGCTTCTGTGACCAACGGCGTTACTGCATTGCAAACGTTTTCTTTGCCTGGCTTGCAAACAACGGACTTAGTGCAGGTTATTGGTTACAACGGCAATCAAACGGCTAACATTATTATTGCTGAGGCTGATTGCTTGGCAGCTAATGTGTTGTCAGTACAATTTGGCAATGTAGGTGCGGCTGCTGCTACTCCTGCGGCTGGTGTTTACAGCATTCAGGTAGTCCGTCTTGAAGGTCCAGCACCAGCAACCGCAGTTTAAGGGGTAAATTATGGCTAATACGTCGGTTTTTCGTGTTAATGGCCCGACCACAGTTATTGCGGTGACTTCTGCATCTTCATCGGCTTTAACTGTTACGCCTATTGGGCGCGATCAGATCAACTATGCAGGATTGTTAAATACTAATAACTTTCCAGTAGCTGTTACGATTGCTCCTTCATCGGCTCCTGCTGCTACGTTGCCAACGTCGGGAACTACAAATAGCATAATTCTTGGTGTTTCAATGACTGCGCCAATGGTTGTGGCTGTACCGCCTAATAGCTTTTCAATTACCGGCATTACTACAGGTGCAAACGCAGGCAATATTTATGTAACTCCGATGGCAGATCAAAGCTAGGGATTGTTATGTCTAATGATGTTTCATCGCAAAACACGACGAATATAGTTCCGGTTCAGGGTATTTTTAACCCTGCTCCGACTTATTCGTTGGTGACTTTGGTAGGCCCTGCTGGTAGTTTTTTCTATCCTAATATCAACCCTAGTCAGTCAGGGTTGGCTATTACAAACAGCACGATTGATAGTTCGCCGATTGGTCTTTATAGCCCTTCAACGGCGGCTTTTACGTCTGGAACTGTTACAGCGACTCCAACCGGCAGCAATGACCTAGTAAACAAAGCTTATGTTGACTTTGTCGCTGCCGGATTGAGTTGGAAGCAAGCGGTTCGTGTTGCAACTACTGTCAATTTGGCTAGTTTGTCGGGTTTGCTGACGGTTGACACAATAACTTTGACTGCCGGTGAGCGTGTTTTAGTTAAAAATCAATCAACCGCATCACAAAACGGTATTTATACGGCTTCTGCTAGTGCTTGGAGTCGTGCTTCTGACGCTGATACATGGGATGAATACGTTGGTGCGATTACTTTTGTAGAGTCCGGCGGTCAAGCTGGTTCGGCATGGTATTCGTCGGCACAACCTGGCGGTACTCTTGGCGTTACAGCTATTAATTGGTCAAACTTTAGTGTTGCAAGCGTATATACGGCTGGCACAGGTCTGACATTATCAGCAAATGAATTCAGAATCACAAATACGGCTGTAACAGCGGCTGCTTATGGTTCGGCGACTCAGGTTGGAACATTTACAGTAAACGCACAGGGCCAGCTTACATTAGCTGGGAACACTACTGTTACTCCTGCTGTTGGCTCAATTACTGGTTTAGGTACTGGCGTTGCAACCGCTTTGGCGGTCAATACAGGTACAGCAGGGGCATTTGTAGTCAACGGTGGTGCTTTGGGTACTCCTAGCTCTGGTGCGCTTACAAACGCCACAGGATTACCCTTAACTACCGGCGTGACAGGAACGCTGGGCATTGCAAACGGCGGCACAGGACAAACTACAGCAACTGCGGCGTTTAATGCGTTGTCACCTATTACAACTGCCGGTGATTTAATTCTTGGAAATGGCGCAAACAGCGCAACAAGATTAGGAATTGGCTCAAACGGCTATGTTTTGACGAGCAACGGAACAACTGCTTCATGGGCAGCTATTCCAACGACTGTATCGTCGTTTAGCGCAGGAACCACAGGTTTTACGCCTTCAACGGCTACAACTGGCGCAGTTACATTGTCTGGTACGTTAAATGTAGCTAATGGCGGCACAGGTGTTACAGCTTCAAGCGGTGCAAATAGCGTGGTTTTGCGTGATGCAAACCAAAATGTAACTGCAAATTCTTTTTTTAATAATCTTGCAACTGTAACAGCGGCAGGAACAACAACAACTTTGACTGTTGCATCGGCTCCGGTTCAACTTGTTACTGGTTCTGGTGGTCAAACATTTACATTACCAAATGCCACAACGTTATCAAACGGAACAATATTTTCGTTTAACAATAATCAATCAAGTGGCTCAGTAACTGTTAATAACAACTCTAACACTTTGATTGTTAGCGTACCGTCAGGCGGTTATACAACGGTTGTTTTGTTATCTAATGCTACTGCGGCAGGTACTTGGGATAGGCACGATCAAACGCCTTCTAATGTATCGTGGTCAACCAACACGCTTGATTATGCTGGTTTTATTACTTCCGCTACTTGGAACGGCGCGACCATAGCAATTAATCGTGGGGGTACAAATGCTACGGCTACTCCTACTGCTGGTGCTATTGCCTATGGTACTGGTACTGCTTACGCATTTACTGCTGCTGGTACTTCAGGCCAAGTTTTAACAAGCAACGGTGCAAGTGCGCCAACTTGGACAACTCCTACAGCTTATGCAACGGTAACTGACGATACAACTACTAACGCAACACGTTATATTTTGTTTGCAAATCAAACAACAGGCAATTTAACGACTGAATACGTATCTTCGACGAAGTTGAAATACAACCCTAGCACCGGAGCGTTGACCGCTTCACAACTTATTATTGCAGCGTAAGGATAAATTATGGGCCAGTTAGTCTTTCAAGCGGCTTTAGGCGGTCAAGTTAACTTGGTTGGCCCAAATACCGCATCTACATTCAATCTTAACGTGCCAGCGGTTGCCGGTACTGTAGTCACCACAGGCGACACAGGAACCGTTACAACGACAATGCTTGCAGCCACTACAGGATCAGGCAGCGTTGTATTGGCTACATCGCCAACGCTTGTAACTCCGGTTTTGGGAACGCCAACTTCGGGAACTTTGTCAGGCTGTACGGTTGACGGAACCAACTCTGTAGGCTTTAGGAACATACCTATTAACAGCCAATCGGCGGCTTATACAACGGTTTTGACTGATTCTGGCAAGGTTATATTCCACCCTTCTACAGATGCAAATGCTAGAACGTTTACGATTGATTCCAATGCAAACGTAGCTTATCCATTGGGAACTGCAATCACGTTTATCAATATGACTAGCCAAGTGGTAACTATTGCCATCACAAGTGACACTATGTATTTGGCTGGAACTGGCGCAACTGGCAGCAGATCATTAGCGCAGTACGGTATTGCAACAGCTATAAAAATGACTTCAACAACTTGGTTAATCTCAGGCAACGGAGTGACCTAATGAGTGGCATTCTCCAAACGTTGTTTTTAGGTGCTGCTGCGGCGGTAAAAGATGCGTACTTTAATTTAGTTACGCTGCTGCTAAACACGACTGCGACAAATGGTGCGCAGAACAACACGTTTTTAGATAGCTCGACTAATAACTTCACGATTACTAGGAACGGTAATACTACGCAGGGAACATTTACGCCGTTTAGTCAGACGGGGTGGAGTAATTATTTTAACGAAGCCACTTCTGATTTTGTAACTGTACCAAATAGCACTAATTTTGCTTTTGGAACTGGTGATTTTACAGTTGAATTTTGGATAAACACTTTTGATACGGCTGGCGGTTTAATTCAATTAACTGGCGGAACTACTGGTTATTGGCAAGCCAGCTTGTCATCTTCTTCATTTGTTTGGCAATCAGTTAGAGATACAACAAATTTATATGTAACTAATATTGCATCATCATTAAATGGTCAATGGCATCACGTTGCTGTTTGTAGAAGCGGGACAACAAACAGATTGTTTATAGATGGAACTCAAGTAACTTCAGCTACTGATAGCACAAATTACAGCGGAACTGCTGGTAATGTACAAATTGCCAAAGATAGCGCAGGTAATTTTTACAATGGTTACATTTCCAATTTACGAATTGTAAAAGGTACGGCGTTGTACACAACAACATTTACGCCACCTACTACTCCATTAACAGCTATAAGTGGAACTCAGCTTCTTACGTTTCAATCAAATAGATATATAGATAATAGTTCAAATGCATATACTGTTTCTGTAGCTGGCGGCACACCATCCGTACAAGCCTTCTCACCATTCGCCCCTACTACTGCTTACGATACTGCTGTAGTAGGTGGTAGTGGGTATTTTGATGGGAGTGGGGATTATCTTAGTTTTACTGGCCCTACAATTGGAACAGGAGCGTTTTGTCTTGAAGCTTGGGTTTATTGCACAAGCACTTTTACAAACCAAGCAATATATGGCGCAGATGGCACAAACAACAGAATAAGCATATTAATAAACAATGCAACAACTATAGCAATAGATCAATACGGTGTTTCTGGCAGTACGTTTACTGTACCAACAATGGCTCTTAATGCTTGGAATCATATAGCGGCATCTAGGAATGGTTCTAGTGTTGCTACTATATTTGTAAACGGAGTTAGATCATCAACTGGTACAGCAACATTAAGCAATAATTACACAACTTTTGGGGCAATTGGAAGATTTGCTTCTTCAGATACTCGTTACCCTACTGGTTATATAGCTGGCGTAAGAACTACTGTAGGCTCTACTCCTTACGACCCAACGCAAACAACTTGTACTGTTCCAACTGCGCCACCTACTGCAATTACTAATACATCATTCCTTCTTAACTACACTAACGCTGGCATCTACGACTCTGCTGCTAAGAATGATTTAGAGACTGTAGGCACAGCGCAGGTAAGTACGACACAAGCCAAATGGGGCAGTACTTCAATGAAGTTTGATGGTTCCACATCAAGCTGGTTGCTTGTGCCATTTAGACCAACTTTAGACCTTTCTACTGGTTCGCCTGATTGGACTCTTGAGTGCTGGGGGTATGTAACTAATTTTACAAATTCACCATACTTTTTTAACAAAGGTGGTGTTGCTGCTACTTATTACACCAACTACTCTTTTAGTATGACGGGAAATACTTCTTCTGGAACTGTTTACTGCACACTTGGGAATAACGGTGGCGAAACTTCTTATACTTTTGGAACTTGTTCTGTTAATACTTGGTATCATTTTGCAGCTACTAGATCAGGAAACACAATACGCACATTTTTAAACGGAACATTAGTTACTACGCAAACTATTGCTACAGCTATGACTGATAACGGCGAAGCTTTGTATGTTGGTTGTCTTAAAAACTTAACTAGCAACGTATTAAACGGCTACATAGACGACCTTCGCATTACTAGAGGTTATGCACGTTACACAGCAAACTTTACGCCTCCTGCCGCAGCATTTCCGATTCAATAAGGTGATTTATGTTTTCTAAAAACGGTTCTATTCCAAAACCTGAAACGGATAATACAGAAGGCTGGATTGAAGTACCTGATGCGCCTGAATGCCCTGAAGGTAAAGAAGTGGTTTGGTGGTATCCACCAGGCTGGGTAATTCGTGATCTTAAGCCAGAAGGCAATTGGTCGTGGTCGCAATCTTCTGAACAATGGGTTGAGTACGTTGCAGAACAAATTACGGAAGTACCTGTTTTGGAATCGGTTCAATTAAACGTAATTAGCAGTCAAGATATTGGGGTTTTATGATTCTTAAATGGTCAATAACTGAGATGAACGCTGTTGAAGGCGTTATTAAATCGGTTAAATATCATGCTGAAATGTCAGAAGGCGACAAGAATGTTGCTTCTGAGGGTTATTGGTATTTTGACGAAAGCGGTGGTAATCCGATTGAATCTTTGACTGAGGAAGCTGTAATTGAATGGGTAAGACAAGCAACCATGAAAGACGGTCAAAACATGGTTGAGGCTAGACTTTTAGAGCAATTAGCAGCTATATCGGAACCAGTTCATTTGCCGTGGAAACCAGCTAAGTTTAAATTAGATTTATGAAAACATATCATTTAGAATTTGAAATACAGGAATTGCAAACAATTGCGACTGCGTTGCATGATTTGCCATACAAACAAGTAGTTGCTTTGCTACAAAAGATTGATGCGCAAATGGCTCCGCAACTAAAGCCTGAACCAACGGAATAATTATGACTAAGCCAATCGAGATCATTAGTGCCGCTTTGAAGGATATTGGTGCGCTTGAGGCTGGCGAAACTCCAACACCGGAAGCGTCGCAAGATGCTCTTTTCATGCTTAACGAC
>JGI24890J29729_1000460_pt1 | contig 25706 bp, 24 predicted proteins | sample FreactcultureFD7_FD_29729 | JGI IMG/M metagenome (IMG submission 29729)
GACGATTGTTGATCGATGGCCTGGGATTCAGTAGATAAGAGAGGAGCAGTCTCAGCCAAAGTCTGTTTTCATTTGGTACCGGTAGCTGCAATCTCGACGTCGTGAAAATGATGTCGAATCCTCCCCTCTCTCGATCGTGTGCGAGAGTAGCGTGATCGTGCAAAAAAAAGAAAATGGGTATCTAATGAGCAGTGTCTCTCTTCCTCCTCTCCCCTCCCCTCCCTCATTCGCCCGTTTTGATTCTGCAAGGATGCTCCCTCCCCCCGATCTACTATTCGAATATTCACAACCCAAAACCCCTCTCCCCTCTACCCGATCACTCAGAATCGTTTAGCATCCCTCGTAGCTTTCCTAGCTCTGAACGCCATGACTCCAACGACTACGACGACGATCAGTAATAACCATTTTATCAGTGAGAAGATGAGCGAGAAGAATCCGGAACCGGGCATTCCAGATTTGCGAGGTGGTGGAGAGTTTTGCTGATAAGAGTCTCACGTTCAGCTCGAGGAATACGGAGGGGAGGAAGAGGGAGAGGCAGAGGAGAAAAACTCACGCCGGCTGAAGGTGGATGGTAAGCTACGTTTGAAGTGGTGATTGAAACGATATCGTGTGCGTCTGTGAAGGAAGTTTGGCTCAGTCAATCTACTGGAGGGATTGCACGACCTCTTCGACTCGACTCACCGGAAACATCGCCAGTAACGGCTGAGAATCCCAAGAATGGGTTTTGAGGGAGTTCTAATCCTTCAACGACGAAACAAGTCGTCCATTCATCCCATTTGTTGTGATGAATTGCGAGCTGTGCCGAGATTAAGCGTCGTGAGTTCACGGTGCAGGAGAACTAACGAGANAATNCANCGCACCTCTGTGAACTTTCCTCTGAANTAAGTCAACCTCGCTTTCGCTGCTACATCTGTTCTTCGGAAATCGAGCTATCTCATTCGTAAGCGAGAATGTCAGATCTGATCCCATTTCGAAGGAGTAAGATTTCGTCGTGAGAAGTACTCACCGAACAAGCACCGATTTCTTGACCTTGTCCATCTTTACCTCCATCGTAAGCCTTCTTCCCATCATTCAAGATAGCGTAGATTCGAGGGAATGAATAAGCATGTCTAGAATTTGCGCTGTGAGATATCCGCTCGTCGACGTCAGCCCTCTTACTTCTGCGGCTAGAAGTCGAGTAAGTGTATCAAACTAGCTCACTAAGTATCGAAAAAGATTCCCAACCCATCCCAGAAATCAGTCGAACCAAACACTGGACCACTCCCGGCCCTCCCTTTCGTCAACCACATGGCGAACCCATCCCCAAACAAAGTCGAACTCTTGCCGTCGACCCTGAACTCGAACTCGATCTCGAACGAGTTTGGTGCGAGTGCGAGTCGGGACCACAACCACCCGTTTTGAGAAGAGCGGTCTTGGGTCAATCGAATGTGTTTGTTCGTATTGATGATCGTAGATCCTCCGAAATCGAACCATCGATTCTGTAAATCCGAATCGACGTATGCTGTAACATCACAACTCCATTTCACTCAGTTTGGGGGGTTTCTTGCGAAGAAAGAGTGGAAAGAGAGAGATTTTGAAAAGTTACGAGCATAAAGTGAATGAGTTCTCAGCGGTACAGTCTTCTCTGTGTTACCCCTGAGACTGTTTATCTTTGCTTGTGTACTTCCAGCTTTTGCGTAGACTAGTGTCGAGAGGAGTGCGATTGAAATGATGAGAGATTTGATGACTTGTCGCGTCCGTGAAGGTTTCGAAGGGAGGGACATGATCGTAAAGAGGGGAGAAAGGGGGAGAATGTGAGAGGACTAGTTTAAAGGATCGTTCAGTCGTGAGTTGTAAAGATGATTTGAAGTCGAGTTGAGATGGAATTCGTGTCGAGTAAAGCGATAAAGTGTAACTGATGAAGCTGTACACGTGTGAGATAGTCAGCTGAGCTACTCTTGATTGCTATGTTAGCGTGTCCACAGCTTTCGATGCAGTGGAGAGCGAGATAGAAAGGGTCGAAGGAACTAGCGGGAAGGAGAGAGGGGAACTCGAATCAAGCAGGACGTACTCTTATTCACCCTGAATACGAAGTTGTAGCTTGTTGCAGGCTGGTCGAAAGCGCTAGACCGAGTTTTGTCGGGGAGGAAGCGAAAGTGTCGAAGAAGAGACGAAATTCTCAATTCGCAAAATCGCATTCAATGTCAAATGTCAATCTCGACTCGCTACGAAACAGGACGACAAGATTGCGACAATATGCTTTGCAAGTAGGAACAGAGGAGCATGCGAAACGACGAGAAATTACAAACAACTCGAACAGAAACTAGTTTCAAACTAATCTTTCCTCTTCTTCCTCCCTTGGCGGCGGAGGTACTTCATTCGTTGTCGGAGTAGGTGGAGGGCGAGGAGTTTGACCTGGTGCGGCTGCGGGAGCGGGTCGAACTGCTTCACCGGCGACATGAGGTCTATTCAGATGTTGTGGTTGATTTTGATCTTGATTCGCAGGTCGTTGACGAAAGTAAACGAGCCATCTGTGATGCCCAAAACTCGTCACATCAGCTATGAATAGTAGTAGATGTAGCGAGTTAAAGACTCACGCTAGTAACATGCAAAGTGCGATGATAGCAACCGTTCCCCCTAAATCTCCTTCGTCATCAATGAAAAACTCATCCTCCTCATCTTCCCCAACACGTCTCTGATGATTCCTTCTATCTTGAGCATACTCCCACGGTTCACCCCCAGTCTCCAACTCCCTCCTCTTGTCGACTCCGACCACTTCTTGCTGTCCTTGTCCTCCTGGTTCTCCTGGTGGAGGATTCGTCGGTCCTTGTCGAATAGGAATCACTTCCGGTTCAGGTCCAGGATCAATTCCCCAACTCCTCTGAACGTCCCTCCATGCTCGACCGAACCCCCATGATCCTTGAGGAACGAAACCAGTCGCTTCTTGTTCTGCCGCGAGAGGATCGGGATCACGTCCGAAGAGTGATAAGGCGTTCATCTCGTCTGATGGAGAGAAGATGACGTGGTATGCTGCTCGAGCGTAGAGAGAGATGAGCGAGAGAGTAGAAGGGAAATAGGCGGAGGGGGAAGTTTCGAGCGCTGAATCGAGGTATCGTTTCGCAAGGTGGAAGTCCTGTAAGAAAAAGACTAAGACTATCAGTCTCGGCAAATAGAGAGATTCGAAAGCATCCTTTACTCACCTGAGGTACACCTTGACCAGTCTCGTGCATCCAACCCAAGTTCCACATCGCCATAGCACTCAATCGACTAGTCCCAGCACTTTGATAGAAAGTAGCAGCTTTCTCGTATTGAGGACCACCTCCGACGATCTCACTAACGTCTCCTTCACCTTCGAGATCGTTCGTTGTCGTCGTTGAGGGTAGAGGAGAAGTTCCGATTCCTTTGAAGTAGTAATCGCCAAGTTTAACCAATGCATCGACGTTATCTTGAGCGGCTGAACGGGTCCAGTACGTCAAAGCGATTCGATCAGTCTCGTTCGAACCGATATGAGGAGCGTCAAGTAACGGAACTCGAATCCTTGACTTGTCTGTTTGAGGTACCTCGAACCCAGTAATCAGTCACGGTTTTATATGCGATCTAGACTGATAGAGAGAGAGAGATAAGGACAAACCTCGATCCAAGATCCAAGCAACATTGTTCTGAGCGACTTCATACCCTCTCTCTGCCATGATCCAATACCCCAACAAAGCTTTCCTCAAATCTCCCTTCTCTCTCGCCCTCTCGGCTTCAAACCAAACTTCATGATCCCAATCCCCTCTCTCGACGACATGTTTGTAAAATGATACCGTCACTGGACAATTCGTGTTGTCCGTCGAAGAAGAAGAAGAGTGAGAAGCGAGTTCGGCTAAATAGTAGTAGGCTTGAAATTGATCAGGTTGTCGAATCCCATCCGTTCGAATCGCTGCTTCAAAGAAGGTAGTAGCGAGAACTGTCTCTCCCATACCTGTGTGCCGTCGATCAAATCTCATCAGTGCATGTGTGCAGGATAGGATGAAGCTACGAGAGCGAGCGCACCGAAATGATATTTCCCTAGATTGACTTGAGCATCTGCTAGATCTTGTTGAGCGGCGGCATGGAAATGCATGAGAGCGGTTTTGAGGTTTCTGTCTACTCCTAATCCATCTCGATACATGATACCCAATCCATTATGACTTTCTCGATCTCCCTATAACGACTCTCATCAACCCGATCAGTTCAACTCAAATTGATCAGTTCTAGAGAGTGGTCGTACCTTTGTAGAACCCCTCTTGAACCATAGGAATGCTTTCTGATAATTGACGTTGAAACCTTCCCCTCTCAAATACATTCTCCCCAAATAACCCGCCGCCAATCCAGCTACCATTCCAGTTTGTTCCCCATCCCCAGTCTTGTCATTCTTCTTATCCAATTTAGGATCGTAATACCCCAACTTGCCCACTCGACTAGTTCCTTCCTTCTTGACGACTGGCGAGTTCGAACTAGTTCCTCCTCTAGAATTGAAAGCACCCCAACTAGGATTCCATAAAGCTTCTTTCCCATCCCCAACCCAATACTTTCTCCCCAATCTCATGAACCATCTCGAACTCCTTCCAAAATCTTTCCCCCCATCCCACAACCCATCACTAACCACTCCTCCTCCCCCACCTCCTCCTGCGAGACTCGAACTCCTATCCTTTCTTTTCAATCTCTGTCCCCCCAACCCCCCAGCTCCAAATCCACCATAATACAACCTCCCCAACCTAAACATGTATGCAGGATCTCCCTTCTCGGCATGGAATTGATGAAACTCGATCAAATCCAACCATTCTTGCATCGTTTGAGCGGTCGATCCACCGGTCGACAAAGTAGTTGGAATTCGAGAAGATGCAGAAGGACCATAAACTCCTCCGTTGAGGTCCGAGAGTCGAAGTTTCGGTGGAGAGAGGTGAAGTCCTCCTGGAGGTCCTGAATTGAATGTACGAATAGCTATAGTTTGAGAGCCCAACAAAAAGAGGAGCATTAAATTAGTGTGTTGATGATTGAGGGTACTATAGGATGAAGGGGAGAGTGAGAGAGAGGTTTTTTTTACCTGAATCTGCAGCAGATTTGTACCATGGTAAAGCATCTTTACAACTTTGTTTCGTTCCAATTCCTGCCCAATGTCGGTATCCAACCGTCATACTAGCTGGTACGTGACCTGACAAAGCCGAAAAAGTATAATGTAACAAACTCTACTCAAAAACAGGTTCGAAATCAGTTCCCAAGGTGAGAATTCACTGAGGAAGAGAGTGAGAATGAGCGTACCGATCCTTGTTGACTCCTACCTTCGGATCTCAACTCTGGGAATGCAGAACCATAGTTCGTACCGTATAAGAATCCCAATTTGTATTGAGCTTGAGAGTTCCCAGTTTGTTCAGAAGCGAGAGTATAAAATTCTACTGATCTTGATGTATTCACCCCTAGAGTTAAATGACCAGTCTGAAAATGGGAAATGGGGGGAAAGCGTCAATTCAATTCTCAGACGAAGATCCAACGAGAAGGAACCCAAAAGGGTAGAAGGAAGAAAAGGAGGAAAAGGGAACAAACTGACGAGGTATAAATCACCCAACAAAGTCCAAGCCTCTCCACTCCCCTTCTCTGCACTAATCTCCAACAACCTCTCGACCTCTTTCATTCCTTNCCTCGTCTCTTCCTCATTCAACATTCCATGCGCACTCGTTCCGACTCCTCCAGCGATTTTTAATCTCTCCCTCCACTCTTTCGGATCCCTCGATCCCTTCGTATGTTTACCCTGACCTCCGATCTCTGAAACGACAGCTTTAGTATCTTTTTCGAACCTCTCTACTGCATTCTTCAATCCGATCAAAACTCCCCTCACACTATAATCCGATCCTCCCAAACCTCCCTTTTCCCTCTGACTACGTGGTTTCCCCGCATAAATCCTGTTGAGATATTCTTTCGTCAAGNGTAAAGTACGTGCAGGGATCGAATCTGGGTCGAGTGAATCAAGGATGGATGAATTCGAGTTTGAGAGTGAGGAGAGGGAAATTAGGTGAGGGAGGTAAGAGGTTTGAGGGGGGTGAGTGGAGAGGGTGGAATAGAGAGTGAGAGAGTCGAGGAGGGATAATGCGAGGTCTAGGAGGTGTTGGGAAGAGAGGGACGAGGAGGGAGGATCGGGTTCAGTGATGAGTTGAGGAGGTGGAGGAGTGTCTTGTTGTTGTTGATGTTGTCGTAAAGTTTGACCAGTGTGTAATCCGAATGCTAGTTGATGTTGAGCAGTTGCGACTATGATGAGATGAGATGATGATTGAGTGGAGGGCAGAGTTAGAAGAGTTTGGAAGAAAGGGACTTGCCATGTGTTAGTATACACAGTTGCAAGTATACGCTCAATAAGCGCATCTCTACGTAGAGAGTTGAACGAAGGAGCCAAGTCGTGGCACTTGAAAGTTGAAAGAAAGAGAAAGAGAAAGAGACGACGACGACGACGACGACAACCCCTTTCATCTCCTCACTCTCCATCACGCAAGATTAGTTCAAGATGGACGTACCTGAACCACCTTCAAATGCATTCGATTCAGTTAAACGGTATAACAGGGTACGCCTCTCTCTCTCTCTTTCTCTCAACGTTTACTCGTGGCATGCATTGTCCTACTGCTACTATACTCGACTCGGTGTAGACTCAACTGACACTACTACTACTTGATCTATCCCCATAACCACAGACTTATCAAGCTCTGTTAGGTGAGTCTCTCCCACTTTCTTTCCCTCATCTCTTTCTTCCCTTTTTCGCAGTCCACTCCCTTTACTGACTAGCTTGGTTTATCACTCTCTAAGATCGTACAACACCATTCACTTTAAAGAGATGGGGTACAACCGCAGGTTTATTCGGTTTATTCGTACTGAGAATCTTATGGATTCAAGCATTCTACATCATTGCCTACGGTCTAGGGTACACCTCCCATTCATATTCCTACTCATGACTCGCACTAACTAACTTTCCCCCTCCCTCCTTCTCAGGATCTATCTCCTGAATTTGTTCCTCGCTTTCATTCAACCGAAATTCGATCCAGCGCTCGCAGCCGACTTGGCAGAGGATGAAGCAGAGGCCGCCGAACCTGGTTTACCGACGAGTCAGAGTCAGGCAGAACAGAATGGTTTACAGGATGGAGAGTTTAGACCATTTATCAGGAGGTTACCCGAATTCAAATTCTGGTACGCTTTTCATCTCTCTCCCATCTCTCGCTTCTTTACGAATGAGACTGATAGGATCGAGGGGTTGTGTACAGGTATTCGGCAACGAGAGCGATCACCCTGAGTATCTTGTCGACTTTCTTCTCAGTGTTTGATATCCCAGTCTTCTGGCCAATCTTGGTCTTCTACTTCTGCATCTTGACTTTCATCACTCTGAAACGTCAAGTAGGTCACATGAGGAAATACAAGTGAGTACTACACAATCTCTCTCTGGCTCTCTCTCTTCTGTACCTCTCATTGAAAAACTGATTGATAATGATTTTTCGTTTTTCCAATAAAGATATCTACCATTCGATATCGGTCGTAAATCAACTTACCGCTAAAATAATCACCCACCGAAAACTCGTACCTCTCAAGTAGTAGAGAAGAAAAAAACGATCAAATAGAAACGCAATTCCCACCTCTCCCTCCTCCAAAATCCCCCTCCCTCATCCTCATCCTTCCCTCCTGCCACGCCCTTCGACTTGCTCCCGGACACTACCCTCTGCCTGTTTTACTGGACGTCTCTTTGCTTCTCCTTCTTTTTGGGTTTTATACGGTGCCAACAAATGAATAATAATAGTAATATTACGAACGATATGTCCTCATTGTTTCTCATTTCCTCCTCTTTCATCTGAGGAGGCAGCGGTCCTCTCTTTTTTCAAACTAAACGTCTCAATGAACAATTTGGCTCAAGTACTCTCGCAAAAACAAACACGGGAGAAGATGATTCACAAATCGCTGTTCTTTTCACTCGACAAAACGAGAAAGAAAGATCAGTGTTGTGCTCCATAAAAAGAATCAAGGGCTTTGGTGTTCTTTTTCCAAGCGAAGCCTAATGCAACGAAAGGACTATCAACGACGACGAGAGAGAAAGGCAGAAACTAAATCAAGAGGAACTATGCGGGTTGGTGCGTAAGGCGAGGAGACAAGAGGAGAGTTATCTAAACAAAAAAAAATTGTGGGAACATTCAAAATTGGTATAAGGTTTGGAGTTAAGCTCCGGGGTGAGAGAGAGAACGTCAGGCGTGCGAGAGAGGGCTAAGTGACAAGGTGCGGGGAGGAGGGGGTTTAGATGCAATGGTTGAAGGGGGAACGAGATAAAAGTAGTCGAGGAAAGGTTTAGACTCCGTATCGATCCCGAAGTCGAGTAACGATCACTGGTGGTAAATGAGCGAGTTGAGCGTCCCACGCAGGTCCTTCCGACATTCCTTTGAACGCAACGAGAATCTATAACAAGAATCGAACACAGGGTTAACTTTGAATTCGGAAAATAGAACCCAGAAAAAAAGAGAAAATGTAAAACGTACTGTTCGGAACATGTCGTTGAGTTGTTCAGATGGTCTGTTCCATCGAGCTACTGCGTTGAGGAAGTAACCGAATGCGGTAGAGATTCCGTTCGGGTTCGCTTGAATCGCTGAACAGATGCCTCTGAAAGCAGAATCCTTCTCATCGTTGTCTTTGATATCTGCGAGAGCTTGACACCTGCGAGCACGAACGTAATGAATTGAGCGCTCAGTCGAATCACGAGGAGAGAGAGATCCAAAGCCTTACCATGCAGAGACGAAGACTTGAAGATGAGGAGCTACTGCACTTGGGCAAACAAGCGCTAATCGACCAATCGTCACGGCAGAGTTCTCTGTCAGACTCCTCGCTGCCTTTGCTGATAGTAAGACGGGTACGAGTCGTTCCATGAGCGGTGTAACGTATTGTTCCATATCTCCTCCCGCTTGAAGTGCGATCTCTCCTGCTGCCCACGCCGCGTTGTTGCAGACTGAAACCTCGGCTAATCGAGGTTCGACTTCGATGTGAGAGATGAGGACTGGCATGAATTGGGAAAGCAGAGGTTTGAGAATAGAGAAACAGGAAATGGCCGTGTCTCCGAGTAAAGCGTAAGAGGATTGTCGAACTGGCGCATCGGGATGCTACACAGGGCAGATAGCGGCGCGTCAATACCTCGTAGGCGCTTCTGTAGAGATGAAACTGGACTTACTTGGAGGCAGTGAGCGAGAAGGGTGAGTACTGGAGGATCGCTTGCAGAGTACAATTGAGTGATAGCGACATTGAGACCTTGAGTCAATCCAGAGAGCAAGTCGAGTGAGACGATTAGGAACGTCTTGTCGGGTTCATCGTAGTTGATAGGATCTTGTTGGTACTGTTGGAAAGCGATGAGGGAGGACTTGACGATTTGAATGCATCGTTCAAACACTGGTTGAGCATAGTTGGCGAACCCAGGTCCAATAGCGATGACAACTGAAGACAAGCACTATCCAGAGGTACAAAGAGGATTAGCAATAGGAATCGAGAGCGACTAGAAATTCCGAAAGAAAAGCTTACCTCGAGTAAAGGAATGAGATCAGGATCCTCGTCACTCAGTTTTGACCATTTTTGAATCAATGGAGGCATTAGGACATCGATGTAAGCTGGGTTGTTGAGGGTAGATCCGACAGCATCGGCGAGAGTCCCGATAGCGTCGTAGAGGATAAGCAAGTTCTTCTGTTGGTATTTCTGGAAAGCGTAGACGAGATTGCCAAGAACCGATCCGAGGAAAGGTTCGAGTTCGGGTCCTGCCTCTTCTTCGAGAGTTGCGAACGCCGAACAACCCGCTTCTTGAACTCGCTTGTTGTTGTCGAGACACATTTTTAGGAGCTACGTACGAAGTCACGAAGCGATCAGCCATCTGTCTATATGGATAGATTCATGAGATAGTACGTACACCTTCCATAGCGGGAACAAAGAATTGTTGTTTGTGTTCGGCACTAGCATCTTCCTTGATCGTCCAACTCGAATATCGACCTATTGTCCAACATGCGATTGATCGAACGAGAGGTTTCGGGTGTGCAAGAGCGCCGATGAGGAAGTTCATGAGAATGGGGAGGTGAGGTTCGATACCGGTAATGCAACCTAAGAAACGTGATACGAATGTCAGTGATTAGTCTAATGCATTCGAGAAGACGAATTTGTCATACCCTCTGCGATAGCACCGAGTGCGAGCACACCAGACTCCACATCCAACCAATCTGAAGAGAAGAGCTTCTCCTTGAGGTAAGGAAGAAGAACTTCCAACATTTCCGCCTCGAAAGCGACAGCCATAACGTCCAATGCTGCTGCCGAGCACTTTCGAAGGTTCCATTCCGTATAAGTCTCGTCATCCTCCTCATCGTAATCGTCTTCATCTTCTTCCTCCTCATCTGAATCTCCTCCATCTGCTCGATTCCGTGACACTCCTCCTCCTCCATTGCCATTCGAGGGGTTTGAAGGATCTTCTTCTCGCTCAGCGGTGTGAGTTTTCGAAGAGAGTAAATGAGGTTTAATATCGGAAGCCTTGTCAGGAACTGCAGCGTCGTCTTCTTCGGTATCGAGAATGAGAATGTCGTCCTCCGAGTAGACCATGCATCCGAGAAGGACTGGAATGACTTTGGGAAGGAAAGGTCGAAGTTGGTTGACGAGTTCGGGATCCTCTGCGAAGGTGAGCCAGAACTCGCAAGCTTCGAGGGCGACGTCTTCATCTTCGGATGCCTGAGTCGAGTACAGCATGAATTCGACGACGTTCGGGAGGTGAGGAATGAGTACGTCGGGTCGAGTCGCTAGGAGTTGTACGAGTGCTTGACAAACGATCTTTCGGACTTCGGTCGAATCGTCTGAAGCGTGTTTGAACAGGCCGACGATGAAGGGTTCGAGATGGAGAGTGGTCAAGGCGTTATTGTCGGGGGAGATGAATTGGATCACGCAGCTGAGAGCGTGGGCACGGATTTTGGGATAAGGGGAATCGACGTGAGCGAGGAATTTGGGAATCATAAAGTCGAGCGGTCGTTGTCCGTTCACTTCGAGTTGTTCTAGCTTCTTGGGGATATCTTGACAGAGTTTGTCGAGTGCCGAGAATGCTCCCTGTCGACAGTTCTCGTTAGTGGGAGCAGACTTGGGGGAAACGAGCGAAAACGATTCTCTTACCTCTTGAGCCGTCTGATCATTCGAATCCAACAATTCCATCAACTTGCTCAACGCTTCCGTCCAATTCTCCGGTCCCATCTCGATCAACAACGTATCAATGACCGTCGAACAGGTGTTTCGAATCATTGAAGTTGAATCTCCAATCGCCGAAAAGATATGAGTTTTAACGTAAGCGATCACCTCCGGGTTGAATTCATTCAATCTCATCTTGATGTTGTTCTTGAGAAGGAGACCGGCCATTGATCGTACAGTGACATCTTCGGAAGGGAGCTGAGTGAGAATGTAGGTCAAGTAGGAATTGTAGTCGGGAATCTTGTTGAACGATTCGAGTCGCTGTATATAACATCCTTTTAGCATGTCAGCAATCTTTCTACAGTAGTCATATAGTAGCCGGTGAGGCGTGAAGAGCTAGAGAGACTGACCTCGTTGATACTTTCTTGAACTTTAGTATCCGGACTTCCAGAGTTCCTCAAGCATGCCAGGAGCTCCTCTAATCCTTGTGGCTGCGGCTGCCATGCCATCTTGTACTAGACTTGAGGCGGGGAGAGGAGGTAGGGGAGAATGGCTTTTGGAAATTGATGAAAAAGGGTTACTTGTCGAGCTAACCGGAAGAACAGGCTGTAGTGTAGGGTGTTTGAGCCTTGTGAGAGTTCTCGAGGTCTCTAAAAGTACCGGTCGTATAGCTGGGAAAGTTGGTGAATGAAGGATCGCTCTCCAAAATTATTTACAACTCATTTCACGGAATCTCGTAAGACCGCTTGCCGGATGGTGTTATGAAGAAGGTACTGATTCTTTTGCCTAGAGAAGTGATCGACAATAAGCGGGAAAAAACAGAAATTTCGCAAAGCGGCACACGGTGTATTTTCTCCCTCACGACTCCTCGACTTGCTTCGCGCACTTCCTTTGACAGCGTCCCAGATCATGCACGAAGGATAGCTCCAAATCTCGTTCCGGAAACGAGCGAAAGATGATGGCGAGATTGTCTCGAAACCAAAGTGATAAATTATCTTGCGAAACAGTGTCATCGCAAGTCAAACTCGTCGTTCGCAAACGCCGTGCAACGCTACCGATCCTCCTCCTCATTGCCGTCTTCCTTCATCTTCCTCTCCTCCGCCTCGACTCTTTCCTCTTCCTCAACGACCTCAATNTCCAGCGGATAAGTCAAAATGGCCGCAATTCCCGTCAGTTGATTCAGCTCTGTGCGTCGTCGTGCCATCTCTATCAGCTCAGAGAGACAAACAGATTTAGAAGAAGACGCACGTTGACCAGATTCATGCATTGAAGAGAAGATCAACACCTCTCCACCATAACTTCTCACGTCCTCTGTCAATTTCACAAACACTTTCCGTCGTGCCGCACTTGGTGCTCTACGTTTCCAACAAGGAAAGGGAACCCATCAGTACAGAGTCGAGGGGTTCTACTTTCGAGGGAAAACGTACCGAAAGATTTCATCAGAGATTAGAAGTTTTCCGATTGCTCCTCGTTCGGCGGCTTTCAGGACGTGTGATTCGGAGTACCATGCTCGTAAAGGATCGTCTTCTAGCATCTTGAAGAACCTGTGATACGGAAAGACAAGCAGAGGAACACCGGTAAGAGGTCAGCTTCGAAGTTACAATGAGGGAAGAATGACACGGTTGGTCGAGCGAGAGAGGTCGAGGACTTACTTCTCGAGCATCAGACCTTCTTGAGCAAATTTCGTATCTTTCAGTTGAGTCGAGATCTGTCAATCCAAGGGAACTACAGACGTGAGCTAACGTTTTCTCATCGTGGGTATCTGTAGATTGTTGCGTTGACTGACCTCTGGTGATGACAAGATCTGAGCCAAGGAGTGAACGTGATGTGTCGGACTATGTAAAAGTAAGAACTTTGATTTCGCTGCGATTATACTTTTGTTTCCTTGTCGCTGTACACTCATTCTCGTTAGATCAGCATTCGGCGGATCAGAAGGCTGACGAGGGAGAAGACGCACAATTGCTTCTTCGATCAGGAAAGAGTAAACTGCTTCTTTTGTGAATCCAGGTGAAGCGATAATGAGAACTTTGAGTTGTTCGAAATCGAAATGTCGGATGACTGCGGCGTAGACTTGTTGTAGATATCGAGAGTGAGCCTGTAGTCCAAGATTGGTCGACTTTAGTATGTCGAATATGAGCTTCTGAAAGAGACACTCGACTTACCTTATCAGCACCCAAAGCAGTTGCACCTCCTTTTCGTTTCCTCGGTACCGGTACGTCTATCCTCTGTCTGATAATCGTCGTATGATTCGTGATCACACAAATACTCGCCAATCCTTCACCACAAACGATCGCACCGACATCCGCCCCTCTGCCAGGTTCAGTCATTTCCCTAATCCTCTCCCTCGCCACCGAGTCCCAAGATCCAATTCCCTTGATAATTGAGAAATCTCTGCCTACTTCGAGATCGAGGGTGTGAAAAGCACCTTTCTTGACATGAGGGTTTTCTGAAGTGACTCGTCCGGAAATGTGTAGAGTTGAAGTACCGGATGTACCGGAGGAAACGGCGGGAGCAGAAGTTGTGGGAGTAGAGGTACCGGATGCGGACGCTGAAGCGGAAGAGGAAGAGGAAGCTTGTTGTTGTTGCGAAGATTGTTCGGAGAGTGCGAGGGCAGAGTAGAGAACTTTGTCGACTTGGAGAGTCAGCTTGAGGTGTACTCGATGACTTGAAGTTGATCCTGTTGAGGATTCTGTCGTTACTCGTCTGTTCAGGTAATGTTGGAGGTTAGCCTTGACGTAATCGGAGAAAGAGAGAAGGAGAAGAAAGAAGAAGGGACTTGCCTGACTGCTGAACCCCTAATCTCGTCACCTTGTTGTATCAGGTTATAAGCATGCCACATGTCCTCATCCTCTTGAGCTGTCAGAATGGAGAACCCGATTGATGAGATCAAGCGAACTAAAGATGAAGGGGGAATCGAAACGTACGCCTGAGAGTTACATGGCCTGACCCATCCTTTTCTATATGTTGGTTGACCAAGAGCATTGTAGGCAGTATTTCAGAGTTAATGGAAGGAGAGGGAGCGAAGGTTGGCTTCCCCTCATTCACTTTCAACAACTCGACTCGATCACAAAGAAGATGCCACGAGCTAGTAAAGCAGTCAGAGCAGCAAACAATCAATCAGCAACTACTGTATCTGCCAAATCAAAAGGGAAACGGAAAGCTCCCTCTACAGAACCTCGTTCAACTCGTCAAACCAAGAAACAATCTCATCCTATTCAACACAACGCAGACCAAGATAGTCAAGATGAAGATGAAGAGGAGGAGGAAGATCTAGAACCCTCGCAGTTCGTAACTGCTTCAGCAGGAGACGCTTACATGCTCTACTCTACTCAAGTTTCAAAAACTACAGACTCTCTCTTGTCCACCTCTATCGACCCTGCATTCACCTTGTCATCCTACACACGCGCACTATCTCATTTCGACAACTTGGAACACTCCTCCTTCGATCCAGTAACGGAATTACAATTGGCTCAACTCGAAAAAGCGACGGAAAAGTATTCGAGGTGGATGTGGGAACTCGATCAAGGCTTCAATATCATGTTGACTGGGTTAGGGAGTAAGAGACCAGTGTTGAATGAATTTGCAGAGAAAGCGAGGTCAAAGGGGCATGTAGTAGTCGTCGATGGATTCGATTCGAGTTGTGCGATGGCAGATATCGTTACTGCGATCGAAGACATCGTCAGGTTACATGGAGGGGATGATAAGGATCAAGATGAGGTACAAGTGGCAACACCGAAGAAGCGTGGTAGAGCATCACCAAAGAAGAAACAAACTCCCGCTCAACCAGTCGCATCGACGTCAACTTCGAATTCCTATCGTGCCGCTCGACCTCTTTCGGCACTCGAATCCCGAGTTCGAAAACTCTGTCTCTCCATCGCTTCACTCCCCTCGACTTCCTCCACTCCTTTCCCACCCATCTACCTCGTCATCAACTCTCTCGATTCCCCTTCGCTCCGACTCGCCAAACATCTTTCGCTACTAGCTCTCCTCACCTCGCAACCCTCAATCCACTTGATCTCATCGATCGATCACGTTCGCGCTCCTTTCTTATTCCCGACTTCACTCGTAACCTCTCGTCCACCTCATCTCTCCTCGGCTTCAGCGAAAGATGATCCCGCCCTCCTCCTTGCTTCACGTTCTTTCAATTTCATCTACTACACCTTACCAACCCTCTTACCATACCACACCGAGACTCTCGCTCTATCGACCCTCTCCTCACTCGTCCCACCCTCAATTTACCCACCTCCCTCAAACGCCTCTTCCTCCCTCTCCGCGTCCTCCCAAATTCAATCGACGATTCACGTACTAGCTTCCGTCACGGAACGAGCAAAGAGGTTGTTCAATTTGTTAGGGAGGCAACAAGTCGCCGTCGGAGAAATGTTGGATCGTTCGAAAGAGAGGAACTTGAAATTGAAACCCAAGGAAGGTGAATCGAGTCCAGTCATAGCAATGTCTATCAATTCGTAAGTCACACTCTCTCTCTCCACACTCGTCTTCTTGTGTTGGGTGCTGCGTGCTGAAATAGTCGAATCGGCTTCATGGAAAATAGATTCAAGAATTTAGCGACCGACCTGTTAATCGCTACTCATCCAGATCAAGTGTCGGGGTTGTTATCAGAGTTCAAAGATCATGGAGTCGTGCTGAGTTCGACGGTGCAACCCGAAGTGGTAGAAGGGATCAATGATGAAGATGAACAAGAAGAGGGAGGCGCAGGAGGTGAATGGGTTTGGATTCCGTTGGAGAGGGAAGGGTTGGAGGAGGTACTAGAGGAATTGGGAATCGAGGAGTGAGGCAATGGAAGGTTTACGCTTGAGCTCAGTGGACCGCAATTGGCAGAGAGAGGGAACGTTGTGAGGCGTGGAAAGTCGATGGACCGATCCTCGCGATAACCCCGCTCTGGCCTTTCCGTCGTTCTGATAGCTATAATGCTACTGCATGGTCACTACTAGCGTAGCTGGCGAACCCTTACGATTGGGCTCATATGAGAAGGTTTAAACTCAAACTCTTTCAAGATTTCGCACTGACCCATGAGCTTTCTCGTTTCTGATTCTCGAACGAAGTTGAAACGTGCATAGCAGCTCTATGTTGACAGGCTGCTTACAGAGGGAAGACGATGGAGTGGAGGTTTCACTCACTTGCTTACATGACGTTCGGGCTGACTGACCGAAGAAGCTGGTTCAAAAAAGTCCGAAGCGGTCTTTTCTTTCCCTTTCTCTTCCTTCACGTACTCAAACACTTACAATGTAGGCACGCCCGATCTATACAACTCCAAAGGTCATTGTCTGACCTCTCGTCACCTTCCACACAGCTTTTAGAATGCCTTCAATCGCCGATTCCGTCACCTTCGCCTACTCCGGTTTGACCGCCCCTACATCAACCCTCAAGTCTGCTATGACTGAGCGAGAGTGTGGATACGATCATGTAAGCTCACAACTTCATCCCTTAGAAGCAGTCAAGCTGACACCTTGAGATTATCATAGGAGCACCCCGAGAACCGAGGAAAGGTCACCCCCGAATACATCAAGACTTACGAAGAATGGGGCAAAGGAAAGATTGGTGTCATTATCCTTGGAAACAGTGAGTCGTAAACATCCCCGAGCGATTCTACGAAATCCGAAAACTGACTGAATCGCTCGTCCATATTAGTTCCCATCGATTACGAAGGACTTGAGGCACGAGGCAACATGATCGTTGATGAACGATCAAGCTTCGACCCTGTCGAGAACTTGAAGGAGGCCGTCAAGGCATCAAAAGCTCACGGATCTCTCGTAATCGGTCAACTCACTCACGGTACGTTTCCCAACCCTATCGGCACTGACGTATCAAACTTACACACCTGGATTTTATACAGGAGGAAGACAAACCTCGATCGACGTTACTGGAAAGGAGGGCAAGCCCGTCTCAGCATCCGATGTGCAATGCCCGAGTTTCGGAGGGATGGAGTTCAATCAGCCTCGTCCTTTGAGCGTCGAGGAGATCAAAACTCTCGTTCAGCGATGGGCTTACGGTGCTGAAGTCCTTCACAAGGCTGGAGCCGATGGAATGCAACTTCACGGAGCTCACGGATACCTTCTCTCCCAAGTAAGTCTCCTCTTCTCACTAACTTCGCGAGAGGAGATGCTCTTCGGAGTTTTCTCTTTGAGCTCCTTCTCCCCTCCCTCGATCGACGTTCTTCTGGTCTCGCTTTACCTTATTCTTCTTACTGACGTATCTCTCCCTCTCTACAGTTCCTCTCTGCGCGTACCAACAAGCGAACTGACGATTACGGAGGAAACTTTGAGAACCGATCCCGAATCGTTTTCGAAATCCTCGACGAGATCAAGTCACGACTTCCCAAGAACTTCCTCCTCTCGATGAAACTCAACTCTGCCGATTTTACCGATGGAGGTATGACTGAGGAGGAGAGTGGAAACCTTTGCGAACGTCTCGACGAATACCTCGATTTGATCGAACTTTCGGGAGGATCTTACGAGTCTATGGGAGAAGCTTTCACCCACAAGAAGGAGTCTACGATTAAGAGGGAGGCATACTTTGTCGAGGTGAGTCGAAATAACCCTTTGGAATTATGTTGATTCAAAGCTGACAATTTGAGTGTTCGATAGTTCGCCGACAACATTCGACCTCGCTTGCAGAAGGCCAAACTCGCTGTCACTGGTGGATTCCGATCGAAGGCTGCTATGGACGAGGCACTCAAGAGCTCCGTTCACATCTGTGGAATGGCACGTCCTCTTACCGCCGAACCTTACCTCGTTCGCGACATGATTGATGGAAAGACCAAGGGTGCTAAGGAGAACCTCGTCGTACGTTTCTTCTCACGTTCCCAGTCGATAGAGTCATCGCTGACTCTCTCTTTCCCTCTCTCTATAGCCTGGTCCTCTTCAAACTCCTGCCGCTGTCGCACAAATCGGTGCTCTCGGAAAGGGAGAGGCAGTTCCCGATCTCTCAAAGCAAGAAGTCGCCGACAAGATCGTCGAGGGCATCACTGGACAAAAGCCAGAGCACAAGCCTAACCCTGAGCAAAATGCTGAGGCCTACCCTTCTGACAAATAGATTCACCTCTCAGAACTGAACTATTAGATCGTTTAGCTATCATATTGTATATATATTGAATAGCACTCGTTGTAGAACTAGATATGAACAAGGAAAAGCCAAGTTTACGCTATCCTTCCTTCCTTTGTTGCCGGCGAGTCTTCGTTCGCGCATGCCTTCTCAGCCCTCAACTGTTATCCTCGTGCCTCCTTCCTGGTCACCCTCGTCGTCGTCGCTACCGACGCGCTGTGTATTGAACTCGAGGAACGAATACGTTGCCGGATATTTCGTTCGAACATCGATCCTCCAACGTTTACTGTGTCCAAACTCGAGAGCCGTTGGTGAGAGCGGAACTGTAGATTGAGTGAGAGTAAGTAGTGAGTCCTGCTTGACACCGGATTCAGAGAAAGTTCAACTTGCCTGCGACGATTTCTCCAATGCAACCAAAGAAACGATCGATAACTGTACGCAGTGGTAATCGGTCTACGTCATCTGCATCATCGTCGTATCTCGTTTGTCGAGCGCCACCGAAAGTATCCCCTTCCGACTGCTTTTGTCGTTTCCGTGACGATCTCAGGTGGAGAGGAATTATCGGGAGTGACAGAGAATCGGCTGCAGGATCGATCAACACGATTTGCGGAGATCTGCGTCGAAACAATGTCGGCACGAGCTCACTGAAGGGCGCCTAGCAGAATGGCTCACAATTGAGAAAGATTCGAAAAGTTCGAAACGAAGAGGGCGAGAAGTGAAGCGTAACTTTCGATTCCACAGCTATGGCGTGTACCAGATGTCAGCTGTCGTACTATAACTCGCTTGGTCTTCCCACAAAGACGGTTGAGACTGACCCTTGATGAACGGGTTCTTCGAGATAGCTTGACGGAGAATACAGAATGACTAGTGTCGCCTCGAATGGGAGATAACTCGGATCTTCTTTCGCTTGTGGTGATCCAGATGTGTATGTGGAGTGTATATCGGGACCATTGGGATTGGTCAAATCGTAGCAAGAGGCGAGAAAGTAGGTGAGTTGAGCTGAAGAAGGAAGCTGTCTGCAAAGATTCGCCTGGTCAATAAGCGGCTCTATACGACTACGGAAGTGAGAGTGACTCGCTTGAAGGTGATGCGATCGAGCAAACTTGCTCTCCCTGCGTCCCTCTTGCGACCAAACAGCGAAACGTCGTTTTCATCGATGAGTTGTTGACGAAGGGTCGGAAGATTTGGAGTAAGAACTAGGACATGTCGCTGCCGAACCTTCTCTTTCCCTATCCTATCCTTCTCGATATCTCCCTCTTCAAGATCACTGTTTTCACCCTCTCCATCCTCTGCGAAATCCTCTTCGACCTGTTTTCGCTTTCCCTTTGCTTTCTCGCTGAGACCTCCAATTCTTTCAGCACTATAGCTCTCCTCTTCCTGTCGCTTGAGGTGATTCAGTGCAAAGCGGAGGATGGCTGAGGAAGGGAGTTTGCCAATGAGAGCGAGATAGGGAGCTTTGAGGTCCGGCGCTTCTGAGATAGAGNNCGCTGGTGGAAATAGATCGCATAGGCTACAAGCACTGTAGGAATCGCTCATGAGTGAATGGTGGAGATCCAGAGTTGAATCTTTTCTCTCTCCTCCTCATTCAACATCTCAACAAACGCAGCAGACCCCTCTAGAGACCACTAGAAGAAGGATTAAGCATTCAAGATGTCTACAGAAGCTCGCACAACAGCTTCGCTCGTCATAACAACACAGACTCGACCAAATAAGTCTTCGACTTCCTTAATCAACTTCTTGCCGGCGCAGTAAAGGCGAGCAATCACAAGTAAGTCTCAAGAACACGGCAAGAACATGGGGAGAAGGTTCGGCTTTTGAAAAATGCATTTCCAACGAATCGTTTTAAGGAATCGCAGTTTCGCAGCGCCAACAACAATCCGCTTGCTGCTTTCGGTGGAGTGCTGCTGCTGCTGCTGCTTGGTTCTTTCACAATCGACCTCGTCTGTTCAATGCTAAAAGGGCATGCAGACTCATGCGATTCCCTCAAATTTGACAACGTTTCTTCTACCTTCCCACGCCTCTTCCAACTCTTCCCTCGAACACACGGACGACCTCGATGAAGCTACTTCTCTCGACAATGAGCCTCTCCTACCTCAACATCAGGGTGACACACTGCCTCGAACGAGACGCGTCAAATGGCCGAACTCTTTGGATGATCGACCTCTCAAACTCGCCCTCGGTGGATTGACTTTCGCAGCGACCGTAACCTTCCTCTATCTCTTCCATCAGCAACTGAGCAGTATCGAGGAGCTCCCGGGGTTTACTTCGGTTATCAGTCCGATGGCTGATCTCAACGAGACTCGCCAATTCCTTTCAAATCGTTCAACAATCAACGAAGGCTACATCCCCTTCCCGTCCTCCGCCTTCTCTCCTTTATACACTCCTCGACCTCTTGAACGTACGCTTTCGACTTCCAACTTTCCTTCAAAAGCATGCCTCGCTCAATTCGTCTCGCAAGGGGAAATTTGTGAAGAGATGAGAAATCGCTGGATCGCAATCGAAGACCAACCGAAGCTGGACTTGATCTGGACGTGGACCAATGGGTCTCGAGGGGAGCTGCTGGGGGAGTGGAAGGACAAGGCGAGTCTGGACGTTGAGAAATTGGGAATGCGAATTCTGAAAAGGGTGAACCGCCTATTGGGCGGCAATATGCTCAAACACTTCCGGTGCGCACTCACGTATACTCTTGAAAAGGACGTTCAATACTGACGCGCTGAAGAATAGGGAGCACGACGAGCTGAGATTCTCGATTCGATCAGTTCTCGCCTCGTTACCTTCTGCCTCGATTGCCAATTTGCATCTTGTAGTTGGAGATACACCGTCGCACGCTCCTGAAGATATCGTCGGAACCTCTCCTCTGGACCGGAAAGCTCAAGTCCCTCACTGGCTCGACCTCTCGACCGTCGAATTTGCCTCCTCATCTTCGAACTCAATTCCCACGTTACACATTCATCCTCATTCCGAGCTCTTCAAGATGAAGACGCGGGACGAGGAAGATGCGATGCATTGGCGAAACTCGGTTCTTCCTTCGTTCAACTCGCTCGCAATCGAGTCGCAACTCGCCAATCTTGAAATCAATTCGAGTACAGCTGTATATCTCAATGACGATTTCTTTCTCAACCAGGTAAGCACTCGGCCTTTCGATATTCTTGCGCTCGAGTGCTGAAATCGCAATTTGTTGCAGCCTCTCTCGGTTGCCGATTTTGAATCTCCTCTCACGGGTCCTGTTTTCCGGATGCAGCGAGATCTACTCGTCGGAGGGGTCGACCCGGCCGATGAGCGAGCGGATCCCGACTCGGAATGGAAATCGCTGGGGACTGCTGGACACCTTTTGAGTGCGTGCTCGCTCCTAATTCCACCTTCGCTCGTAGGGCAACACTGACGATTACTTTGCTCGAGTAGATCGTCGCTTCGGGGTCCGCAAGAGACCTTACCTCGTTCATGTTGCGAAAGCTGTCTCAATGCCTATGCTCAGAGAGTTGCAGGCAGTCTTTCTTGACGAGCTGACTCAGGTAAGTCGCTCTCTCGAGAAAATCCTGCTGTGACTGAGCTATAGAGCTGACTATGTACATGGCGATAGACGGCTGAAGCTCGATTTCGGGGAAGAGCCGTTGTCGAAGCGCAAACAATGCATCTTCTCGCTCACTATACAATCGAGAAGCACCGAGAGGCGTTGTAAGCACTGTCCAAAGGTCCAGTCCACCTCTTCATTGGATTGACTGTATCGATGCTACAGGCTATGGTCATTCCTCGTAGCTCGATCAAACCCTTCCGCAAGCGGTTTCTACTCTTCTTCGGAGCGAGAGTCGCTTCTCAGGGATCTCGGCTACGACTTTTCGACATCGGTCACAAGCTCCATACCAGTCTACCCGCCTCGACGACTTTCGCTCTCGCGGCTACTTCAAAAGTTCGAATGGACCGGTCTCCCTCCCCCGCAAGAAACGACATTCACATTCACTTCGGAAGATGGCTACGCTTATTTCGGACTCCAAGCGACTGTTGGTACACCGGAGTACAAGACAGGCTGGCCCTCGTTCTCGTCAGAGACAGCCACCCAGCTGGAGGAGGAGAATCAAGAACCCATTTGCAAGCTCGAGCTCGACGTCTGCTTTGGATCCGATTTCCTCGATACGACACATCAAGCGGTAGTACCTGTAAACACCATCTTCAGAAGGATCGCGTTCGAACTACCGAGTTGTGGAGATTGCTTGATCACAAAGTTGGTCGGGAGCAGTGGAGAAAAGGGGTTGGAAGCTTTTCTACCGAGGGCGACGGATGAGGAAACTCCAGCAGCAGCGATCGGTGGGATCGAGGTCGCTACTGTCGGACTCGAGGGAACAAGCTGGAAAGAGGTCAGTTATGAGATACCGATGAACGTGACTAGCAGAGATTTTGTTAGTCTCTTCTCTCGTTGGAAACGCTTCTCTCACTAACTGTCCGCGCTACCTAGGCTATCTCGCTTATTCAGCGCTACTCGTACTCAATCGGATCATCGTCAGCCGCTTTTAGATCGATCAAAGGAGGTGGAGAACCTTTGTCCGAAATGCTCGAGGCTCTTTCGTTGTCCGACGATCATCACCATCCCTCAGCTTTTCTCGCCCTCAACGACGATATCTACAGTCCGAGACTAATGGTGGCGGTCGATGTGAATAAGCGATTAGGGGAGTGGTTCAGGAAAGTTTGGCCATCGCCGTCAAAGTGGGAACTTGCACGGTGAAGCCACTTGCTCACGTTGTAGACGCATAGACCCCAATATTTGTTGTTGTTGTAGTGATCTAGACTGTACACTTTGCATTCATAGAAGAAACCAAGCCCCTCAGTTGTTTTCTGATCTTTCTCGACGCGAACAGCTCTACGGCGGAATGGCTGCAAGCTCCATGGGTGTTGCACAACTCACTCAGCTGAGCGTTATCCGTGATACAGACCAACCCGCCTCGGCAACTCCCCTCAGATTCCACGCTGTTTGCAATTCCTGCTTGTTTCCGTTCTCATCGACTGCGATGAAAGTCGAGTCGTTCAGCCAAGAACGCAATTGACGACAATAGACCAAGTACTGACCTGCAAAAGCGACAAGAGCGACCTTTGTCTCTCCTCCTCGCGCTTGGGCGGCAAGCTCTTTCGGAACTTCGACTGAAGCAGAGAATAAAGTCCATCCCCAATTCTTGTTCGACGAGCGATTTGATTCCTCGTCGCCAGCGTGATCGTCGAGTTTCGCTTGAGTCCATTGATCCTCTGGTAGCGAGTTTGCGGCGAGGCGAATTTGGTGTTGCTCCGGGTGAGGTAATTCGGTACGTGGAGATGCAGCAGCAGTGTCGGCTTGCGGGGAAGTGGAAGGGAGAGGTAGTGGGATGAGGCCGATATTGACAGATCGAATGGGTGTTCCTGCGAGAGTGGAGAGTGAGTCTCACGATGCTTTGCGAAGAGGTGAACCGACTTACCGTGAGAGCCGAGAGCGTATCCTCGCACCCGGATCGAATTCTCGCCTTCGAGCTGGACTGTCGTACCATTGGCAGGATCGCAGATCTCAGAATTCAGCGGTAACTCCATCAATGGTTCGACTTTCTTCAAATACTCCTCCTTCGTCTCAGGCGTCGCTTCCGGCGGCAGGATCTTGTCTACGGGGGCAACAGGATTAGTTCGGACCAACAGAGACGGGGTAGAGTGAGGCTTACAGTCTCGAGTCATGTAGAAGTTGTCAGACTGCGAATGACAATCATAAGTTCAAAACGCTCGATTCAGATGAGGCAAAAACGTACAGGTCGATCTCTCAGTACTATTCGTTCCAGCCATTTGACAGAGCGAGCTCCAATGATGCCTGGGGCTACGAGGCGACATGGAAAGCCATGCTTTGCGTTCAGAACGTCTCCATTCATGTGAGTTGCGAGGAGTACAGGTCGTTCGGGATCTCTACGGAAGCAAGCGATCGTCAGTCGTACTCTACTACTCGTAGATAGAGGACTCACAGAGCCATTCGAACAGAGAGAGACGAGCCGTAGAACTCTGCATCTTCGCACTTTTGCGTTGTTTCGAAATGGAGATGAAGCTTGTCGACATCTTCTCGCTTTTCCAGCTCCTCCAGCTTGATACCGACAGATGATAAGACGTCTTTCAGAAGCGGGCCAGCGAAGAGGGAGTTGAAGATGGCACTGTTCAGATTTCGCAAGTTGTGAGTTTTAGCATCTGAAACAGATATTCAGCATTGCGCACCTCCCACCCCATTGAAGTCCTTCAACCTCCTTTTCCTCGTTCATCTCTGATCGTCTATTTCCCGCACAGCTCATTGCTGCCGATACGTCGACTCTTCTGAATGCTTCGATTTCTTCGTATCTCAGTTCTTTCGCGACTTGCATTCCCTTGATTTCTGATGTGATCNCTAGCCGATACATCTCTACATCCTTCTCCATAATAGCTCCATGATTTCGGTGAAAGGCGGAATCGGTGGGGGTGAAGAAATCTTTCGCGAGGCTTGAGAGTGGTGGCTCTGCATTCAGGGGAGTTTCGGAGAGGATCTTGAAGTCAGACGAAGCCATTCCGAACAGTGAGTGGTGGGTGGGAGGAAGGGAAAAAGATTTCACAATTTTCTTTTTGAGATCGATCTCGCTTGATCTCTTACGTCAACGGGTGGCCAAGTGATGAAAATTGCGCGCGAGAGGAAGCCCCTATTTTTGCCCTGATATTCTTCCGCTGTCACGCCTCCTCTAGTCCATTTTGCAATCCAAAACAAACTTGTACAGTATCTAGAGGTACCGTAGAGCATACACTGCGAGTTTGAGAGTCAAGGAAGACCGACAGGACGAAAGAGAGCCCTCTAAAAAAAAGCGAGTTCTCCAATTCACCTCCTACCGATGTATAAGACCAGTGAAGGGATATACGAATGGTATCCGACTATCTGTAGCTTTTGGGAGACCCTAATTGAGGCGAGGGGGGTGTAATGACTGAAGAAGGGTTACGAGCCTGGGAGTGTAGTTTGAGAGGAACAAGACGCGCTACCCTCTCTCTCTTTCGCCAGATAGTCTGATATAGCTTGTAGTGTTACAGAGAGACTCTCAAATCGGGTACAGACTTACGATGAGGCGAGATAGAGGAGGAGAACAGAAACCTTCAGGGGCCGCCTCCCGGTCAAATTTTCAAAAAATGGCCACCCGTTGTCTTACGTTTCATTCGACATCGGGTTCGTTACTTCTGCCCCAAGTACAATCAAAACGAACTCTATACCAACCTGCGTCAATGAAACACCACTGGATTGCCTCTCACATCGCGATACACCTCGATTTCGCTTCGAAACGTCCTGTTCTCGCTACTAGACTGGTCTGAATAATGCGATCTTGGCTCATAGATAGCATTTACTACTTCAGGTCGAACAGAAGCAAAGGAATTGGCCAAGCGCTCGGAAAGGTGATGATTCCGAATTCAACCACCTCGAGAATTCCTCTTGTTTGAAGTCGTCCAAACGCCAGGAATGCTTCTCTACCTTGGCCTACCATCATAACAATGAC
>JGI24890J29729_1000461_pt1 | contig 25655 bp, 45 predicted proteins | sample FreactcultureFD7_FD_29729 | JGI IMG/M metagenome (IMG submission 29729)
GCTGCATTGCCAACTTTTCAATCTCTTCCTTCCTCTGGAGGTGGAACTCTATTAGTCTCAGCTTATTTGAGTTCTACAATTCAGAATGTTACCGGAGATGGAACCTATTACCAAATCGTTTTTGACACTGCTCCAGTGAATGTTGGGTCTAATTACAATACGTCCACTGGCGTATTTACCGTTCCTATCACTGGGAATTATATGCTAAGTTGTGCCATTCTATTACAAAACCCCACTGCTCCCATATCAGGTCTAACTTTTAACGGCACTGTAATTGTAGGGTTAACCTCTCCCACTAATTCTGTTGCTGGAAGTGGCAATATAAGCTCTAATCTGCAATGGTCAGGTCCTTTATCTGCAAGTAGTACAGTTATTTTTTACGCCTATGGAACTCTCCCAGGATCGAAAACTACATGGATCAATGGAGGCACAGGCCCTTATGTCACATTTTTTTCGATCGTAGCACTAAATTAAGGAGGGGTTATGGGAATCAACAACAGTCTTAATTATCAGCCGGTTCAGTACAACGTGGTTGTGGGCGCTGCAAACAATGCCATAGCCAACGTTGCTCCCAGCTCCACTAGTGGGTACCCGTTGGTCAGCCAGGGGGCTAGCTCTAATCCGACATTTGCGCAAGCAACCGTTCCAGGTGGCGGCACAGGCACAGGTTCGTTCGTTGCATACACACCAGTTACAGGCGGAACAACGACCACTGGGGCCCTTCAATCAGTCGCTAGTGCAGGCACATCTGGACAGGCTCTTTTAAGTGCAGGAGCTAGCAGCCTTCCTGCATATGGAAACTTATTGGTTCCGGCAGGAGGCACTGGAGACACATCTTTCGTGGCGTATACACCCATTTGTGGAGGTACTACAACCACTGGAGCTTTGCAGGCAGTGGCTAGCGCTGGAAGTTCTGGTCAAGCATTGATCAGTGGTGGCGCAGGCGCGCTTCCGGCGTATGGTGTTCTTGGCATAGCAGGCGGGGGCACAAATGCGTCTAGCTTCACACAGAGCAATGGTATCGTCACTTATAATGGCACCAGTTTGGTCAACTATGCAGGGCCTCAGATAAACTCTTCCGGTAGGATGACCAATACTGCTCAGCCCTGTTTCTTGGCTACGGTAGGCACCACTATAACAAATGCAACAGGTAATGGAGCCGTTTATCAATTAGGAACGTCGGCATTAACTATAGTATTTGATAATTCTTCGTCGATGAATACGAATGGTACCTTTACTGCACCCGTAACAGGAAGATATTTATTTAATTTCGTGGCAGCCATTTCTAATTGTACTGCAGCTTCAATTGCTTATTTGAGTATAGATGCAACTAGTGGAGATTATTATTTTCACACTTCTCGTGCAGGAACAAGTGCCGATTGGGGATGGGCTTATTCAACAATAATAAATATGAGCTCAGCAGATACTGCAACATTTTACGTACAGGTCTCTGGAGAATCTACAAATAAAAACAGTATAACAGGAATAAGCACCGCTACAGCCCCTATTACGTATCTATCCGGACATTTAGTCTGTTAACAGGAGAAAAAACATGAAAGTTTCAATCGATGATGTAGAATTATTCACCATTTCAGACACACAGCGCAAGATCATATGCGATTACCTTAAAGAGGAAATCTTCGAGGAAGACATGAAACGTCGCATCAAGTGGATCGTGGATGAAATCACAAAGAATGCTTTTGATCAGCTCAAAAACCGCTGGATGCCTGTTTTGGAGCAGGAGCATGATTCGATCCCAACCAACAAAGATGCGCTAGCGGAATTGATCTTTGCACGATCTGATTACCTGAATCGGTCGCAGCGTCAGGCTTTAAATTCTGCAGAATCGTCATAATTTTGACACATTCTGCGGAATAGCTCTAATTTTCACAGATGATCCCCTTGTGTAACGGTTTAACATAAGGGGCTGTGAAGCCCCAGTGCTTTATTGATTCCTCTTCAGAACGTGCATGGTTTTTTTGAATTCCTTGTATAGGCGCTCCTGGTATGTGCTTTTGATCATATCTAAAATTCTCATGCCTAATTGCTCTACGATGACTTTTTCCAATAAAGGATCGATTATGGATCTTTTTTTAAAGTCCAGATTGGTGATGATTTTTTGCGATAGCATTCTAAATCCCTACCTTTAAGTTCTTCGATTGATGAATAATCTATGGATCCTTTACGGTGACTTAATATTAATTTAAAATTACCAGCGCAAGAATTCAAACCTTGAGATTTGGAAATCAGTTTTTCTCGCAGCGAATCTGCCTGAACTGTGGTGTTCTTTATTATCTGTTCTAGATCGTATAGACGTTTAGCCATGCCCAACCATTCCATATCTTGATCATGAAAATCTTTGTCATGCAACGGGGGCTCTTCTAGGTTTTTTACATAATCCCAGAATTCTTTTTCTTTCTTTAACATCTTCTTTATATATTCTTCATCTCTTTTAACATCAACAATTATTCCCCTACCGCGGTTGTGGGAGAAATAATGCATGTGTTCGTGACCAAGAACTTCTAACTGGTGTTGCAATTGCGGGTAATAGTGATCAGGAATTTTACCCGACATAGCCAGTTCATGATCGGCATTGCCGCAATTTTTGATTTCTACAGCGATTTTACCATCCATTGTGATCCCATCCAAAGATGCCATCATGTATTCGATCTTAGGGTGAAAAATGATATCTGGAGCTACCAAATTTCCCGTCATCGCTTCATAAAGGCACCTTGCTGGCTCTTCCATCTTATTTCCATATCTAGTGCGCTCATTGTTGGTGACGCCCTGTAATATGCCTAATTTCTCTTGCCACAGGATGCGTGGTGTCTTGAAGCGACCGTCGTTTAATTTCCATTTAACGACTTCCATGCAAACGGGAGCATCTGATGCACCAATGTGATTTTTTCTCATTAACATCCACTCGGGAGTGTTCTGCATCATGTTTTCATATTTTCTTATGAAATGAGATCTATTCATATGGGAATCGTCTTTTGTTCTAATTTCATCTGCGCATTATTTATTATGGTCTTATACGTAGACATGCTGATCTCTCGGAAATCGTTGATCTTTCGTTTTCTTAAAAAGTCCAGCAGTTCATTCTTATAATCGGGCAATTGGTCCAACAGTTCCATCAAGGCTGTATGCTCTTCTTCGCTAATGGAAGTTGTCGGATTAAAGGTGATTTCTTTGTCCTTGATGGCTTCTACAGCTGCATCTAAGATTTTTGCATCCGCTTCCTCAAGATAGTGGGGATCTTTATAAGAATCTCTAAGCTCTCCCTCGACGTAGCAATTGCCAATGATATCTGGAAACAAACGTCTAGCAAGCCGTGAGAGAGCTCTGGCAAACAGCATATCTTCCGGATATTTCTTCCACGTAGGATTAGACAGAAGACCCGCTCTATGCGCATCTTCCATTGAAAAAGAGGCCTTAGCCGTAGATTCCGTGTCCGATCGTTTTCCATTTATCACGCATATGCGTTCATTGCTTTCATGCTCGCACACCGACACAACGTGCTTTCGTGAATGGATCAACGCATTCATCAACCGCGATGACATTTCTATGCGTCCCTGGACGCAATAGAGCCCTCCCGATAAAGCCATGATGGGATCTACACCCAGACTTTTTGCAGTGGCTACGATAAGGAAGACTTCGTCAATGCCCATCTTTTGGTAGCGCGGCATTCTCATCAAAACTTCGCATAATTGATGCGAGTTCTTTATATCAGATAGAGTGACATCCGTGCTCATAAGCGCTCCTATTCGATGGGGTTTTGATTGCGGTAATTGTAAATATTCTTCCACATCTTACAATATTCCTCAGCAGTGACCCAATTCCGTATGTGGTTGACGCGTAATTTTACTTTTTCCAAGAAAAGATCGAAGTCTATGTATTCCTTGGAAATGAATTCAAAAAGTGAATTTACAAATTTACTATATTCACCAAATGCAACGGGATCCAAAGATTCCTTGACGATGATGTCTTTGATAATTTGCACTTTATCCAAATTTTCATGAATTTGTCTTTGTATTTTTTCATTATACATGTCCCACTTTCCATTTTTTACCAATCCAGAGGGATTTTTAACAGAACGTATTCCGCGCAAACGAATCATGTTGCCAAACGTCAATCCATATTTTTTGCATGTTTCTTTTGCCCGTATATAACTTTCGAATCCATGTCTTGAATAGAAATTGAAGTAATCATCCAGTGACCAATTAACGTTATTAGAATTAAACTTGACCATGTCTCTGATCTCTATATCNGATTGCACNCGGTAGTAAATAGGGATACCCAGCTCTTCAGCAGCCTTTAGACGGTGTTGCCCATCTATGACGTACATNTCACCGTTGACCAATATGGGNCAGCTATCTAACAAGTTTTTTTCTTTTATGGATTGAATGAGACGTTTTACAGAGGATTCTTTGACCTCTCTGTTGCACTCGTGTATTTTAAATATTTCATAATCTCTCGTTGAAAGAATTGCCATTTAAGCCCTACCTTAATTTTTTGATTTTCAGATGACCCGGTGGTAAAGGAAGGCTTAAAATGTCACACACATTCTCAAGATTTTCTTCAAGATCATCCATTGATGATTCTCTATATAGAATATCTAATACCTTTTTCATGGCCTTTTTGGCGTGATCCAAGTCGGGGATTTCATCTATATGAACCCATTCATTTTCTAGGTCATCATGGTCTAGATCTTCATCGGGAGCATAATATACTGACATAAAAATCCTTATTTTTTTCCTTATCGAACTTGATTATATATAACGGTTTTGTTTTTTTTCAACAAAAATTTAAAGAGATTGGAACAATTTAAAGTTGATCTTAAATATTTTAGTATATAAACTATGGATAGTCTGAATAGATTTTCAAAACTTGGAGGAGAATGGAATTATCGTACTGGCTTTATAAAACAGGTGTAAAAAAATTTGAGATGGCTCGACAGATGGGAGTCGGGTATCAAACCATCTATAACGTTTCTGAAAAAATCGCTAATCCGACCATTTCTATCGCTTTGATGATAGAACACTATACCGATGGAAAAGTGCGCATTAGTGACCTAGTAACGCCCGATACAACAGAACGCCTAAAGCTATTTTACAATATCTATCCCAAGCGCGTTTTCGACCATCTTTTCGAAAATGTAGATGAGTGTGAGAAAAAGGAACTTGCTTAGATACGGTAGGTAAACGCGTCTAAATCAAGGCTTCTTGGAAGTTTTATAAATCGCCCCCCTCTAGAAAAATGCAACAAGTGCTTGCATAGATATCTGTGAAGGGGGTAAGTTGATGTAGAAAATTTTCAGGGAGCGAACTTTCGCGGGTTACTCCCTGAATCCGAAATACCTGGAAAAACCAGACAACACGGATTTTATCACTGTTGTCGTTTTTTTGGGTATTCATTTTCATTAAATGATTTCTTACGCATTAAATGGAGAAGACAGATGATAGATCTGAGACAGAATACACGACACTCACTCTCTTCATTTGATCTAATCAACGACCACACTTTAAAGCACCGCTCTAAAGATCTTCTTGCTCACATAAATGCTCTTTGTAAAATGCCCCAGGGATGTTTTGCGACGGATGCCTATTTTGCAAAACAATTGCATACAAGTGAACGCACCATTCAACGCAGTTTATCTCTTTTGAAGTCCAAGGGACTTATCCAAACGGAACTTAAATCGACATGGGGAAAATACACCCGTAAAATTCGATTAACCGATAAGGGAGTTGACAAATTTTTCCCGCAAACCCAGTATTTTCGCACCCCGCCACATGTGGCGGATATAATATCTTCTAAAAATAATATCTTAAGTAATACCTCTATACCTCCTTATACTGTCGCCAAAAAGGAGGAAAAAACGGAGGTTACATATAATAAATTAAATTTAATTCTTTCTGATGACGAGCTTGGTAGAAATTATAGGTACAATCTTGTAAAAGCATGGGAGAAAGAAGGCCGTTCAGCATCAGATTTTGACTACGCCTGGTCAAGAATGATAAACAATAGAGAGCCTATAAAAAAACCTGAGCGCTGGTTGAGAAGAGTAGCCGACAACCGAAACAATCCTAAATACAACAAATTCAACGTGTAAGGAATAAATTATGTCAAATGAATGGGAATCATTTTGTTTTAATAATAGAATAAGAGAAATTTATGAGAATTGCTCTATTCAATCCTTACCACAAAGCGTATTTAATCTAGCGCAGGAATGGTTAAAAAACCCTAAGTCCATGATTCTTTTTGGTGCGTGCGGATCGGGAAAGACATATTTTATGATGTGTCTCATGAAAGAATTAACAATGAAGGGTTTAGTCTCTAAAATTTCATTCAAAAAGTCCAGACGTCTTGCTCAAGAAATCGACAAATATCTTTTTTTTGAAAAAGACCTAACTAAATTAACTGATGAAATTTTTTCATGTGATTATTTTTTCTTGGATAACTTGGGAGTAGAAAAGGAGTGCGAAAATGTAGAAACTGAATTTATGGAAATAATAGACGATAGGAATCAGGGTGTTAAAAAAATTAAATATACAATGATTACCACCAATCTTTCTCCGCAGAAAATAGAAATGACTTATGGCTCGCGGTTTCTGTCCCGTCTAAAAAGATATGAGTGGGTAGAATTTTGTGGTGAAGACAGGAGGGGACAATGACAGAAAATAGCCAATACCCGATACGACAAAATCATAGCCACGATATTTTGATGAGTCACGACCAATGGTTGCGCCAAGGAATTATCTTGCAAGGTCTACACGTGGTGGAGAAAGGATGGCACCCCAAGGTAGTAAACAAATACAACCGATGGACACATTTTCAAAAGCAGTTAGCAGAATTTTTGCGGCACCACAAAGTAGTTCGTGCGGCCCATCCACAAAGATTTACTAGGCCACAAAACGCAGTAATACAGATAGCCTTTCACGATTTAGGTCTAGAATTTAACAATCTAGGATTAGAATTTATGACCGAGCACCCGCAGATATAAAGAAGAAATCGGCATATATAGAAAATATACGTAAAAAAGACAAAAAAATCGGCATATCGAAATAGGTCCATGATGGTGAAAAATGATAGACAATGAAAAGATGCATTTCATAATCCCAGGAAATCCCATTGCGAAAGCGCGACCGCGATTTGGACGTTTCAAGGTGTATGACCCGCAAGGAGACGTCAAACACGAGTGCAAATGCGCCTTCAGAAAGCAAATGCTTCAAAATGGCATAGAAATGGTCAAGAATCGATTATTGATCGTAGACTTGGAATTATATACCTGCATACCAAATAAAGCGCCAAAACGCATTTCTAATGCCATTTCGATGAACGAACAACAAGGTATAAGAACGTACCACGGAAAACGACCCGATATAGATAACTATATAAAGTTTTATTTAGATGCAATGAATGAAGTGGTATACTATGACGATGGATGCATTTGCCGAGTACAGGCAGAGAAATTTTACTCGACAAATCCGCGTACAGAGATTACAATAAATGTTTTTCAAGACAGTGATATTTTATAACCCATAGGCAGATTTATGTGCGAATTTTCTCGCTTTAGACCACAGGGCATTAAAAGTAACCAACCAGTTCACTTTCATGAACATCCTAGTAAGAATGGGAAGAAAGAAGAAACTGGACTGACTATTTCCACGATGTTTACATTTCCAGAAGATCGTAAATCGGTAGAAATCCACATCAGATGGATGGAATGGTACGACACATTGGAAGAAATTTTGCATATAGAAAAAAATTTCTCTGGCCTAACAGATAGCCGTTTTCGAAGCTTTGTAGTTATGCGTATTAAAGAAAAATTGGCACTGATTTCTGAAAGAAAGGATAATGATGAATAATTTATCCATAGAATGTCTAAGCTTTCGTGAGTGCTCCAAGGGATTTTTATTGGGATTCGCCAATATACGCGTCAATGGATGGAATATGGAAATATCCGATATCCAGTTGATGGAAAAAGATGGCGTTAAGTTCATAAAGATGCCTTCGCGCGCTTACGAAAAAGATGGTGAAAAGAAATATTGGCCGTACATACGCTTTACCGACAGAGAGAAGGGCGACCAATTTTCATCACAAGTTGTAGAGGCCATAAAATTTTACAGGGATTTTCCAAGATGATAGCTAGCTTTAAAATTCATTTGAAAAACAACAAACAGTTAAACGTAGATATTATGTCTTCTGATGTGGATAAGTTCGTGGATATGTTGAATTCTGGAAATGTTTATAAGAGCGCTAACGACTCTGAAGGATTTTGGGTTAACCAAAATAATGTGCTGTATGTTCAATACTCCATACCACCTGTAGTTGAGCAATTAGAAACCAGCGATCAAGAAGAAAAATCCAGCGAAGAGATTTCCAATGATTGATGCAAAATATACGTGGTCCATGCAGAAATGGAAGATGAGGGAGTTGGTTCCACAGCAATACAACCCGCGTATATTAACACGTCAGATGCGCAAGCATTTGAAAGACTCTATGGATAAATTTGGATGCGTACAGCCCATCGTGGTATCGACCGAAGGGGTCATTATCGGTGGGCACCAACGGTATGCCATCTTGAAAGACAGAAAGGTCTTGGAGGTTGATTGCATTACGTGCTCTAGCGAAATGACCAATGACGACATGAACGAATTGGGGCTACGCTTGAATCGCAATCATGCTGACTGGAATTACGATATTTTATCCACCTTTCATAAAGTAGAAGACTTGTTGAAGCTCGGTTTCAGCATGCAGGAATTTCAGTTGGAATCGATCCCAGACAAGCCCGATGCTCTTTCATTCGTCATGACCATCAATTTCGGTAATGAAGATGATCTCCATGATGCTGAGTCTAAGATCGCTACTATGATCCAGAAATATCCAGGATCTTGCTACAAAGTGAAGATAAAATGATGTAAGTTATATTATAAAGTTTAAAGGGTGGAAAAATGGTTATACAAATTATATTCGCTTCAATCATTACCGGCTATGTCATTTATCACAATTCGCGCCTAAAGGAAATTGACAACAAGATTTTTTCCATCAGAAATGAAATTGCTTCATTGGTTCGCGAGAATTACAGGGCTGACAAAACACCCGATCGCAAGAAGCATTTCACAGCAGAGGAATTAAATAAATTAGTTTACGACCTTGATTTGCAAAAATTACGCTTGGACGTCAGCTGTTTAAAACAGGGTCATGAAAATTTAGATGCATTACAGAACGAGATCGACCAAGTAAAAAAAAATATAGACTTTCGTTTTGAGCACTTCGAAGAAAAGATCAAGCAAAAGGTGATCAGCACTGTCGCAAAATCCACACAGGGTAACAAAAAGAAGTGAAGTACATACTTGGTTTTCTTTTCTTTCTAGCTGTGTGGATCGCAATCGGTTGCTGTTTGAACGATGTGTATTAGTCCTGGGTTATTACCTTCAGTCTAAAGCCCAAACACCCCAGGATATAAATCACTGTTCTGAAGTGTGTATTGTCTTGTGTTTCGCTAATGAAAGTCCTATAAAGAGAAGATGTTGAAATACCTCCTTTGATGGAAAGATCAGGCAGTCCACCTTGGGCGTCTCTCACATTTTTCATAGCTTGGAAAAATACATTGCTGATTGTCACTTTCCCCTCCATGCTTTCTTGAAGGGCTTTATTTAGATACATAGCTGCTTTTTCAAGGCTGAATAAATCAAATTTGTTATGTTTCATATCACTATTCCTATATTGAAATATTAATCTAGTCGTCGTCTCTTTTGAAAATTTTATTCTTTATATGAAAATCAATTTCCAGATCCTGCACTATTCCTCTTAGATCGTCGTTTATGTTGGAATAATGCTCTCTTATCTCTTCCCACTTTTTTTCGTCCGAGAAGGCTTCTTTAGTGATCGCTTTTATCAAATCGCACAGCGCTTGCGTGGTTTCTACCATGTGAAATGTGACGTTTTTTATGTGGTCTTTCATTACGATTCTCCTTCTTTATTTTCTATGGAATCTTGTCTAAGCGTGTCTATAATGTGATCCATTATCGGAATTTCTTCATGAATTCCCACGGTTGCCTTTATCACAAGACGCATGGTGTCGCAATGTAGGTCGAAAAATTCTTGTTTAAAATCTTCGAATTCCACTCCTGCAAGCGCACTTATTAGAGAATAAAGTTCTGCGACCATTTCGGCTCTGGATAGATGCATCTCTTCTTGTGCCCTTTGCATAGCGGGAATTATATGTTTCGCTACTTGTTCTGCTCTTTCATTTTTTTCCTGCAGCATACGCTCTCTTTCTTGCGAAGAGAATCTGAAAAGGTCAAAGGACTCCTTAAATTCTTTCTCGAATTCTTCTTTTGCCGTCTTTTTCATTCCTTTTCCTTTTTCTTGTGTAATAGCTCTTTGATTAGACGCTCCATTATGGCAGACATTTTGTGGCCGTTCTCGATGCAAAATAGCTTAAGCTGAAGATGCAATTGCTCGTCGATACGAAAGGAAAACATTTTTCGAATTGGTCTCATTTTTGCTCCTTTTCACGAACGGTTTTAGCGTATTTAAGAGTGAGTATTAGATCTTTAATGTGTCCGTTAAATCTCATTAAGTCGTCTTCTTCCAAGGGTGTAGTGCCCATTCTAGTGAATTCTTCCTTCAAACGATCGCATATCTTGCATGCTAACTTTGCCATCACTTCTTGCGGTGTCTCTGATCCCGGTGTTCTAATATATCCACAAATTGGGCCGACATTGTGCGATTCTATTGATTGTAAATCACACATCATTTCAATTATTCTAATTAAAGGAGAAATTCCTAAATTTAAAAGTATTTCGTTAATAGATCCAGAGATTATATTTTCTGGAACACTATATAATTCGGACATTTTTTTTATAAAATTCATTTCTTCGTACTTTCTGTAATTGACATTGCTAGCAAAAATAGAGTACGGACATTCTTTATTCCACAAAATATGTGGGAGACCATATGTATTAGTATTAGCACAGAAAAAATTTTGCAATTGGCATTTAATTTGTTCTCTTAATTTCTTGTAGTCTGGGTGAGTCATTTTATTCTTCTCCATCTGTTTCTTCGCGCGTCACGATGACGATTTGCAATTTCAACGCCCTAAGGATTGATACTATCGTTAGCCAACGTGGGTTCTTTGCTTCTGTCACGGTCCTACGCAGAGAATCAATTTGTATGCCTGTTTTTTTGGATATCTCTTTGAAGCCAGCCGTATTTTCTATCACATCTTTTACATGCTCCAGAAATTTATACTGGTAGTCGACGTCGCCTTCCTGTTTCATATTCGTGTGCTGCATGCACTCGTTCATACTAATAACACATTTTCTTAAGTATTCTTTTTGGCTCATTATATTATCCCGTATTCTGTTACGATTAAATCTTTCATAAGTGATCTAATGACTTTGATCATTTTTTCGTTATTTAGATCATGCTGGGCGTATACCGAAATGCAAGCGTTTATGATCGCATTTCTGCATATGTGATGGTTATCGGCTATACAGTGAACGGTATACTTTTGAATTGAATCGTATTTGTCGAAAAAATCACAGCACTTATGAAGCATGTCTAGCGCCATTCCAACCCCAACTTCGAACGCTTGATTTTCGTAATCCCAGTGTAGATCACTGTAAATTATGGAAATCTTTATTCGCGCCTGACTCATCAAGTATTTCAAATGGATTTTTGCAGATTTTATCGGATCTAATGCTTCTTCCATCTTATGACTTTTTTATGAGTTTAAGTATTTCATTTTCTATTTCACCAGGGTCCACGTGGTAATAGTCGGAATATTCCTCGATCAGATTATCTAAGGCAATATCCAGCTGCTCAAATGGGTTTTCCAGTTCATATTTCTTTCTTTCTATCGCTCTTTCTATAGCCTCTTTTTCCATGCGCGCAATCGTGTCGATCTGATCACAGCGAAATTTATATTCATGGCCCACTTTTTTTTCGAATTGATATTTTTCATCATCATTAAGAGAGTCATACGGTCTTTGTAACAGTCTAAGACACAATTCTTTCCTGAAATCTTCAATTTCTGGGTACGTCATCTTCCTTCCTTAGTGATATAATTTCTTGGATCTTTTATAAGTGATCTTCGGATCTAAATCTTTCTTCCTTGATGGTTTTGATTTTTCGATAGCTCTTTTCACTACGTTTGGAATTAACATCCTAAATATAATGTCTTCGACGTCGTTCATACCCATAGCAAGGATGGACTGTTCCAAATAGGTCGAAACTAATCCCATTTGTTTATCGATGCTAAGGCGGTATTTTACGCAAAAATCCCCCATGATGCGGGCGAATTCTTTTTCTAGCTCGTCATCTGTTAAATGGTAAAATTCGCTGGGAATTTTAACCTTTCTATAGTCTTTGATTTTCATTCATCTTCCTTCCTTGATGGTTTGGATATTTCGATCGCTCTGCGCATTGCTTCTCCCATTAATAACATAAACGCAATGTCTTCGTCTTCGTTCATGCCCATAAGAATCATGCAATGTTGAAAATAAATCGAAATTAGCGCCATTTGTTTATCGATGCTAAGGCGGTGCTTTACAGAAAAATCCCCCATCACACGCGCGAATTCTTTTTCTAGCTCGTCAAACGTCAAATGTGCAAATTCACTGGGAATTTTAAGCTGGCTGTAGTCTTGGATTTTCATTTATCTTCCTTTAGGTATGGGTTTTGATTGCGAAAGTTTTCCTCTGATCGGTTTAATTCAACTTCGGCAATCCGTGTCACAAATTCTATAAAGGTGTCATCGCACAGTTCCTGCATCTCAGGATAGCTGCGTTTCACTATAGTGATGGCATATCGCAATATGGCTGACACAAAGTCTGCTGGATCGCAATCTGTTTCTTTAGCGAATTCAACTATTCCGTCGTCAATATTTTTACATAGACATTTAAATAAACCGCGTATGTATTCAAGGCCTTGTTTAGGTTCATTATTCATTTTTTATTTCCCTATGAGTGATATATTTTTCTATATAAATCTGGTTTCCCAATCGGAGGCTTCATTTTCATTTTTTATTTCCCTATCCGTCATACATCCTAGAATTTTCCTGAATTCCTGCTCTAAAAATTCACCGTTATGAGGATAGAACTGTGCAGTCACTTCCATTGCGTGTCGGACTAAAGAATAGCAAAGCTCTCTTGCTCCTGGTTTGTGGATTTCTACGAATTTTGTCATTCCTGGTCCACTACATTCGTCCCATGAAATAACTAATTCCTCCAAATATTTTAGATATTTTTTCATCTTTTTCTTATCCATTCTATCTGCCCCTATCTGGTTTGCCAATCGGCTGCTTCATTTTCGTAATCGTGTATTATCTTTGTGGCTAAATAAATGGCGTTTAGCACTTCTTCCGCGATGTTGTCGCGTATTATATAAAAATACGGATGCTCACACACTTCGTATAATTTATCTTGCAGCGTCTCTAATTCGTCTTTCATGAAGCCCATGACCGTTTCGTAATTTTCCTTGGTCTTTAACTGAGCTGGTGTAAGTTCTTTCATTGCACACCTTCCTATAGCAATTCTGCAGAATATTTCATGAGATCAATCATTACTTGCCCCATCTCTTGCATTGACGCGCCGCAACGCTCTTGTGCGATTGCGCAAGCATTTCTGTAAGTTTCAACGTATTCTTCTTCAGGATATGACCATACTTTTTCTGTGTACAATCTGAGCATGTGTGCCAAACAGAACATGTATTGCGCAGTCGATCTAGTGGGATATTGAATATCCGCCATGAAGATTGCCACTTTTATTCCATGAAGACACTGTTCACATAGCTTTTTATTTTCCATTTTCAAACCCCTACGTTTGTGTTTTATTGTATTCAAGCTTGCATGTTTTACCCATTTAAATCAACACAAAAGAAACACTTGATAAATTAAAAGAAATTTTACACTATTGCGGTATGATAACTGCAGTTGTAGAAAGAGCCAAAAGGCAAAGTATACCCCCTACAAAGCCTCAATTCCACATAGATTGGTCCGTAGTCGACACCATGCTTGCTCAAGGATGTGTCGGAACAGAAATCGCCGCAACCCTTGGTATTGCTGGCGACACCCTGTATTATAGATGTCAAACTGACCACGGAATAATATGGACGGAGTATTCACAAGTCAAGCGCGCCAAGGGTGATGCAATGATTAAAGTCAAGCAATTTAATCTAGCAATGAAAGAACACCCTGGAATGTTGATCTGGCTTGGCAAAAATAGACTGAAACAAACCGATAGACCCACCATTGATAACATTGATCCTGCTATTCTTGCCATCACCCAGCGCTACTTGGATGAGATACAAAAATACCAGGAACAGGCTATGTCTATGGAGAACGGAGGCACTATCGAAATGAAGACCACTGATTCAAATAATGATTCGGAATTGCCCGTAAACCCGTGATGCATTACAATTGTGACATGGAGAATATGGTGATGAAGATCTTTTGTATCGCTGTGATGATTATGTTCACGGTGATCATTTTCTTCTTCAACCAGGTCACGGAATTGCAGAACAGGGTCGATTCTCTTATCGAACAATTAGAGCAAATGACTTTGGCTGTCGACGTGCAATATGGTCCATGAGTGCGCTGCAAGTTAGCTCAGTTGGTAGAGCAGAGGGCCGAAAATCCTTGTGTCGCTGGTTCGATTCCAGCACTTGCAAATAACATATAGGTCTGGAGATGCAAGATTTAGAAGATTTTCTAATGAGAAACCTTAAGGATCGTAAGCTAGCAGCCGCCTATCTAACTGAATCGTTGCAACAATACATGCAGCGCAAAGTGAAAGGTGACTACTCTTTGTTTCTTCTAGCCGTTAGCCATGTTCTGCAATCTCAAGGAGGCATTCCTTCTATCAAGGAAAAGCTAGGAATGGACCACCACAACGTTTACCGGGTTTTCACAAGTCGTAAAAATTGTGAATGGAAAACGTTCATCGACGTGTTGCATGCAATGGGGTTCAAGCTACAAATACAATTACAATAGATGCGGGGTAGCTCAGATTGGTTAGAGCAGCAGACTGATAAACTGCAGGTCAGAGGTTCAAATCCTCTTCCCGCAAACATGAACATCTTAACAGCCTGTAGGGGGGCTTATGAGAACACTAAGTGATGAAGATTTAGATTCTATAGAAAAAAGAATCAAAGGACATGTTGATATACCTTTAACCTCGATGGGGGAGAAAATTATCTACCATTTGATATCTGCAGTTGGTTACATAATCGCTGGGGTTGCAGCCTCATGGGTACTTCAGGAACTTATCAGAGATGCCATTTATGGATGACCATTTTTCTGTCTTTCTCTATTTAGTTTATCAGCCTCGGCCTTTATCTTCTTGATTCTCTGTGCAGAAAGGCCTTTGGCTCTAAGATCACTGATATAATTCGATGCTTTACTGTCAGATAAATTGGCAAGTCTCTTTGCATCGCGATTATCGCTCATGTCGTTCACCAATTTACGTGGTGTGGGGATTCCTAAAACATAACCAATATAGCCGGAAATAAATAGCTTAGCCTTGGCGTTTTGTTTGTTAAATAGCCATTTCCCTAGTTTGTAAGCGAAGTTATTCTTTATAGACCATTTCCCAGCTTCCTCACCGTTAGACGAGGCTTTTCCGATGGCGTCTTTTTCCTCAGTCAAGGCTTCTTTTAGCAATTTGACCTTCTCTTTTTCAGTGCCTGGGCCATTGAAGATCTTTTCGGCCTTATTGAGAGCACTATCCATTGAGTCATTGATTATTTTGCTGTTTTCAGGCCCATAGACCGCATCTTGAAGTTTATGGACATTAGACTCAGATGGATCCTTGATAGCCTGTTTAAACGCATTAGAAACGTCTTCTCTTTTTACGTTAGTCCCTTTAAGCTTTTCTTTTCGTTGAAGAGTGTTAGAAAGGTCCTTGGTCGCTCTTCTTCGTTGATGAACCCTTAGAAAGTCTCTGTTCTGCTTTTCTAATTTCTGAGCTAGATCTAAGGCCTTCTTCACCTTAGGAATTTGATCATCAGGAACAGTCTTCAATTTTTTATTTAGCTGTGCAACTTTATCTTCGTAACCCTTTATGCGCTCCCGTATGATCCTAGTGTGTGTATCTTCTTTTAATTCAGAGGTCCCGGGAAGCTCTCGTCTTTTACTTATCTTCTTAGCTATAGCTTCACGTTTGTCAGGAGAATATACTTTTTCTTCAGGTTTGGTGTTAACTTTGTGCTCAAAGTTCGCTAAATCGTTTTCCCTTTCGTTTTTGATCTCTTCAGATAATTTGTATTTCTTTCCTTTATTATATTCGTATCGTAGTGAAGACGCGGTCTCTTCGGCTTCTGCATTCAAAACATTTAGCCTTTGAAGTTCTAACGTAGCCTTCTCTATCTCTTCGATGGGAGCCTTTGTCTTAGTCATGTAAGAAATTAGGTCTTTGGCTTCTCCCTGCGCTTTTCTTATCTCATGCAGCCGTATATTAGCTTCCCCTAGTTGCAGGCGTGCTTCTTCACTTACATTAAATCGTGCTAATTTAGTCTCGTCCTTCTTGGGAGTTTCCTTTAGATATTTTTCCGCTAATCTTCCTTCCTCTTCAGCGATCTCTTGATGGATGCGTTTTACTCTTTTGCTATAAACCAGTTGATCTTGAAGCACCTTGGATCTACGAGTCAGATTTTCTAACTCTCTTTCTGAATACGCGCGCGAAATCTTTTCGTTTAATTGAGAGGGAGGAAGCTTTTCTAAATTCTGCAGGACCTGTTGGTATTTAAGCGCTTCTTGCGCATCTCCTTTGGCCAATGCTTCAAGATTTACGCCTGCTTCTGCCGCTTCTTTTACAGATGCATCCAATAGAGATTTCTCTTTCCATTGCTTGAATGCTTTCTGGTGCGGCTTTAATTCCGTATTCTTTGGCACCACATTAGCGGAAACTTTAGGAGTGGATCTTTTAAAGAAATTGGCTATGGATTTTACGTAGGGAGCAGCTGCTTCGAAAGCCAAACCCAATGTTGCAGCACCAGCAAACGTAAGTCCAATGTCTCCCGGCCTAACTGTTCCCGTCTCGATCTTCTGTGTCAAGGCTTGATGACCGGAAATCGCTCCTGCAGCCACTAATTGGCGTCCATAACGCGTTGCAGCTCCTGTCCCCTTCAAAAGGGCGTTAGCCGCTCCAAACGATAGATGAGCAGGTCCTAGAGACCCCACCACTCTTCCGGCTGTAACCCATTTACCAAGACCTTCTTCAGAAAGCTGGTGAAGAGATTTGTCAAACGGTAATTTTTCAGATAGACCAAATGTTAACTCTGATGCTGCTCCACGACCTGCTGCTGCTAATTCTTCACTCTTAATTTGAGCAGGCTCATGCATTTTAGCTAACTGTTCTTCACTCAATGAGGATAGGGAATGAAAACCCCCTCTTCGTTGAGAGTGCTCTCTGTTCTTGGCTATCTGTTCTCTAGCCATTATTTTACGCTGATCTGCTTCTGCGCGACGGAGCGCTTTTTCTTGTTCGTTCTGCGGCTTTTTCCCTTTGATTCGATTTAGATCTTCTTCCAGACGATCGATCTTGCTGCCTATAAAACCCTTTCTAGAAGACTCTTGACCCGAAAGCTGATTAGCAATCTGTTCTCGGTCTAACTTTCCTTCCTTGAAGTCTTTAAGAGCATTAACTGAAGAAGAAAATTCATCCAGGCCTTGTTGGTGATATTTGTGCGCTTGGTCATTAATGCTTAAAAGGTTGTCAGGAGTGTAATCAATGCCTGTCTTGCTGGCTATGTCTGTGATGGTCTTATGAAGCTCTGGTCTCTTCTCTGGAGCTTGTGGCGTTAATCTGTTATGAGGCGCTCCAAACTCTTTAGCCCCACGGGAAATACCTTCGGCAAAGCGCTCACCTAGTGTCGGCTCTCTGTATTCTTTGATGATCTTTACCATGATATCCCCTAATATTTAGCGTAGCCGTCTGATGTGTACTGTGACAAGGAATTACGCCCTGAGAAAGCGCTTCCGACTGAGGAGCCTACAGATGCACCGAGCTGAGCTCCAGGTATTCCACCCAAGTAACCACCGGCTGCTGCTCCTGCAATGGGCAATCCGCCCTGCAATAACTGCTGGAAGAAAGAAGGCTTCTTGTTGGGCTCTACCAGGAAGTTTTCGTACGGTCTCTGATTTAGCAGTTGATTGCTCATATTGCTAAGATCTGAGATGGCTTGCCTTTGAAGACCCATGCGCTTGCTGGACAATAGATCTGCAAAGTCCGAGCTTAATTGGTTCTGTCTGTTTTTGTATCCCGACGTGTTCCTTCCCGAAGCTGATCTAGACGAATATAACGTATTCAACTGCCCTTGCGCTTTCTGCAGATCCTTCCACGCAGGCCTTTCTAGTTCTTCGAATTGGCTTTGATCTCCACGGGCTAATCTAGAAGTCACCGAATCAGGCCCTACGTGCTGAAATTGCTGCTTAAAAAGCTCATGCTGCTCAGGAGTGAAGTTATCGATGGAAGCAACATTATAGCCAGCGGCTTTCTTGCCTGCTGATGAGCCCGCGGGGCCACGATAGCCCGATAGAGATGATGTCATGGTATACCTATTTTCGTTCTAGGGTATCACGGTAAATATTTCTTTAATAAGAATAATTGCCAGGAGTCAGATTTGCCATCAGTCACTGATCCCTTTTCAGGTTGCGAATTTTGCGAAAGAAATATACACTGATATCGGGTGGATTGCTGTCCATCCCTTACGAACAGCGCCCCCGTGCCCTTGGGGGCTTTTTATTATCGACCCAATCGATCCAGAATCGACCCGTGAGCCGATTATTGACCCAACCACTCTAGAACTATAAAGCCTGAAGTGATTGTCACTGTGGGAGACGTAATCACGATATTGCTTGCGCTCACGTACAAAGAAATTTGATTGCTAGCTGCACTTGTATCCACATAAGGCACAGGATACCAGTTAGTTCCATCTGTAACTGTCCCATAAATGCGTGTAAATCCTCCTATGGTGGAGACATTTATGTTATGCGCGATTGAGCCTGCGCCCGTGACGGCATAGACCTGTCTAAGCGTTTGTTGCTTTCTAGTCTCACCGTAAACATACCAGCTTTCACCGCTTATAATTGGCACTCCTTGAACGAATGTGCCAATTGTGCGCGCATTCACGGCATTAGACGTATCAATGTACGCTTTATTGACCTGCACGGCAAACGATTTTACGTCATCGCCAGGAAAGTCTCTCTGCTTGCGTAGAAAAGGTGCACTTGCTGCGGGATTTGTCATGCTAACAAGGGTCCTGGGCTAAAGTTAATCTCTATGGCGTGCAACGTGATCTCCGCAGTGGCGTAATCGTAATTCCTCATCTGAGCGTCGTTCAATGTGACCCCTAGCTGAACGCTTTCACCAATCAATGACGTGTTCATGCGATGCCATATTTGCTTCTGGCTGACTGCTGTGGGCATTTGTAGATTCACATTCGCAGGAGTTAGGCCCAAATTGGTGGATTCCGGGCACGTATACACCAGCTGGCTATAGATCAAAGAGCTATTTATGGTGGGATTCTCGTCGCTGGGGATGATCGGTCCTGCGTTCCATGGTGTCTCTGGATCTTGGCTTAAATAAATGTTTACTGTGACTTGTGCATCTGACGTCGTATCAAACAAATACATCTGTCTCTGCAGGCGCATTTGACGCCCTTGATCCCAGTAAAAGTTAAACTGCTTGGTCTGTAGCAACGGTTGAGATAGACGGGCATATTGACCCAGTCCCAGATATGTGCCTGTGATGATGCCGTCTATGGTGAACGTGTTTGCATCTGCGGTGTACACAACGCGGTAGATATTGCCATTAAGGTTATTCAGACCGATGGCATTCATGAAATAGAGATAATCGCCCTCTTGCACGCAATGATTGTGGCTGGTGATGGTAGAATCGTCTACTGCGAAGACAGTGCCTGAAACGCCCTCTCCTGTGCCTTCTCCCTTAATTAGCACATAGCCCTGGGGATTGCCACCTATTATGGAGGGAAACTGCGCAGATGTGGTTGCTGAGTCCCAAGATTCGTTCCATGAATCCCATGTGGGGAATGCTGTGCCGATCGTGTCCCACGTGTAACCGGTTTGCTTTCTGTAGCTCCCGTGCGTGGTGAAGTTTTCGTAAAAGATGGCCCAGTTATTTTCGCGATAATTATAGAAAAACGTCTGCGTGGGGAAATTCCAGGGGCTGCTATTGGGAGGATAAGCAAAATAGATCCACTCTTTGTAGTAATCGCGTATGCCGTTCACCCTTAAGGCCCCATTGGCATTGGCGTTGATTTGAAACACTTCATCAGGGATGGCAAGATCTAGCCGTTGGGAAGACTGCTGATCTGTAAATGCGATGCCGTATGTCCCTACGCTGATGCCTCCCTTGTCCAATGAAACGCTTGAAAAGGTAGATGACGAGCCCAGTTCGCTGTTGATGTTGTAGAAATCAAACGGATCTACGTCATTACCAGTGGCTACGAATTGCGTCTGTTTATTTACAAATCCAACCAATAACACGTCTTCGTTATTGTTAACGGTTACGATCGCTTGTCCGGTATTGTAATACGTAAAATATCCCAGGCCATATTGATCGGTATAATACGCCTTAGTATTTGCGACGTAATTGACTGACGTGGTCACCAAGGGCGTAAAGAAACCCAGTGAAGCGGTGAAAAAAGGCGTATAATACGCGGTTCCATCGACGCTGCAGATCACTGAGTCGGGCAGATTGATAATCGGGCCTGCTGTGCCATCTGATGCTACGCTTTGTACCCAAGGGCTAAAGAAGAGCAAGCGATTCTTAAAGCCCACGATGGCAAGCGCTCCCACCAGATAATAAAGCGCTTCAGGAAGGTTATGAATATCGACAGCCGTAGCCGTTAATGGAGGAGCAAAATTCACCCATCCTGAAGTCGCAACCTGGGGCAGACCTGTGTTTTGTGTGGGGTCTCCATCGTACCACCGTATGCCATCGCCCATGCCTGAATTGAGATAGATGGCTATCCCTCCCGAGCTGTACGCTGTGAAATTGGTGGAATTGATGTTAACAGTGAAATTATTGGCGTCTATAATGCTCTGTACGATGCCGGTGAGACCATTGATCTGGGTCATTCCAGCAACATATTGGAATTCAATAGCTTGACCCATATTTAGTCCGTGTGCTGTCACGGTCACTTGCGCATCGGTAGCATTGGAAATGTTGGTTATGGTCTTGATTGTTTTATATGCGATATTGGTCAGGTATTGAGCAATTCCGCCGGTTGGATTGGCACCGCCAAAGCCAGAAGTGACTACGATGTTGTTCTGATCTGTAACACTTGCCACTTTAAAGCAGGTGCCATTGACTGACGTCACTACGGTTGCCTGATTGACCCATATGACGTCTCCCACTACTAGATTGTGGTTATTGATGGTAATGGTATTAGTTCCATTAGTCCATGATGCTATCACCTTGTATTGCATGCCTGGGTTATTATTGGTAGCCCAGAACGCTCCCAGATTGTTGGTGCTCCAAAACTGCTGGTAATCGTTACCTGTCCAGTATACGGGATTGTTAGAGCTTTTGAAATACGATACGCTAAAGAAGTTTACGGCTGAGGTCGTCTGTTTTATCTGGTATGCGTAGCGCTGATCGAAACCAATCGTCATGGGATATGGGGTCACAGACTCTTCTGTGATATAATCTTCCAGTCCTAATGCAGGCAACGTAGGGAAATACCCAAATGTCCCTATCAAGGGCTGATTTGCCGCTCCTCCCGCTATGGTGATCGCTGTGGTGGCATAATTAATCGTTCCTGTCCCGGATGGAGAGCCCACTAGATTGCCTGTAAAAAGGCCATTGACGAGTTGCTCAGTGTACGTGTTTGTGCCGTCGCTGAAATTGATCGTTCCCGGAGCTATGGTAGCATACGGTTCCAGACCAAATAGCTCTTGTAGATCCACGGGAGCAGTGGTCGCTCCACTACCATTTAACGTTGCTATAATAGGATACTGCCATTGATTGGGAGATACGGCCGATTGAATCTGTCTTTGCATCTGGCCAAGAAAGACAGTCCCTCTCTTGCGCTTTGCTCTGCCACGCCATGAATAGAAATTGTACATGGTCGGAAAGGCTTCGTTATCGATGTTAAAGGGTAACGGGTTCTTTGTTAGACCTTTTCCTGTGTTTCCGATGTACAGCGTGTCCATTAGGCCTCAAATTTGGATGATGATGACTGTAGCGGGGCTTCCCACTCTAAATTGACCCACGGTGCACTGATTGGATGCCACTGTGTAAGAATTGGGGAATCCGAGAGCTCCTGAAAGTGTTCCGCTGTATAGGACGCCAAAGTTCGTGCCTGTTACGGCTCCCGTAGTGAATGTGATGGTGGCAAACTGTCCTGCTGCGCCGTTAGTAAGGGCTATTGTCTCGTTAACATTAAAATAATTACTTGCCATGCATGTGGAACCCCCACCAGGTGTAAACGTGCAATAAGCGCGCACTGCAGTCAGTGGAAAGGAAAGCGTACCATTGTAAGCAAATGTTTGAGATACAGAAGGGTTGGCTATACCAACATTCGCATAAATCACTGATACGCCTGAATTTAACGAAGGTGAAACATTATTTGAACTGACCGTGATCTGCTTGTGTTGCCCATATTTTAAATTACCAAAGTCTACGTGATCCACATCAACCAGGGTCTGTATGGATGCAAAATTGATCTGAATCAATTTGTAATCTTGACTGGGATTATTACTCCCTGCAGGGATGGATGGATTATACGCAAGTGTGCTCATCTAGTTAGATCCTGTTCCTATGGTGTTGCTGCTGTTTTGACCATTGGGTGAAGAAAAGATGGTCTGCGTACGCGTGGCTGTAAATTGTCTTTGGCTACGTTTCCACACCAAGATCTCTTGCTCCCTAAAAAGGGCTTCGTAAAATGAAAATTGCTCGATGTCTCCGGTATCCGATAACAGCTTTCGTGCTGCGCCGCGTGCGATATATTCGGACATATAACCAAAGGGAACGGCATTGGAAGTGCTTAAAAAGGCAGCGGGAGATAAATACGCATCGATCTCGACCAAATAAGAGATATTGGGAGGGGGACGTATTGTCAAAGTATTATTATAAAATAGCACTGCTCGGGGAATTCCGCTCTCGTAGTAATACGACTGCGCATTAATAGGCATTCCTGCGGGCACTGCGGCGGGAAACGTCATGGTCGCTACGCCGGTTGCATAATTTACGGTGTTGCTTGTGGTGCTGTAACCGCCATCAAGCATCGTATTGCCATATGGCGCTGCTCCTGGGCTCATTAAAAGGCCATAGCCTACATTTCCTGCTAGAAACTGTCCGCTGTCGCTGACGACCATTTGTGTGCCCGTATCGTCCATCGTGGTAAATGTCACGGCAGAATAGACGCTTGTAGTAGGCACCGTTGTGATAAAGGAGCTAGTGACGATGGGATCTATGGTCGATCCGCTGGCGATAATGCCCAGCATGTCTACGTGGCCTGGTATGGCTGGGAAATAGGGAACACTTAAGGTGTAGGGTCCTGGTGTTCCGTTACCTGTAGCTGCGGGATTCAGGCCTTGCACGTAATTGGGCCATAAATTGTAAAAGGTGTCTCTTTGCGTGTAAAAGGGACACTGTATGCCATTGACATAACAGGGGTCGGAAAACCCCTGATAGACGGGATAAGGAGCAATGTTTTGTGATCCGGGCTCAATTTGCACTTGATAAAGCGGCATGTTATATTTATCAATATTGGGCACCGTCTGAAATCTGTAAGTGGTCTTTAGATCAAACAGTTGGATGCGAGCATCTACATCCATCAGCCAGAAGCGGTTCACGTAATCGATCAAAAGATTATCGGATATTACTGCATCTGATTGCGCCTTGATGATGCGGCGCATGTATGTCAAAACATCACTTAATAGATTAATGTGGCACCTTCCTTAAAATTTGCTGGGCATGAAGAAGCTTTTCTTTTCTACGTAGGGATTTGCATCCAGACGGTTCTCAATCTTTTCAATGGCTAGCTGACCGAAATATTGCCCATTCTGATCCATGCCGTTGGCTCTATCGGGGTTCATCATTAGCACTTGATATGTGCGTGTTGCAATCTGATCCGCGAGATAGCGTGGTCCCCAGACGGGCACTCCTGTCGGTACATCCCACTCCTCCGCAGGCACACCGGCATATTTCTTGGTCCAGATGCTTCGAATTTGGCTGTCTGTGGGGCATTCTTTGTTTTGGGCAATGAAGCAGACGTATTGCTTGTCGTGCTCGTAATCGGCTCTGAATTTCTCATTGAAAAGAATGAATTTTCCATCCTTGGTAGGAGGCATGATTGAGCGCTTTGGCTTGAGATAGACATCTTTTCCCAATGGAGAAGCATTTTGTGATCTCTCTGCCACTTCTTTATCTGCCAATGTCGTTTTGGAAAAGCTTTCCGTCTTTAAATTACGGACCTCTTCTTCGAATTTATCAAATTGAGTCGCTGCGTTATCGATCTCTCTTTGAGCAAATCCACTTGATGATTCAGGTTTTGTTTGTTTCTGCATGTTTCCTAATTGGGTGAAATGTTAATGAAGCTTCCACTGATAAATGTCTGAACAGATTTATAATTTGCATTTGTGGGGCCACTGTTGATGTCACCGATGGCGGTTACTTGCGCCGGCGTAGACACATAACTAGGAGAGGGGATAAAGGCATTGCAATTGGTAGAGTCGATATTGGTCACGAATTCTGTAGAGGAAACGATCGATGTGACGTAGCCCTGGCGTCCGTTGATCTGTCTAGAGCCGTAATTGAAGGGGATCAGCAATCTTATGGTTTGCCCCACCACATAGTTGTTAGGAACNNTAGTTTGCACCACTGTGTTTGCACCCAGAGCGATATTNGAAATAGAAAAAGCACTTGGTTGATAATATTGAGGATTTATCGGGGGATTGTTCTCCGGAGGAACCGGTCCGTAATTAAAACTCATTTATGCATCTTTTTCAGGGTGTCTGCGAGATTCGCGCGTTTGCGTAATAAAGGATTTTTGGAATGCTCTGCTTTTTTGATCTTCATTTCAGGGATCTTTTCGCCGGGTTTCACTTTAAGTTCTCTGTGAAGAGCGCCTTTCTTCATATCTATGTCTTGTATCCATTTGTCTTTAGCCATGCAGTAATACCCTACATATAAATTCTTTTTTATTACGTAGGGTACATCATCATTGGTAAATAAACAAATTTTTATTTACACATCTTCTTCTTTCCCATGCCACAGGACGATTTCATCGACATGCCACTGGACGATTTCATGGACTTGTCGCCGGCAAACATTCCTTTACCGTGCTTCTTTTCCATGGCTTCTGACTCATGCTCTCGGGCTTTCATAGACTGCTTGTGAGGTCCCTTGTGTTTTTCTCCAAGTGACTCTGATAAGCGTGATTTATAACCTTGCTTCTTCATTCTCTCTCCAAATAAAGGGGGATTTCTCCCCCAATTTGTTAATAACTGATGTCTGTTAGGACTGCTTCCCAGAAGATCACGTTAGTGTTTGCACCAACGAGAACTGAGCTAGAGTCGCTACCTGCAGATCCAGTGCCGATCATGAATCCCTGACGGGTGTTATTGATGAACGCGCCGTTAATCGCGGGTCCGTTGATCGTGCTAACCCCGTTTACAACCG
>JGI24890J29729_1000462_pt1 | contig 25608 bp, 27 predicted proteins | sample FreactcultureFD7_FD_29729 | JGI IMG/M metagenome (IMG submission 29729)
TAATGGTGGTGTAAGGATTGATCCACCAACTGCGCCAACACCACGCATATCTGCATAGGCATATAGAGTGCTAAGAACTTCTGGCTCTGGAACGCAATCATCATCTACACGCCATACCCAATCGTATCCCATAGAATTCGCGGCTTGATGGATATGGTGTTGTCCTTTTTTGCCAGCAAATAGCCATTCCCAAGATACTTTTTTAATTTGTAGAATTTGGAATATATGCTGATATATAGGGTTTTCCCTCATATCTTGCGGCTCATCATTATCATCAAAGATCGCCAGCTTATCTGGCAATTTCGATTGATTAAGAATGGCTGTTAAAACTAATGGCAGAGTTGTAAAGTATCTGCCCCGTGTAGCCACGCTACACAGAATTTTACTCATTGTCATATCTACAGATCATCAGATTACAGCGGTTGCTATCTGTAATACTAGCTGGTTTCATAGAGATCACGCCAGCTTCATTAATGTAGTTAAATATAAAGCCAGGGAAATGGGATTCATTAAGTCCATGTAACTTATGATGTTCACCCCAAAAGCCTTTTGGCTCATTGTGCGGCACAGTAATAAGCAGTCTTTTGCAATGATTCTTTAGGCGTTCTACAACTTCTAATCCGTTATCAAGATGCTCAATAACTTCAAAAGCGATAATAGTATCGTGCTGTTCTAGCTCAATCTTATTAATATCGGCTTGAAAAAAGAATTTGTTATCTGCCCATTCTTGTTCTTTAGCTACCTGGATGATGATTGGGTCATAGTCTAAGCCGTAATACTTCATATCGGATGGAAAGAACTGGCATCCATATCCAGTAGAACATCCAATTTCTAAAATGTTATTGCCATATAGATTTTGATTAGCCCAAAGATACCTAGTAGTTTCCCTAGGATAGATTGGATCACCTTTAAGGAAAACGGCTCTTTCGTAATTATTGGTAAGCCGCCAACGATACCAATCTGGGTGATATTGTTTTGCTAAATTAAGAACATGAATTTCGCAAATCTGTTCCCATTGGCTATCTACATCCAATCCATATAGTGTAGTCATCTTGTCTTATAGTCATATTAGGCAAACTTTGTCTGTGATGCCAAAACAGTAAAGGTCGCAGAAGCGGTCTTAATAATTACATAATTATATACATCAAGTGAGCTTGCGTTTCCAGATGTAGGCGCAGTTCCACCTTGCCATTTGGTTGTTACGCCTGATGTAGTGCCATCAACTTGAACTGCTGAGTTGTAATAAGCAGTTGCCCCATTTGAGCATAAGAAGCTAACAGAAATTGAATCGCCAGTAGATAACAAAGAATTTAGAGTTGTGCCGCTAGAACCCCTAAAGTTCAAAGTAAAGTTTCCAGAAGAATTGGTTGTGTAATACAGAACCGACTGAGTAGTAATGTCGTAGTTAATGGTTCCAGTTGAAGCTGTTGCCGATACTGTAGCTGGTTCATCAATGTTGGCTGTTTTAAAAGCTAATGCCGCCGCTGAAGTTGGCATGATTAATGTATCGCCAGATTGGATTTCTTCAATCTGAGTAGATGCAATAACTAAAGGGTAGCGGGAAGTCATAATAAATCCTTAATATACAGAAACATTGGTAGTTGAGCCACTATTCAGCAAGATTCCTAGATAGCCGCTATTGATTGGTACTTGAGTTGTAGTAGAGCCATTATTAAGCAATACAGGAAGATAACGGCTTGGACTTGATCCTGAGTATCCTGAATATCCTGAGTATCCGCTAACGCCGCTTCCTGAATACCCGCTGATACCTGAGTACCCACTATAGCCGCTGATTCCGCTATAGCCTGATTGGGTGTACATTACTTGAGTGGCAGTAACAATAACTCCTGGAGTTACTGGGACATTTGGGCTTGTGGTTGCGGACAAGGTTTGAATACTAATGCTTGTATTAGATACTGCCCAAGCTAATTGCAAATAATCTCCAGCGGCAACAGTTAATACATAATTTATAGCGGCAATAACAGCGGCAGAACCGCCATGACTTGTTCCTGGGACATTATATAAACTGTTGCTATCTGCTATATCTGTTCCATTTTTTCTTAACCATATATCAGCATCAAAACCATTGGATGCAGAATTTAAAAGTTGAATAGAGTATTGAAGGTTGTAAGTTCCAGCATTAGCAAAAGTAATTCTATTGCCAGAAACAATGCTTACACCATTGGCTTCAAATTGATTGCCAATATTTACAATGTAAGCAGTTGTTGTATTAGCGGCAGTTTGATTGGTAGTGTCATAAAAAGAACCATAAGCACCAACAGTACCACCCAATCCAGCCGCACCAGAGTAACCAGAGAAACCACTGATACCTGACCAGCCGCTAGTTCCTGAAAACCCTGAAAAACCGCTATAGCCAGATGTGCCGCTTCCAGAATATCCAGAATAGCCACTCACGCCTGATCCGCTATAACCTGAAATGCCCGACCAACCGCTGATACCAGAGAATCCAGATAACCCACTTGCTCCAACTGCACCAGAAAAACCAGAGAATCCGCTGTAACCACTTACACCGCTACCAGAGTATCCAGATTGACCAACTGCTCCGCTAAATCCAGAAAAACCAGAGAATCCAGATTGCCCATTAATGCCGCTGTAACCAGAAATACCAGACCAACCAGAAAAACCGCTAAATCCAGATTCACCTATTGCGCCACTAAATCCGCTAATGCCGCTAAATCCAGAAAAACCAGATACACCGCTTCCAGAGAAGCCTGAATAGCCGCTATAACCGCTTACACCGCTTCCTGAGAATCCAGATATACCAGAATCCCCGCTGAAGCCTGATATGCCTGAGAACCCGCTAAAACCGCTTATTCCAGATGCGCCATTTTGACCAGAGAATCCAGACCATCCGCTAATACCGCTGTAGCCAGAGAAACCAGAAATCCCGCTTTGTCCATCTGGACCTACAATTTGTCCAACATTAACCCAGGCAACGCCTTCCCATACATAAAGATCGCCATTAGATTGAACAATATACGCATCGTTTTGATTGCCAGTAAGGGGCAAATCTATTGGAGTTGGTACAGAGCCAATGATATTAATACTTGTTCCTTGCTGACCGCTATAGCCAGAAAAACCGCTGTAACCGCTGATGCCTGATGCACCATCTTGACCTGAGAAACCAGAAATGCCGCTAAATCCAGAGTACCCGCTGATACCTGAGAAACCAGATAAGCCAGATGCGCCTACTGCTCCAGAGTATCCAGAGAATCCAGATACACCGCTTCCAGAGAAGCCAGAGAAACCTGATAGACCACTAGCACCAACTTGTCCAGAATAGCCGCTATAGCCCGATAAACCAGATTGACCGACTGCGCCTGAGTAGCCTGAAAAGCCGCTTAGACCTGAACCAGAGTATCCAGAATAGCCTGATACGCCTGATCCTGAGTATCCAGAGATACCAGAGAATCCAGATAAGCCTTGTGGACCTTGTGCGCCAACTGCGCCTGAATAACCTGAGAAGCCAGAAGTTCCACTTCCAGAATAGCCTGAATAACCGCTTACGCCAGAGCCAGAAAAACCAGATTTACCTGAGTAACCGCTGTAGCCTGAGTAGCCAGAAAAGCCTGATGCGGCTTCACCACCATTTAAACCTGAGTATCCAGAGAAACCAGAGAAGCCTGATATACCAGATGCGCCTGAGAATCCAGAGAAACCGCTAGTTCCACTATAACCAGAAGGACCATACATCCCTTTATCAACAGACAAAGTAATCTCATTGCCTTTGGATACATCTAAGACAAGATCAGTACCTTTGGCTACATCTACAAGTAAATTAGCTCCACCAGTAGCGGTTGAGATTGTAATGTCGGTCATAGCAACCCTTAATTATTAACGATTGCATCAGAACGAACTAAAAACAATAAAAAAATAATTAGATCGTTAGCTGGAGTTGTGCCTACGGCTGGAAAGCTGATTTTGATACGACCAGAAAAGCCAGCACCATTAATAGATGCAATATCTAAATCAGGATCGTTTGGGCTAACTACCAAATCCCATGCGCTATCATCAATAACTAAAGTAAATTGCCCTGTAGCTTCATTAACATTAGTAATAGTTAAAGAAATAGGATCAGGAGTAGGAACATAATCACTAATATCAAAAGATAGTCCATAACGAGTATCTTGAACATTGGATAGTTTACGGCGAATAATTTGAGCATCAATGGTTGCATCAGTCAAATCAACAGGAATCCCATCGCTAGCTAATGTAAGGTTCCAAAAGGTTTGTTGCTGATAAACAAGTTCACCAGCGATGATTTGATTATCAAAGCCACTCACTTGAGTAAGTGTATTTTTAGCAAAAACTGCCATGATTTCTCCAATTCTCGGTTAATAACCCTATGTCCTCACAGGGCTACGAATCATGTCTTATCTTTTATTCTGCGGGTATTACTTTAGCCGCTTCTGTAGGATTAAGCTCCCATTTTACCTGACTAGCCGCAATCAATGTATCCACTTTTTTGCATTTAGCCACAGTCGCTTTAGCCGCTTGGGCTTGTGAACGAATTGCATTACGCCATGTAATCCATTCTGGCTTGTAGGTTGCATCACGCAAATTCAATACTTCTACATAATCTGTAGGGGCAAGTAAAGAAAAGGCTTGTGAATTGATACGGTTAGATACCATCTCTTTAAGTATATCTAGGTCTTTAGCAACGGCGGTATATGTACCATCGTTATTATCAGTTACCCAATAATATTGATCGTCTGGGCGCATTTGTTCTTCAACTTCAGTAATGCCAATAGCGGCACGATCTTCTGGCGTAGATTTTTGCAACCATTCCGCACCATATTTAGATTGTTTAATTTGAAACTCAACGCCCAAGGGCAGTTTTTTACCATTTAATAAATACATAATTACCTCGCTAAATAAGAATTGCTTTTTAATTTATTTTCTTCACTTGGCAAATACTGTAAATTTGTATGCACATGAAGCCCTGATACTGTTTTGCCATTTAAAGGAATAATGTGGTCTACTTCATAACCTTTTGGTCTATTCCTATACATTTCATCTATTTTATCGTGGTCTGCCCATAATGGAACTCTTAACTTACGCTTTAATCCAGCTTTTCTAGCATAGCCATAACGATACTCAGAAGTCCTAGATTTACCATGTTTCCAGTTTTTATCTGCAACACACTCTCTACGCAAACATCCGCAAGATTGTGTAAGTCCGACTACCATAGAGTTTCCAACAACTACTTTAGATTCTCCACAATCACATTGCACAAGATACTTATACTGACCAGCTTTGTTCTTATCGCAATCAAGCATGACAGTTAATCTGCCATACCGATTGCCTATAAGTTCTTTTCTGTGTCCCATATCAGCGTGCAAGCGAGTTCTTAAAAGGGTTCTCACTAAAAGCCATTCCTACATATGTTCCACCATTAGCATTTGTTCCTGTGCCAGTTCCACGAATTTTGTAACCGTTTGATAGTAAATCAATAGCACCATCTGTTTGTTCTGCATCAGAAGTATTAGCCTGTAACCAGTAATTTGCTAAATTGTATGGGTTTCTTGTTGCATCTACCATAAACCAACCGCCAGCAGAATCAGTACGCTTATAAATAATAAACTTAGGCTTGAACCCTAAATATATAAAGCTACCATCTGCGCTTCCGTTTCCTGTATAGCTGAAAGCCTTAGAAAAGCCAGCTATTTCTGCCCAGCAGTAGGCTACATTGGTTGCGCCACTAGCATTTAAGTCTGTGTCTGTTCCAATGTTAAAGATTGTTGATGTTGGTGCACCATTAAATACAGTTGAATTTGTATTTACACTAGTTGTTAAGTTTAAACTTATGTATTGAGTGCCAGTAAATGCACTATGCCAACATTGCCAGTTTCCAGTAGAACTGCGTTTTTTTCCAATAATAAAACTAGGTGCAACACCCAAACCATGTCCGACAGTAGCATTACTTCCAGTTCCTGTATAGCTAACAACACTAAACCCAGCAGTAGCATTAACACTTACAGTTGATGTAATAGAACCGTTTGTATTAGATGATGTAGAACCTTGTCCAGCTTGCCATTGCCAGCCTACATAAGTAGCGGCATTTTGATTGCCACCGTTGTCTGAACCTAAACTAAAACCATTAGAGTTAAAAGCTGTTACACCAGAATATGTAGCTTCTGCGTCAGTTGTGTTGGAAAACAATTGTTTTGTTGTACCACGAATAGAATCAAACAAACCATGATTAAAGGTATTAGAACGACCTTTGTACCACACCAAGTCTGGTTTAAATCCACCAGTATTAGTAATAGTCTGTGTAGAACCATTACCAGTATAAGTAGTAGCATCCATAACCTTATTACCAGCAACAATAGTAGATGTTGGTAGGTTATATGTGTTTAGTGCTACAAAGCCTGTTGGTGGGGTGTAGGCGAATGGTTGCTGACCAAAGTTGGCTTGTGCCACATCAGAATTATAAGAATACAAAGCAAAATAATATATCCCAGCAGGTATTCCTGTAAATGCTACACCTTGGCTTGTGCCGTTTTTATAAAATTCTAATGTGCCGTTTGTAGCATCAAAAGCAATACCAATTACATCATTAGTTGTATATGTTGCACCATAAGTTGTTTCTGCTGAATTATTTTGTTTTTTACCACTTGAATAAGAATAACCATATCCTTGTGCGCTAGACCAATAATAATCATCAGCAGATGCGCCAATATTCCAAGCAGATGTAACAATACCAAAACTAGAGCCACCGCTAGAATTTAATGTGCTAAATTTGTATTCAGCATACCATTTACCAGATGACATTCCAATGGTTGATAAAGATGTGCCACCAGCAGAAGAAGATGAACCAGCAGTAGATGTTAAATTGCCATTTGACAATGTTTGTGCATTTGCATTTCTAGCCACTAATGGGTTCATTACTGCATAGTTAGCAGTAGTAGCACTTGTCAATGTTGGTACATCTGTCATTGAATCGTATGTGCTACCAGCAGTTAAACTAATGTTGTTAACTGTCCAAGTATTGCTATTACCAGAGTAATCAGTACCTAAAGCAGCAGTACTGCTTGTGTCAGTAAATTTAAGGTAAAAGCCATTAGTGCCGTATGTGCCTGTATAGGCTATAGGTTGCCATACACCAGTAGTAGAGTTAGTTGAGCCGAATGATGTTGGTGTTAATGCTTGTCCGTCAATGAAGTTTACTTCTGTTAAGTAGCCATCTAAAGTAACGCTTATATTACTTCTTGCGCCAATTCTAGTAGCAATAGCAGAGTTTATATAAGGACTATAATTTTGCGTAGGATAATTTGCTGTGCTAAAAGATGTTACTTGAACACCATTTACATACAATAAAATTCTGTTGGATGCTGTTGCATTGGCAGAATCAAATGCTAAAACAATGTGATACCAAGCGGATGGGTCACGAAACACTTGGTTTGTTTTAATATAATAAGATGCGCCATTGTTTAAATAAAATGCCAATGTGTTGTCTGCAGGAAATTCTAATTGGTCATCATTTGGAAGTGTGCCAGCGGCAAGAATATTTTGTTCTGTTCCTAATGCGCCACGCTTTACCCAACCACTCCAAGTCCATTTAAGATTATTTGTTGGAGTTCCAAAAGTTCTATTAAGATAAGCAGAAGCACTAGCCCTAAACCGCAAAGACTTAGTTAAGTTATAACCAGCGGGTGCGCCGCCACTAGCAAAACCAAAAGCCCCTAGATTAGCCGCACCAACAGTAGATATTCTTGGCATTTTTTGTCCTATGCAAACTTAGTTTGTGTACCAAATACGGTATATGTATTGGTTGCTGTCTTAACGATTACAAAATTATATATATCTACTGAGCTTGCATTGCCGCTAGTGGGGGCTGTGCCGCCTTGCCATTTAGGGATTACGCTTGTGCCATCAATAGTAATAGCAGAGTTGTAATAAGCGGTTGCGCCATTTGTGCAAAGAAAGCTAATTGAGATTGATTCTCCATTAGCCATTAAAGTATTTAAAGCGGTTGAGCTTGATCCACGAATGTTAAGTGTAAAGTTGCCGCTGGCATTAGTTGTATAGTAAAGAACTGATTGGCTAGTTACATCATAGTTAATTGTGCCAGTTGCGGCTGTAGCGGATACTGTAGCACCTTCTAGTATATTAAATGTTTTTTGCGATGCAGTAGAAGCTGATCCTGTAAAGGTTTGTTTTGCTGAAAAGCTATTTGCAGAAGATAATCCTGGAACTTGTAAAGCCGCTTGAGCTTCGGCTGGGTTTCCAGTTAATCCTAAAAGACCAGTTACATAATCCCACAATGAAGCAAAACCAACACGGGCTACCGCATTTGAGGGATTTGGGTAGGTATCTGATATTTCCGTTTTGGCTGGGGGTGCGGCGTAGGTCATCTTAATATCCTTGAACTGTTATATCGGCTTTTGCGCCTGATACTGCAATATGAGAAGAATTATATCCTGTTACGGTAGGTTGTAAAGGTATTGTCTTGTCGGTTTCTACGGTTACAACTCCTAAGGAATTGTCCTGTAGGGTTACTAATACGGTGTTGATATGATGGTAAGTCTTGGTGTAGGGAACCACGCTACCATTGATGGTTACATTGCTTAAATTTTCTGTAATAGATGGGGCATCTACCGCAAAAATTAACTGATCAATTTCGGCGGCTACTCCAGAACCAACCGTTACCCTGAACTGATAAATGTCTTTCTTAATAGGCAATAAACCTGGCAATGTTACAAAATCGGCATCTCCAGTATCGGTTCCATAGAATGAAGCGGCTGGATCAATGCCATATTTAGATTCGGCATCTGGACCATAAAATGATGCAGAATTGACTAGGCGATACTCAATATTGATGTTTTTACCAATAATGACTGAGAACATCTCGCCATAAGATCCAGTAAGGGCTGTGTCAATATAAATAGGCTGGCTAGTGTAAATAAGCTGTTCTGTGGCTGTTTCTGCATAAAACGGAATAGCATCAGCTTCATAAAATGATTGCTCATCTAATCCATAAAATGAACCAGAATCGTTTGCCACAATATTGCCGCCTACGATTGTGCCGCCTACGATTGTGCCAGCCCATCCATGAGCCTTAAAATCATAGTCATAAACTATATTGGTATTTAATCCTGTTCTACCAGCATACAAAAGAGTTGCCGCATTAATGGATTCATGCCCTAAAGTATCAACCGCTTTAATCATTACAGTTGTAAGGGTGTTTGGAAGCCCGTTTGCACTATAGTTGGATTCGGTCAAATAACCGTTAAACAATGGGGTTCCGCTACCCCAATCGATATTGTCCCCATAATGGAATCGAATAGTATATCCAGCCAATCTAGCTGAATAAACCGTTTGCCAATCTAAAATCTGGTTATTGTTATAGAACCCAGCTACATCATCAATCCATATAGGATTCCAAACAAATGGTGCTGAAGCTGGCGAAAAATTACTTGCCGCCAAAGCATTTTTCATTTTTGAAAAAAAGTAATAAGTATTTGCTTCTAGCGTTGTTATATTAATTGGCGGCATAGCCGTATTAATATTATAGGGATTACCATTAGGATGAATCTCAGTAGTACCAAAATAAGTTAATTGGCTGGCTATTGGGTTTGGAACTGTGGAATACCAAAGTTCAGCATATTGAACTACACCAGCAGAACTAGTTGTAACAACTACATCAAATGATGGCTGATAACCAGATGTGACTACATTATCTACAACTGGTGCTGGAATTATGCCAAACACATTTGGATCGCCAATACCAGTATTAGGGGATTGTTGGAATTGAGTAATGGCTACATCATCATAAACAGTAGGGTTGTATTCCAACAAAGTTAGTTCAACGATAATCCCGCCATCTTGAACAAATGTCTGAATAACCTTGCTTAGACGAAATAACTTATTATCCCATCCATAATTGGCATTAGTTACTGTAACGACATCTCCAGCTTCTAATTGAAGTCCAGTAAAGTTAATACCAACCTTAAATTGTAAATCTTCCCTTGCGCCTTTTAATAAGCGATTACAAATATATTGAGCTTGAACACTATTATTCACTAACGGCAAATCAACCGTTTGTTTGTTTACTGGCTCATTTGGATATAACAGGGCTGGATCAATTTGAGATAAATCAAATATTGATGAATCAAAAACATCCTTTGCCGCACCATCTGAAAATTTAACTTCAGTAATATTAAAGCTGGCAGAAGTATCTAATGGCGAAATATTGATTGCCGTAACCATGTTGGAATCATTAATATTCATTGCCACCGTGTAATCTGGTGTCTGAACAATAACGCCCCATTTAGCGGTAATTTCGTTATATTTAACTAAACAATCACAGCAAGATGCCATGTTCTGAAGGTTTGCCATAACCGTATTGGAAGTTGGCAAATACCCGTTAAATTGAAATCTAGGTTGAGTTGATGTTGTTCCAGCAAAGTTAGTATAGGTAAATAACTCATTGGAATAGACATTTAACGCATCAAAAGTAGGTGCATCTATTTGATTAGAAGTAATAGCCGCACCATAGCGTTCGCTTAACATATAATCTTTAAAGCAATCGCCAGGACTTCTTCTAGGATTAATTATTTGGAATCGAGTTTGCTGAAGGCTAGTAAGGTTAGCTGATTGGCTATAACGCAAATGCACAATGGCAAATACGCAATCAGACATTAATTTTGTGCTATCCCATTTATAAACTAGGTCAGAAGCCGACATGACTTCAATAGCTGTTTTAGTGGTATTTACTGGAGCATTTGATCCATTGCGGTATAGATAAAAATCCATTTTTCCAGCAACGGTAGTATCTACAACTCCTGTAGATTCATCGGTTAAAGATGCAACGGTATAGCCATTAGTATCAAAGTTTACTAATTTGCCGCCCCAATAAATATTGCCAAAACTAAATACATCTGGGGTATTTCCAAATTCGCTATTGGTTACTTCGCAAAGAGCAAATACATAATAAATATCTTGGTTGTTTTCGCTAATAGATAGATCAACAACTGTACCGCCTAAATAACTGGTTCCATAAACTACAGGAAGTTTATTGTCTGTTTGGGGGCTTAATTGTTGGCGAACACCTTGATTAGGAGCTTGTTGATAACCTATATTTGTATTAAAAGCCGCTGAAGCTGGTGGCGGTACATATACAGGCTGGGCAATAATAGATGAAGCATCGTACGAACTTGCGTACGAGATTACAGGGGCTTCTGGTGCTTTATTAAATATTGGACCAATACCAACCGCAGTCGATACAACATCAACAACGCCTTCTACAATGCCTACAACGGCATTAATAATAGGACTAATAATTGGTATTCCACCACCACCCATTTAATGACCCCAAGTTTCGCTGTTAAGAAGATAGCCAAATCGTTCGTAATTGACCTTTGGCTGTCCTTTAAGTTTAGTAACGGTAAACAAGGCTATTCTTCCTTGTTCTTTTAATTTGTTGCCAAAGTCGGTGTAAGCATCCAATAATCTATAAGCAATAGATCCACCTCTAAATTCTGGGCGAACATACCATGCCAATTCATGCAGAATTAGCGTTTTGTCGCAGAATACGGATGGAGCAACTGTGGACATTAACAAGCCTTTACCTTCTTCATAAAATATTGCGCCCGCACCAGCAATCATTGAATCTAATAACTTATGCCAGTATGGTTCGTTATCAAACTTTAATAATCCGTTAGCTTCGTCTTGAAACTCCCGCATCATCTTGATAATCTCTGTCTTGTCGTGTTTTGTTGCCAATCTAATCATTATGAATTTGCTGGTGAGTTCTTTCCAAAATAATAATTAGTTGTAGATATAACTGGAACTCTACTCATGCTTGTATCATCAGGGGCATAAAACTGCCATGAATTATTGTTAGTATAACGCCCAGCCGCACGATTCTGTAGGATCAACTGATTAGATGAAGCTGAAATGGTAATCGTTCCGACATACATTTTTGCTTCTTCAAACCATTGCTCTGAGATGTTAAAAGATGTTACATAACCATTAAAGAATTGATATAAACCGCCAGTACCACCAGCATCTAAAAGCTGTCCATCAGTATTAAAGAATCCATGCCACATCTCTATTTTTGAGCCTTTAATATTTTGACCCAATACCCAGCCCAGCATGGCAGTATCAATCCCAACTACTGATACTGTAGTTTCATTGGCTGTGGACTTAATGTCCCGTTGAGCATCTCCAATGGTAACTAATGGTCCTAACGCTGAAAATGGTTGCGAATCTACCGCTGGTATTAATAAAGATGTATATGCCGTAGAAAATAGATAAGTATCAGATGGATTAATAATGCGAACAAAATCCGCAATCCGAATGTTATTGGTATTTTGTAACGGAACTATTGGGTTCATAGTACGGATTCAAAAGCAGAGAATTGCGCCGACCATTGAATAAAGCTATCGTTAGTCATTGGTACTAATGTATATGCTGGATAACTTCTTAGAATTACTGGAAAAGTAATGCCAGTATATGTTGTGCCGCCCATTGCTACAGTTGTTCCAAATTCACCAATAACGGCATTAATTGGAGAAACTACTGCATCAATCAAACCACGATGAACTGGAATATTTACAGTTGTGCCAGATCCACGCAATACAGTTTCAGTAGCAATATAAGAATATCTACCAACCTGACAAAAATCACCAACCTTAACAATAATAGTAGATGCGCTAACGGTAGGAAGATTACCCAAAACTAGAATCTTGGCGGCTGAAGCTGGCTCCCATTGGCATGAGCTAATTTGACTTGGCGTTAAATCGCCTTGATATTGAATGTAGTTTTTCCAACCAGTAGTTCCAAAGTTTAAATATTGCTCTAAAGATTTATCTGGAATACGCAATGAATTTAAAAGTCCACGATTCTGACTGTAAAGCAAATAATTCATTGGCTTAAAAGTAAATACAAATGGCGTTACTGTCACAATCTCGCTTGTGAAAATATGCTGATTTCGGCTTACTACTTGACCTACAAATCGCTGGTCATTAATAGCTACCGTTTCGGATATGGCGAGAATTTGATTTAATGACATAGATTACCTAGTAGTTGGCAATGAACGAGAAGCAGATAGATTAGCCGCCCATACTGCGGTTTTGTTCTTAGCCAAGAATTGTGTAGCTGATTGAGTATCAATAGCTGTCATATTCGCGATATATGGTCCGTTATATACAACTGATGGCTGGCTACCACCAGAGTTGCTTAATTGATTATTAGGAATAATAGTGCCAGGGCGATCTGGAACAAATATTTCTGGTCCTCTTTCACCCACAATAGAAGGCTGATCTGTAGGCGGTCTGCCGCCATCAGCAAATCCTAATAAAGCCAATCCAGTAGTAACAATAGAAGATCCGCTAATACTGCTAAATGCGGCTGTCATTGCTTTAGTTGCCAATGCTTGTGCTTGAATTTTAAGCAAATCTAAAATTACGCTACGGGCAAAACTACTAAAGCTAAACTTGCCAGTTTCAACAAAAGTGTTGATGGCATTGGTCATATTGCCAGTAATAGAACGGAAAGAATCTTCGCCCATCTTGCCGTAGTTATAAGCATCTTCGGCATATTGTTTAAATGCTTTATTCCAACCAAATTCAAAAGTACGCTGAACAGATATTGCGTATTGTTCTTGTTGTTTAGCAAGATCAACAAACGCCTGGCTTAATTCTTCAACTTTTTTAATCTGATTGTCATATTCTTGAAGAACTTGCTCATTAGCACCACGACCAGCGGCGGCTTCTCTAGCCTTAGTAATCTCATCTACCTTTTTGCTAGTCGCATCTAATACTTGATTAATTGCTTCCTGAACCTTTTTCTCATCATTGGTCATTCCAACCATTTGATTACGAATGGCTAATTGCTGTAATGAGAATACTTGTTGCCGTCTATATTCTTCAGAAATAAGAGTTGCCGTATAAAGCATATTTTTTTGCTTATCGGCTTCAGGATCTTTAGCGGCGGTTACATCACGATTGACGGCGGCATTAGGATTTTTAGGATCTGCTTGCTGTGGGTTTACCAAGGCTTGCAACTTGCCCCTAAACATAATCTGATCGGCATAAATCTTTCTGAGCTTTTCCTGATATTGTTCATCAGTCATCTTATTAAAGATTTTGTCCCAAGCCGCACCCATGACTTCTAAAGCACTACCAACGCTACCAGCGGCATACCATAAACCAACCAATAGCTTATTGAGCTTATCAAATACAGCTTCAGCCAAACCGCCTTTAGATACCCAAATTTCTAACATGGCATCAATAGTTGGCATGAGATGTTGAGTAAATGCCAAAGTCAGCATCATGGTTTTCTTTTCAAGCCTATCGTGCATATCCGCAGTTAAAGCTATGGCGGCTTGATATTTATCGTATTCTTCTGAGCTTTTTTGGATTTCTTCATTAAAGGCGTTCATATCAACGCCACGCATAGACTTACCAAATAAAGCTACTTTTTCACCAGTTTGACTGGCTTTATCGCCCATGTTGGCGATACCTTCAGTAGTCTTTTTAAGTAAATCTTCTGTAGATAAACTTTTTAAATCTTGCAGACCTACACCGATACGGGCAAACGCATCTTGAAGTGGTTTGGAACCTTGTGCCGCTTTATCAATATTATCGGCAAACTTTTCTACAACTTTGCCAGCGTCATCAAAATGACCACCTGACATTTCCAAAGCATCGGAAAGCTGTAAGATTTTGCTAATACTGATGCCAGTAGCATCGGATAGGTCGGATATTTGATCGCTAAAATTTAAAGCCTTAGTAGCCATTGCGCCCAAAGCCACAGCACCAGCTAAAGCCATTTCTGGCAATTTGTTGGCTAATTCCGTGACTTTGGATTTGGCTGATGCAATAGCCTGTTCAAACTCAGTAGTTTCTAATCCTAGCTTAACCGCTAACTGGGCAATCGTATTAGCCATTTATTGTCCTTTTAATACATCAGGTGCTCCAGGGTGCATCATTGCAAAAGCTATTAGATTTTTGCTTACTTGCTCCCGTTTTGCTTCCTCAGTTAGTGGTGGATAAAGATAATCGTACTGATTCGGTATTATATCTTGTAATTTATATGGAGAAGCCCCTTTTGTTAATAAACTATTAAAATGTCCAGCCGTTAAACTTCCTAATACTTGAATAATGCCAAAATTACCAATAATGCCATCGTTATACATAATACAAATGTCATTAAAAACTTCTTCATCTACAGTTGCTGGGTCGGTTCCGTGAGCCGTTAAATAAGCCTTAACTTGCCTTCGTACCGACCTAATTACTTTCCCTTAATGTCCTTATAACCTGGAGAAATCGTATCACTAATTCGTTCGATTAATTCAATTTGAACGGATATAGGGAATAATTCCTCAATCTCAGAATAAGTTAAATCTTCTAAAGATTGTCCTTCTTCTGGAACTAATAATTTAAACATCTCCAAAATACGAGTTTCGGTTAATGCTTTATTCTTTGCGGCTTCCCGCATTGATCTACCTTGAATTTCAATATCATCCTTTTTAAAGACGATACCCTCATCCTTAGAAAATTGAGCTTTATTTTTAATAAACTGTTCGGTCAGTTTATCGTAATATTCATTTACCTTAACTTCGTCTGGTGTTTTTAATCGTTCAATCATTGCATCATATTCTGATGTCAATGGAACCTTTACTTTAAATGTATGCCCATAAAAGTCAAAAGTGCGAATACGCAGTAAATCTTTGTTTTCTTCAAATTTTTTGCCAAATGCTGTGCCTAGCTTACTCATAAAACTCCTTACTTGTTATATTTTGATTTGTATTTTGCTAATGCTTGACCTAGGGTATTCCCTAAGTCGTTTGTAACTTCCTGTGATTGAGATTCAAGAGAGCTTCTCATATAAGGATGTGGCGGCATTTTATAACTACCAAATTCTTGAACATTGGCACGGGCATCTGATTTAATGCCAACTTCTTTGGTTCCAGATTTTTTATTTTGCCATTTCTTTTTAGCAAGGACATTACCAGGAGCCGTAGTTACTAAAGCCATAGCAACTTGTCCAGGTCTATAGTACCTAGAACGCTTATCTCTAGCATTTGGTTTACGAGCTTCAATTCTAAGGGACTGGGACAATGCACCAGTATCAACTGGGGCGCGCATCCTAGCCATTTGGAGAACGGGCTTCATGGCTTGTCTAACGCCTGAAATCAAAATTTTCTTTTGGTCTTTTTCGCCAAAATCATCTTGAATTTCGGTCATTACATCATTAAATTCTTTAACGCCTAAGAATTGAATGGTAACTTTATCGCCCATGCTATTCCCCGTTTTTGATTAACTTTTGATATATGGCGTTATTTAGTTTAACAACATAATCCACAACTTCCTCTGGGGATAAGGAATCTGCATGGCGTTTAGCAATCTCGTAGGCGGCATTAATGCCAGCTATGCGTTGCTGTTGAAACCCAAACCAATTTTTAGCACCGCTATTGGATTGGGTTATCAGAAAACTTAATAGGTCAATATTATTGTTTATTGTTGTCATATATTAAAAAGCCCCCGTAGGGGCTTATATTAAGTGTTGTTAGACCAACCGTATTGGTTGCCACGAGGATGTACGGTAAATACAGCCTTGGCTTCTGCGCCTGGTTGTGCATCAATATGGAACTGAGATACACGGGCGTTAAAAGCGTAAGCAACGGTATTTGCGCCATCAGTAGCGGCAATAACCCAAGTGCGTTCTACGATTCCGCTGTAAGCATCATCACGAACTTGTAACAAAGCAACGCTACTTGGATTCCAAGCCGCTGTGATTGTCATAGAAGTAGGTGCTGACTGAGTAGGAATCTTGTCAGATTGACGGCTACCAGCAACCATGAATGATGCAACTGCATCGTCTTGACCGAAAGCTGGGATAGATTCAACTGGAACTAAAAATCCGTCATTGCCAGTACCGTTAGCAGATGTGCCAACAATATCGCCAATTTTGGCTGTCCATGTGGAAAGATCGCCAACTGCTAATGCTGTAGCATCAGCTTGAACCCATAACGATGCTGAAAACCCAGGTAATACTTGATTTGGTAGTGCCATGATTAATCCTTAAATTAAAAGTTAAATAATTCTATCTTATTAAGCTGGAATATCCAAGGTGCAATCCAAGATAATCTGGTGCATACCAATCGTATCGTCAAATGTATTATATAACCACATTAGATCAGCTTTAGCAATCCAAAACCCGCCTGTGCCACCAAACTGCCCTTGATACCCATGCAACGCTTGAGCTAGTTGATTCTCTATTGTAAATCCATCTTCTAATTTTTGAGTGAATATAGACACTTGAAATACTGGCGTATCTATACCTTTAACGCTTTGTGGTCCTGTATATACTGGCTGATGAACATTCCTCAACTGCCAAGTAATAAATTTAGTTTGTGTCTTTACAAAATTACGATTAAAAAGAGCATATACGGGAACAGGAGAAACAATGGTTTCCAGTTGTTTTTGTATTGCCTTTGCGTAATTAAGGACATTATTTTGGCTCATACTGGCGCACTCGGATCATTTCTATAGCATAAAAGGGTTACATTCATGCGATCATTTGATTCAATACAATCGGTAATACGCCAATCCTGACCACGCCAAGTAACAGAATATAAGTTTTGATTATCTACAATCTCTTTTAAATTGGGAGTGTAATTACAAGTCAGGTTAGTAAGGTCTGAATAAATACGGTATTTCTCAGAAATTCTAAGGCTGTTATGGACATCTTTAACCCTTGCACGGGTTTCAAACCAAGGGGCTATAGTTGTAGTCTGTTCACCATATTGGCTTGTGCCATTGGTTACATGATTAATTGTGATGTTCTCATACCGTGCTATAGACATTTACATCACCAAAGGCTTATAAGGGCGCAATAATTGAGCCACGCCAAAAGGAATCTCTTGTAGCCCACCAGCAATAGAATTGCTACGATTGTTATACAAATGAGTTAAAAGCAATAAAGCGGCTTGTTTAATAACTGGATATTGAGCTACAGGATTGGCATTTGTCGTATATTCAATAACTACAGGATTGGTCATCCATTCGCTAACATCATTAGGAATACTGCTTACCAAGACTTTATTGCCTGTTGGATCATAAAAATATAAAGAAGAACTTAATGGGGTCAATACTGGTGGATTGCCGCCAGAATAGTAAGAAACACTATTAATAACGGTTCCAGGCTGATTTCTAAAGTTTTGGCTGACCTCTGGCAAGTCAAATGCTGACTGAGTGCCTGTCATGCCATTTGTAGCCCCGTAGTAAACACGCCAGCGAATAGGGAATATAGACATCCCAAGATAGTCCTCAATCGCCATACGGGTCGCTAATTCAAGCCCAATCAGATAACTATCTTGGCTCTCATCGTGAAAAAGATTAAGCTGATTAGTAATCTCATCAAGAGTAAGCCAAGATGTTTGAATATCACGGCTTACTTGTTCAATCTTTTCGTAGCTAAAAGGGTTACGAGTAGTCCCTAAATAGGGACCATTCGTTAGACTATCTAATGGCATGGCTTACCTTAACTGTGGGTCAAACGAACACCAGCGAATACATCACGAATTGTAGAGCAAACACGCTTTTCGCAAAATAAAGTAATAAAACCAGGCTTTGTTTGTTCAAAAGCCTTAATGCTCATTAATTCATTATCAGCAATCGTTACAAATTGGCTCCAAGCCGCCAAATAAACTGGGAATTTGCCAGCACCAGCAACATCCATATATGGATTAGGGATAACTGGGAAACCAAACATATAAACAACTGCGCCGCCATCTTCATCGCCAACTTCTAAGAAATAAGGAATACCAGATGTAGAAGTAACCAATTCACGCAATGCGGTAATAGTAGCTGGGTGCATCATCCAAGCAGTTGTTGAATCTGTCCAATATTGTGGGGGCAATGCGCCAGCCAAATTAGCCAAATCGTTATAACTAACTGCACCAGCAGATGCTTGAGTTACCTGATAAACAGTATGTCTGCCATTGGTAATGGCTGAACCATCTGATCCAAAAGCGGCGGCAGATGTAGAACCAGGATAGCTATTTAAACCACGCAGACCTTGAGTTGCGCCATAGTTATAGGTAGTAGAGCCAGCTTGATCGTTATTTAACATCATGGAAAGTGCTTCTTGTTGAGCAAATTCCAAAGCAATATCGCCTACGATTGCTTCATTAATATTATTAATATCGCCCATAACTGCTGTACGAATAGGAACCACAGCATTTACAGCACGAACTGGCAACTGCCAGTAAGTAGTAGCAAGACCAGATGCGGCATTGGCATTGTTATTGTTAATTGGATAACCCCAAGGGTTAAAAGTGCTACCTTGCTGGACATTGGTAATGTTGCCTGTTTTTGCAACAAACGCTTCATCGGAACCAATAGTCTGAACAACTCTTGCTCCAGCATTACGAATTGGATTGTTTTGACGCAATGCGGCAAACGCATCGTCATAAATTACACGACCACCAACACCTGAACCAGAGCCAGTAAGTGCTGATGCTTCATTAAGGTTTACTGTAGCTTCGCCATTTTTAAGGGCGTTTTGGACTGCTTCAAGAATTAGATTTGCCATGTTATTTCCAAAATTAAAAATTAAAAGTGGGGGAGTTTTTGGCTCCCCCTACTTATTACGCTGTTGTGCTTGTTACAGAACGATAGCGAATGATGCTAAATGGATCAACTACTGATGTTGCCAAACGCTTCTCACCAAAGAAAGTGATAAAGCCAGGCAATGTTTGATCATAGCGGCGGAGCACCATGTTCAAACGATCAACAATAGTATGACCACGATTCCAATCACCAAAATACATTGGGAATTGGTTTACTGTAGTGCCAGATGGTGCGGCAGACAACAATAGTGGATTATCCACATATTTGTTTACTACAACATCAAAGCCTAACAACTTACCAACGATTCCATCGTAGATCAATGGGGACATACGCTCAAATACTGGTGTGCCATTGTCATCAACTAAACCACGAACTGCGGCAAGCATAGTTGGGGAAATAACAAACTTAGCAGAAGTTGTCCAGTATTCTTGTGGCAAGCTGTAAATAAAGTTTACGATGTCTTTATAAGACACTTTATTTGCTGTGCTACCTACTGTGTTTTCTGTTAATTGGTCATAAGTTGCAATAGTAGCCAAGCCATCTGTAGAAGCTGTACCAGATGAACCGAAAGCCGCTGTTGTAATTACGCCACCAGTATAAGTAGCATTTGCACCAGCATACTGGTTCAAGCCGCGAATACCATTAGAACCACCGTAAGGAGTTGCAGATGGAGATAATTGATCGTTATTAGCAATCATAGCTTGACCTTCAACTTGTGAGAATTCAAGCAACATATCATCAACTACATTTGATTCTAAGCCATCAATGTCATCCAAAGCCGCAGTACGGATAGGGAACTGAACATTCAAATCCTGGAGAACTACTTGCCAGATGTTTGTGTTTTCAGTTGTAGGTGCGCCGTTGTTTTGAATTGCATAACCCCATTGTGCGCCAGCATTGCCAGTTTTTGCACGGAACTGATAAACAGAGCCATCAGTTGTAACATTTCGTGAAACACCACGCATAGGGTTTTCCAAACGCAACTTGTGGAATACAGGATCGTAGGCAGTACGACCACCAACATTGTAACCACCACCGTAACCCGCTGGATTACCGATTTGTGAACCATCTTCCTTCAAATATGCTTGATATTCAGATTCATCGGCAAACATTTCAAAGTCTTTATCCAAACGACCTTTTTTAACCATCTTTTTAAGTTGTTCTGTAACTTTGCGGTTTACATCAACTTTGATGGATTTTGCTGGAGTGCGGATATATTCTGGAACTTGAATTGCAGAAATTTTAGCTTCCAAAGCAACAACTTGCTCAGACATTTCAGCTTTAACGGCTTCAACGGCGGCAACTGCTTCTTCTTTTACTTTAGCCATTTCAGCTACTTGAGTAGCTTCGATAGCATCAAGTTTTTCGATAATTTTATCGGACATGATTTTTTCCTTAAATACGATTAGATAAACGCTTCATCAATTCTCTTTCCTCTAGGGCTTTAAGAATCTCATCAGCTTCATTGACCACCGCTTCAAGTTCACCTTGTTGTGGGGCTACCTCAGTAATTGTTACTTCTGGTTCAACTTCACGCTGTTCCAATACTTTCTTGAGGATTGAAGATGCGGTGGTCGCATCTTTCTTGGAAAGTCCAGCATCACGCAAGGCTTTCTCAATTAAACGGGGATTTGCTTTGCCTTCTGCATCAAAATATTCTAGCTTTTGAATTTCTGCGGCTGGATTATTTGGATACATGACTACAGAAACTTCACGCAAACCACCTTTAGTAATTTGGAAATATTCTTCTCCATCCATGTCATCTTCTGCTACTGGATTGCCAGCTTCATCAACCATACAGGCTTCATCAGCATAAGCACCAACAGAAACACCACCAAATAATGCTGGAGAGTTTTTAAGAACTTCGTAAAGGTCTGATCCTGTAGAAGTGTTCATAAACAATTCACCAGTAGCAGTCATACCTTTTTTATCAAAATTGAATTCTGTCCATTGACCAACAGGCATACCCATGTCGTTATGGTTTAAAAACATTGGCAATGGTTTGCCAGATGCGGCAAATTCATTTGCCCATTCTTTAAAGCCTTCAGGCTGATAATTAAATCTGCGCCCGTCTGCGCCTTCTCTTGCGCCCCAAGAAGTTACCCTAGCTTCAATCTTTCCGCTTGGTGCTTTGTCTTTTGAGGATTGGTTTAGGCTTAACTTTGCTTCGCAAATTAGATTTAGGGTTTGATTCATTGACTATCCCATTCTTAATAGATTGATTATCGTCTGTTATTTTAACTTGGGATTTTGTCTTTGTTGGAAGTTTAACATTATTTTTAACGAGTTGATAACCGAATATTCCAACAATCTTGTTTAATGAGTTCATATTATTTTCCTATATTCATTTTTTTTGTTTGATTCCCGCCGCCACCGCCAGTATCTTGTGGTGATGTACCTGGCAATGGCTCTACTTTAGCTGTTTTTTGACCAGTTGGCACATTTGTAGATGTAATAGCCTTAGTATTTACTGATAATAGCTCATCACCACCTTCAACTGTTGCCATATTCATGTATTCACGGGCTTCATTAGGGGTCATAATGCCACCAGCAACGCCAGCATTTACAAAGTTCATTTGGTCTAAAGCGGCTCCTTTTAGGAAATCTTTAGTATCAAAACGGATTCCTAAGTTTGGATAACCTTTTAACAATCCCATTTTAAACTTTTGCTCAATAGCAATAATCATGGGGTACATAGTAGTTTTATAGAACTCATCAAGCAATGTCTGAGTATTATTAAATTTACCTATATCCAAACCAAGCATTTGTGGTGGAACGCCAAACAAAGCGCAAATACGCTTAGTAGTTTGGTCTTTTAAGCGGGCGCAATCAGCATCCTGAAGGGTTAGCATCTGCAAAGGCTTATATTCCATTCCTTGATCTAACAACATACCTTGACCTGGCTTAGATAGATCGGTAGGTTTAGAGCCTGTCATAGATGACCATGCTTCTTTTAATCTAGCGGCAATTTCCTTGTATTTAGCATCTGGAATGACTTGTTGAGTAACAAACATACCACTTGGCTTTGCGCCATTTTGCATTACATAGTTTGCATAAAGATCAATATCTTGATCTAAAGCGACCAATTCAGTAGCCAAAATACCTTTGTTAAAGCCAGCAGAACCTTGCCATGCGGCTTCTGAAATATGAATTACTTGGTGAGCATCCAAAGGTTCATCACGGTTAAACCCGTAGGAAGGAGTAGATAAGCGATATGTAGGGTATCTAGCTGGATTCATCTGAGTGGTAATCAGAGTTGAATCTAAGTTATATAGCTCAATCGGTGTTTGATTAGCATCTTTTTGGTCTTTACGAAATAACAAAGTAAAGGTTTCTCCAGATAACAGATACCACATACACCATTGATACCAAAATTCATAACGGCTTTGAAAATTATTGGGGTTTTCCAATAAATTTAATACTTGTTTAGCTTTGGTTTTGTCCCTTGGACCAACTTTATCGGATTGAACGGCATTTAAAAAATTGCCTTGATCATCTTTAGAAACAACATTAATACTACATTGAGCCAATGCCCTAGCAATAACACCTACACAACTCATAATGGTTGAATTGCGGGTTAATACCGACATATCCACGATACGACCAGCGTTCGTGGTTGATGATGTAGTTACATATAAAAGCTGAAAATTTGCGCCGCCTTTGCCATCTTGGGTCTGACGAACGATCTGATTGCCTAATTGGGTTTGTCCAAAAAGGGTGTTATTTTCTTTTTGGATTGTTTTTTTCTTGCTGAAAATATCTCGAATACCCATAATAAGCCCTCAGTTTTTAACTATTTTATATCAAAAACTTCTGAATCCAAAGCTGTTTGATACGAATGGATTATCCAAAGCGCAATGGAACGCTATAATCATGGCAATAATACCATCAACCTTTGCCGCTTTGTCTGCTTCGTTTTTACGAACCTTAATGTTTCCATTGACATCGGTATAAACTTCGCAGTTTCCTAACTGCCAACCAACAAAAGGGTTTCCATTATGTTTAATGTTTTTACCCAAAATCATTTTTTCAACAAACTTAGAAGGATTATTTAATACTGCCATTCCTTGTCCAACCTTTTTTACAGGAATCCCAGCATCATGCAACCTAGACACCAAACTAGCCGCATTATAAGCATCGTAGCCTACTTCCTTGCAGTTGTATTTCTCAGCTTGCATCTTTATAAATTCGGAAATCTCTCTATCATCCATGACATTACCCTCGGTGAGCTTCAATATTCCAGAATCAATAGCGCATCGGAATATGTCCTGGTAATGTTTGGGGATAAGGGTAAACCCTTCCTCTGGTAAAAAGAATTGAAACTCTGCTTCATAGTCTGATTCGGTAAACCGCTTTAGCGTACATACGGCGTTTAAGTCCCTTGTTGCCGCTAAGTCAAATCCAATAAAAACGGCTTCTGGCTGGCGTTCTTCAGTGATCTGACAAGATGGGTCATCCCAGAATGATCGGTCTATCCAGGCTGAGTTGGCACTAACAAATATGTTAAGTGTCTTACATAAGAACTCATTAAGGGTTGCTGGTTTGTGTTTGGCTTCTTCTGCCCTATCTTTAATGGCATCCTCAAATACGCTAATGCCGTGCATGGGATTAGCCTTTGCCCAGTTAAGTGGGTCTTTCCAATCGTCTTGCAAATCTAGCCCATAGAGCAAACCGAACCATCTAGGGTTATCGTTTACATCGCCATTAAGGATAGATTCCAACATTGCCAAATCTTCATAGAATTTGGTGTCTTTAGAAAAACTGGCTGTCGTGATATAGACCCGCAAAGGATTCTTACGGGCAACCATACCAGAATGTAGAACCTCAATGGAGTTGCGATCCGCAATAGCGGCGGCTTCGTCAATGATTACGCAAGATGGGTTTTTACCATCTCCCGTCTTTTTGGTATCTCGGCTTAGAGCCTTGAACATAGACTGACTATCGCCAGCCTTCTTAATTTCGTATTTGCTGACATTGAATTGGTTAGCCAACTCAGAATCCATATTTTCGATAAACCCTTTTGCGGCATCGAAAACAATGGATGCCTGTTCCCTGTTAGTAGCCAGAGTAAAGACTTCTGAGCCAGCTTCCCCACAGAGTAACTCATATAGGGCAATTATGGATGTTAGTGTGGACTTACCAGCTTTTCTGGGAATGAACAGAATTACATCTCGCACCATTCTGTCGGCATGGTTCTTTTTAGAACGAAAGCCATAGATAGCGCAAATAAACAAAATCTGGAATGGTTCCAATACTACGGGCTTTCCCGCATCTGGTCCTTTGGTATGCTTTAATGAAGATGCAAAGTCTAGGACATGGGTTGGGTAGTCTGGATCAAACTCCCATTCCCATTCCTTGTTTTCTAATTGGTTTAAAAATCTCTGGCAAGCCAACTTCACATAGCGGCAGACATTAATTTCGCCTTTGGCTACGCTAACTGCGTATAGAATCCCGTCTTGCCAATCCATCAGCCTTTGGGTCCTTTTAGGAACCTAGCCACCGCTGTATTCTCTTGAGCTTTGCCAGAAGATAATCGGCTTCTAGGGGTTAGCCCTAATTCATTCATTAGTAGGATGATCTTGGCTAATGTCTTCTCGCGAATAGTTACATGGGGATTAGGTCCTACAGTTTTACCATCGTTATATTCAGCAATGATTCCCTGGGCGGCTATTCCTTTGTTGCACTCTATGTAGAGATCAATCTGATCTGCCAACATGGTAATAGTGTGCTTGTCCTGATCGTTTCCAATTCCGTAGGTAGTGTAGAGAAAGTCGGCAGTTTCCAGAATGAACTGTCGCTTGTCCCACGCATCTGGGTTATCCAACCATTCAGCGGGTGGAATCCTCTTGCGTAAAGATTCAGGAATCAGAACGCCTTGATTCACGCCCTTGGTTCCCTGAACGATGTGTAGTTCTGGTGGTAATTTGTTTTGCATTTTTGTGTTCTCCTGTAGCTATAATACAACACCCCCCTTTTGGAACTCAATTTGTAGAAAATTGGG
>JGI24890J29729_1000464_pt1 | contig 25513 bp, 47 predicted proteins | sample FreactcultureFD7_FD_29729 | JGI IMG/M metagenome (IMG submission 29729)
GCCCGGCAATTGAATATGCAGATGGCACCAAAGTATGGTACCTGAACGGCAAAACTCACCGAGAAGATGGTCCGGCATTTGAAGATGCAAATGGCACCAAAATTTGGTATCTGAACGGCAAAACTCACCGAGAAGATGGTCCGGCATTTGAACATGCAGATGGCACCAAAGTTTGGTTCCTGAACGACAAACCAGTAGATCAACTCGTCCATTGGGTAACTACAAAAGAAAGACAGATGGCATAATACCGGTTGACATCGGCAACCTACCCTGCTATTATGAATTATAAGATGAGTTCAAGGAGTCGGACATGGGACAAGTTATTGAAGTTGATTTTTCTAAAAAGACTCTGAGTGATGATGGTCTTTCCGGATACCTAGACGATCTTCGTCGCTTTGGTCTGGTTGAAGATGATGTCCTTGATGTTCAAGATGCGATCCGTGACAAGGCCCGATATCTTGAAGCAGATGAAGTTATTCAAGATTTTGCAGCTGGTTGGCTCGTTCAATTCAAATAAATACATTGCTTGTCAGGAGAAAGAAGATGTCTAAAAACGGTCTTGCTAAACATAACGCAATCGCTAAGGACCTTCGCACACCTAAGTATAAGATGCGTGTGATCTCCTCCAAGAAGGCGTATTCTCGTAAGAAACTCAAACCCTGCGATTAAGGAAAACATAATATGGTTTTCAATCTTACTAATCAAAATCAGAATAAAGAGCGGGTCGGTTATTTTCCGTATGCCCCCGGAATCAATCGTGAAGGTGAAGAATGCATCATGGTTGTATGCTATGACCATAGTGCATCTGGTTGCAATCCCTATTACTGGGAACCTATGCGACATAACTACTTCGGATACGAATTCACTACTCAAGAAGAAGCAGAATCGCAGGCTAAGTATGCTAGGGGGGCCTGGTTGACTAAAAGTGTCAATACTAATGAGAGCAAGATTGGTGTGGTGAGGTTCACTACTACAACGACCGCAACTGAAATTATAGATTAAGGAATATCACATGTTGAACATCATTCTCCCTTTCCTGGCCGGTCTCGTTGTTATGGACTTCGCTTGGGCTTATAGATTCGGTATGCCGCAACGCTTGTTCCGTCTCCTAAAAAATCGTATTTTTAGGCTTGACAGTCGCGTAAAGAAGTAGTATATTAAGATCATAGTTTGAAACGAAGGAATTCGCAAATGTCTCGTTATGGTCGAAGCTCGTACACCCGAACCTCATACAAGACTGCTGATGTTTTTGCTGCTGCGTGTGCTGCACATCGTGCCAATTGCGGTTATCTCAAGATCGGTAATACCGATGATGAGGGTAATGTCATTCGTCTTCCTAACAAGACTCTCGTTCTTCAGTTTCTTGCTGGTTCATTTGACATTCGTGACGAGGATCGCGAATTTAGTGAGAAGGTCATTCAGTTTTGCAAGAGCCTGACTTTCAAGATGCTTTCTGATCGCAAACTTTCTGCCTTTGAAAAGTCCATGCTTAGTATTGTTCAGAAGGAAACGATTGACAGCAACTATGATATTGCTATCATATCTTCGCTTCCTGCTACATATATCCGTGCAACTGATCGCCTAATCACTGACGCTCGTATCAAGAATGCTCTTGGGTTTGTTGGTCAGGTTGGCGACAAGATTGATTTTACTCTTGAGGTTCTTCGTTGCAACTATTCAGAGAATTGGAATACTTACTTCGTTACCGCTATCACCCCTGACGATAAAGTGGTCTTCTTTGCTCATCGTAATCGGTTGGAAGTCGGTGCCAACATTAATGGCACTGGCAAGGTCAAATCTCATCGCGATCAGTATGAAGATAGCACCCAGCTTAACTATGTGAAGGTGTTTTAAGTTACGAGAAGCGGACAAGTCCCGGGTGGTATTTCGTAAATTGGGTCTCCCTTAAATGGGTTGTAAATTCCCTAGGTGTACTGGCTTGTTCGCTTCTTGTATTTTTTAAGTATTATGTGATGCAATTTGCAATAGGTGATGAAAAAGGTAACGCAACTCTCTGGTGCGAACAATGCAGCGTGTTATCAGACGGCCGCATCGCTTTTGAGGTAATTAACGGATTATGGACAGGAATCTATGACCCTCAAAAGCATGAAATATATGTGGATTATACCGAAGAAACTCACTATGGTAAGTTGATCTGGCAAGGGCGGGCTCCATTCAGTCGTTATCATTACAATGAAGTATTGGTTTGGATCAACGAGCAAGTTGTGTTAACAGGCGGTGAGGTCCGAGATTGGATCTATGTTGACGATGTTAAAGCAGATTACACCGAAGAAGAAGAAATTCCGTTTTAATAGAGGTTGATCATGAATTATAAATTCATCGGTTGGTGTAGAGAAGACTCCCACGATAAGGTCTGGGTTGTTATTTACCTTCATTCACAGTCCTATGTTACTTTTTGGGGACGCCGCGGGGCGAAGCTACAGTCTAAGATTGTTGAAAGTAGCAATTGGGATATAGTTACCTTGATCAGTTCTAAGCTGCGTAAAGGATACAAGGAAGTTCAGAAATATGAACTTGATGAGGTGTATCCTGAGTTTCAGTCTGATCTTGAGAAGACTAAACTTTGGGCAATGTTAAAGGTGTAAAATGACTGGTTGGAATACAATTCAAGAAATCCGTAAGCTTGAAGAAGCACTTGATAAGATTGGTCTCAAGATCGTGGCTGCTGAGGGCAGAATGTGGTCTAATACTCACGATGCGATAGCATTGATTCCTAAGGATGCGGATAGTCTTCCGACCTATGCCCGGAATGCTGTGATGTTCGTGGGCACGATTGAAGACACACGGATTTGGCTTCAAGGCTTGACATGGGCCAGGGAGTATGATATATTACTAAGACTAAGTGACAATAAGAAGCGTTCTCGCAAAGAGCAAGATGAGCGTAATCGTCAGTTGGTCCGGCTGTTGAAGAATGAGAAAGTGGATACAAAATGAACAAGCAAATGATTGAAGAACTTGTTGAAAAGGCGATTGCTAGCATTCCTCAAGGTGCTTATGAGATTCCAGATTCTTTCTGTGAGAAGTTTGCAGAGTTGATTGTGCGGGAATGTGCTAAGTTTATTGACGAAAATTCTGGTTATGATGACTCTAACAATGCTTGGCATCCTGAACCGGAAGATTTGCTAAATCATTTCGGAGTTGGACAATGAGTGCATCTTGGATTAATAAGTTGAATGAGAGTGACAGTAGGCTCTACAAAGAAGATGTTATTCTTCAAGCATTGACTGCTGCAAATCTAGGTAATGAGATTTCTAAGCGATTTCTGCTCGGGCTTTGGCTTTGCTATAACCCGTATATTACTTACGGAGTTAAGCAGATTCCTGTCACCGTTGGAATTGTTGACGCTGAGAATCCTTGGGATGAGTTCACATCGGTGACTAATCAGTTGTCTAGTCGCACCTTGACTGGTCACGCTGCTCGTGATGCGTTGCAAAGTATGGCAGAACGATTTGATAGCGACGAATGGAACACATTCCTTGCCCCTATTCTTCGTCGTGACATGCGTTCTGGCATCAGCGATAAGACTATCAACAAGGTTTGCAAAAAGACTGTATATGAGATTCCGATGTTCGGTTGTCAGCTTGCGACTAACTCTGAAGGTCGCCCAGAGATGAAGGGCACAAAGCGGCTTGAACCAAAGTTGGACGGTGTCCGTGTGCTGCTCACTGTCACCTCTACTTCAGGTCCACTAGTGGGGACGGCAGTCTGTTATAGCCGTAACGGAAAAGTTTTTGAGAACTTCACTCACATTGAAGATCAAGTGCTAGAAGCGTTTGAAGCGATGTGTCAGGCTGCGTCTACAGTTGATCAGGGCCGTTTCATGACTGACGGCTGCGTCTTTGATGGCGAAGTGATCGGCAACACTTTCCAAGAACTCATGCGTCAGACTCGTCGTAAGGAAGATGTGCAGGCTACTGATTCGGTATTCAATATCTTTGATGTCATTCCGTTGAGCGACTTTAAGAATGGCAAGTGGAATCATCCGTTGGGTAAGCGAATAGATATCCTAGAGTCCCTGCGATCAGTCGTAGAGACGATGCCTAATGTTGAACTGTTGCCCCATCTGATGGTTGATCTTGATACCTATGAAGGTAAGAACCAGCTTGAGCGTTATGCTAAGGACCAGGTTAATGCAGGATTTGAGGGCATCCTGATCAAGGATCTGGATTCTCCGTATGAGTGCAAGCGTAGCACTGCCTGGATGAAGTATAAACCAGTACATGATTACGATCTTGTTGTTATCGGAGTTGAACCTGGCACTGGAAAGAACAAGGGAAGAATGGGAGCATTAGTCTGCGAAGGAGTTGATGACGGGAAACACATCGTAGTTAATGTAGGCAGCGGATTTACAGACGTTGAGCGACAAGAATATTGGGATAACCGAAATGATGTGATCGGGCGTTCGGCCGTAGTGATGGCAGATGCGATAACACTCAACCAGAGCGGATCCTACAGTTTGCGGTTCCCTAGGTTCAAGTCATTTAGGTACGATAAGTGATCTTCGTAAACAACATGCGAGGAAAAAATGGATGATGTTATAGGATTTGTTTGGTATATCAACGAAGAGGGCATTAGAGAATATGCTTGCAGAGGCATAGGTCTAAGATATTCAAAGTTCTATGATGAATGGGTTCCAAAATCATCGTACCGATTTATCCGTATGGACTGGCCCTGGGACATGTTTGTATTTGATAATCCCGAGGACCATACTCGCTTAGTTAATGATTTCCCCGATGATGTATACGAAGACACATTTAGTGTTGATGAGGAGGACGAAGATAATGCTTAGACTTTTACAATTTCTGTTTATCGGCCACATCCATAAGTGGGAGACGGTTGAGACCCGAAGATTAGAAAATGCCGCCGGAGCTACAGGTACACGAGTACATCTAAAATGCCAACATTGTGGTATCTGGGATTACCAGGATTTAATTTAGTCATGGCACTATGATGAAACTAGCAAAAGTCAGCGAAGATCGGCTATTCAGCACATTTGACAACTGGTATGTTAGTCCAGATTTCCGCGGGCCCATTTACAATTATCTCGTATATGGATACTATCCAGGGTCGTTCTTTCATTCTGCATTAGCCAATGATTTCATGGGGGCTATGCTTCGGAGCCACCCTAATAACACCATTTCGGCTTTGACTGCGATGAGTGGTTGGATGCAAAACCATATGCCTGAGGAAGCATATGGTAGCTATAAAAAAGTTGAACTATGGACAGAGATTCCAGAATATAATCGTCGTGCGATTTTAGAACGATGCGACCTTATATTTGGCAGAAAAGAAGAAGTATGGAGGACACTATCTGCATGAGTGACGATAATGACGAGAGAGAACCGTTTCCCGAAGCTACCCCTGAAGAGATTGAGAAATTCGTAGGGAAAAAGTATGTATTTGAAGACGGCGACATGATTGAAGTAATTCAAATCAAGTCGCGAGACGGTGGCCCTTGGGTGACCTATCATGTCTCACAGGGTCCCGGCATTCCTAGAAAGCTTGTCATGATGTTGGAAGAATTTACCATCACTTATGGACATCTTTTTTAGATAAGATAATAGTTTTACCTGAACAGGTATCGCTAAATACTTGATGAATTTATTTAAAAAAATATTCAGTTTTGCAACGTTAACACTGCTAGTAGCGATTATGCTTAGTAGTGTTGCGGCATGGTATTCTATCCAGGGCTTGATGGCGATCTTTGCCGCAGCAGTGTCCCCCATCATCATCATGGGTGGCTCACTTGAGTTCGCTAAGGTCGTGACTACGGTCTGGTTGCATAGACACTGGCATCGTGCGAGTTGGGTGATGAGGGTATATCTGATTCCCGCTGTTATCTCTCTTGCACTGCTAACAAGCATGGGTATCTTTGGATTCCTATCAAAGGCACATAGTGATCAAGCGTTGGTTAGCGGTGATGTTGCTGCTAGAGTAGCAGTGTTTGATCAAAAGATCGCGACCGCGAACGCTAATATTGACGCAAATCGCAAAGCATTACAGCAGATGGATGCTCAGGTTGATCAATTGCTCGGTCGTACTACTGATGACAAAGGTGCCAATCGTGCAGTGGCGGTTCGTAGACAACAACGCAGTGAACGCGCTAGACTAGATCAAGAGATTCAAGCAGATCAGTCGTTGATCGCTAAGACTAACGAGGAAGCAGCTCCTGTTCGTGCGGAAGTGCGTAAGGTTGAAGCAGAAGTAGGACCAATAAAATATATTGCTGCATTGATTTACGGTGACAATCCTGGTGCTGATCTATTAGAACGAGCCGTACGCTGGGTTATTATCCTTATTGTGCTAGTGTTTGACCCGCTTGCACTGACTCTCATGCTCGCAGCACAGAGCAGTTATAAGTGGCTTGAGGAAGACGAGAAAGCAGAAAAAACTACTGATACCACTGCACCTCGCCCTGATGAACATGAAGAGAATGACAATCAGGTATGGTCTGAATATTTTGAAAAAAATGATTTCACGAAAGCCTTTAAAGAGCAACAACCTGAGGAGACGGAAGATGCTACTATTATACAGACAGATGGTATTGACTTGGATGATGAAGGTCGAGAAGATGTATATGAAGAACATACTTCCGACGCAGATCAGTCAAATAAATTATTGGAACAGCCTCAAGAACAGGCTGCACAAAGAAACGAAACAATAAAAACTGAAGGAGTCACCTTCAATCAGATCGGTGAAGACTACGTAGAGTTTAATGGCAAGTCGGTGCGTAAGCAAGCACTCGCTACGATGCACCCGGAAATGTTTGCGGCTCGTCCTGCTACAGTTGCGAGTAATACTAACTTTGGATCGTCCTTCCCGCAATTTGCTGCTAAAGGTGATATCTTTGTAAGAGTAGATGTATTACCTAATCGCGTCTACAAATTTGACGGTTCTAGGTGGATTGAGATTAGTAAAGAGGTTTCTGATTCATACCTATATGATGAAGAATACATAAAACATCTAGTCACGAAAATAGAGATCGGCGAATATGATGTTGAATTGCTGTCTGATAACGAGAAAGCACAGATAGAAAATTATTTAAGTAAAAACAGTATTTAAGGTAATATTATGGTAGACATTTCATTACAGCATTGCTCTTTTTGTGGAAATCACAAGGATGTAGTAACTAAGCTGATAGTTAGTGAAGAGGTAGCAATCTGTAGCGGCTGTGTGGATTTGTGTAACCAATTAATAGGTGATGGTAAGAAAACTGACCAGATTGTCAAGCCTGATCTAAAGGATTTTGATGCATATAGTATCAAGGAACACCTGGACAAGCATGTCATCGGACAGACCGATGCTAAAGAGGTCTTAGCGGTAGCAATTTCTAATCACTACAAGCGTATCAACAATCCTCCTCCAAACCTAGAGATTCAAAAAGGAAATGTGCTCCTTATAGGTCCAACTGGGTCGGGAAAGACTCTGCTTGCTAGATCAGTAGCAAAGTATCTTAATGTGCCGTTTGTAGTAGCAGATGCCACAAGCCTTACCGAAGCAGGATACGTAGGTGAAGACGTAGAAGGAATGATATCTATGCTATTATCTATGGCAAACAATGATGTTAAACTCGCTGAACACGGAATCGTCTTTATTGATGAAGTAGATAAGATATCACGAAAGAGTGAGAGTAGTTCAATCACCCGCGATGTATCCGGAGAAGGTGTGCAGCAGGCGTTGCTCAAGTTAGTAGAAGGTACTAGATGTCGGGTTAATGCTACGGGGAAAAGAAAACATCCTCAAGGGGATATGATTGAGGTTGACACGAAGAATATCTTATTCATTGCAGGAGGAGCCTTCGTAGGTCTTGACAACATAATCAAGAGCAGGACTAGAGGATCATCTATTGGATTTGGTGCTGAAATAAAGGACAAGAATGATAATAGCGACCTACCATCAGTTGTTCCGGATGACTTGACTAAATTCGGAATGATTCCTGAGTTTATCGGCAGATTTACGACTACGATCACCCTTGCAGACCTAAAACTAGATGAACTCGTCTCCATATTGACAGATGTCAAAAACAGTTTCATCGCACAGTATGCATATCTGTTTGATTTGGATGGCATAAAATTATCATTCACTGATGATGCTATCAGAAAGATTGCTCAGAACTGCATAGACTTGAATACTGGTGCTAGAGGCCTACACACTGAGATAGAACGGGTATTGATGTCCCATATGTTCCATATAAGAAAGTATAAAGAAAACGACATAGTAGAATTGATCATTGATTCTGATATGGTCGATCACCCAAAATCAATATTATAACCCATAATACTTTATTTTTTTACGCAATCATGTATACTAAATATTGTTGTAGATGCTCATTGAGGTCTACTACAGTAGTCTTGCTTAAAAAGGAGATAAAACAATGACTAATCAACTAACCCTACGTGCCTTTGACATTCCAACACTTCACAAGTTCAGTGTCGGTTTTGACAACATTTTCAATGAACTTGAGCGAGTCTCAACTCAACAAAGAGACAACTATCCCCCTTACAATGTAATTCAAATCAGTGACAACGAATACAGCGTCCAGCTTGCCGTTGCAGGGTTTGACCTAGATGACCTCTCTGTGACTAAGGATAAGAACTTCCTGATCGTTGCGGGAACCGCGCCGGTCAGTGACAGTAAAGTAGAGCCCAACTTCATCCATCGTGGATTGAGTCAGCGAAACTTCCGCAGGGAATTTCAGCTTGCTGACCATGTTGAGATCAAGGAAGCGAACCTTGAATTAGGTATACTAAATATCTATCTAGTTCGTGAAATTCCTATTGAACAAAGACCCAAAACGATTGCTATAAAGCAGACTAAGTGATATAAATAAGAATGTGCTTGTAGTCATGGTGACTACAAGCACAATTATCAAGGAATAATTCAATGTCAAATGCAGAACCGACTAATAAGATCAAGCCCAATATTGCCCTCAAAGAACCACCTCTCTTCAAGGTAATTTACCTGAATGATGAGCATACTGCAATGGACTTTGTCACCTCTTCTCTGGTAGAGTATTTCAATTATAATCCGGATACTGCTACTCAGATTACTCATGATGTCCATCTTAACGGGAGTGCTGTTGTTGCGATTCTACCATTTGAGATTGCTGAACAACGCGGAATTGAAGTCACGCTAGATGCCCGGGCGCAAGGATATCCTCTTCAAGTTAAAGTAGAAGCAGAATCAAACGGATAAAGTGAGTCTTTTTGCCCAATAGGGCGATCCTTTTATATAAGGATTGTTGACATAGTTTATGTTATTTAAATAGGTATCGGCAGTTTTGTCATAAGTACCAAATACCCAATGTGTTACTTTGTGTTCAGTGTCACTTCCTAAGACAGCACATAAGGGTATTTGATCTTCTACTATTTCAGGTGTCTCTCCAAAATATAACTCTTCACTAGGGACGCCGCTAGTCATAACAATGATTTTCTTTACATCTAGGTGTTTTTGAAGCTTGCCGATAGACTTATGAAGATATGTTATATCATCATGTCTAGCGGCTGCTTCCATTAGATTTTCCAGAGTAAGAGTGTTACCTACATGATTCCATCCATTCACTCCTATCACGGCAACCCCATCTACTATCAACACATGCCGGTATAACATTCTGACGTTAGTGATAACATTCACTATATTAAACAATTGATCAGTCCTACTTTGCACATCCTCAGTTCCTTCATATTCTAGAGGACCCGGAACATAGAATACACCCTGATATAATCTACCAAGATGAGCTAGGGTTTGAACAATCGTCCGTAGATCAGAACTTACATTTCCTGCGACAAGGCAATACAAACTTGTTGCTTTATTTTCCCAATTAAAACTGTCATCTTCTGACAGATTGAGATCGCTGATTAGATCAAAACCAATATCTTGCATGAAAGATTATTTCACTACAGTCATCTTTGGCTTACGAGGACCTTTTGGAGTTGCTGGCGTTTCCTTTTTAACACGGGGCTTGTTGACAACAGGTGCTTCTTCTACGGGTGCTTCTTCTACGGGTGCTTCTTCCACCGGAATACTGTAGTAAGATATAATAGGTTTGCCATCAACAGGAGTAGTCCGTTTGTTCTCGTAGAATGCCCAGATAGCACATGCTAAGAAACCAACTATAATAGTTGCTAGTAAATATGCCATTAAAATCTCCTTATTTTGGCTTTCTATTAGTATTTATGACTTTGCCCTACCAAAAAGAATAAATATAATGATGAGAGACCTTATCAACTTCATTACCATGCTAGAATCCGAAGAAACCGAGTCGGGTTCCGATATCAAAAAGACCATTATCGGTCTAGTAAAGACAACGGATGAACCTCCTGTCTTGCACAAAGTACTGAAAACTCTAAAAGCAGGGAATCTGGATGAAAGAATTCATGATCTACTGAAAACAGATGCCGACGCTGAGAGATTTATCAAACAGATCACTGATGCAATTGTGCAGAGTGACGCACCACTAGAAGAGAAAAATAAATTTCTAGATAAGTATCCAAAGGGAATCGTAGATACCTCACTATTGCTAGATGGTTCGCCACATAGCTTTGATGAAATTGTAGGAGAAGGTTTCCCTGCTGATTTGTTCGCACAATTATCAACTAGTTTGGTTTCTCAAGGTGTTGGGCCGGGCGAAGTTGCACTCGCTGTATTAAGCCCCGATATCAAATGGAGCGGACGCGAAGCAGGAGGCGGGGATATCATCGTAGACGGTAAAAACATTGAAGTGAAAACTAGTGTTAAATCCGGCGGGCGATGGATCAATGCTCGTAAGGCTAATATGAATATGCCTGCAATCAAATCTGCAATAGAAAATGCAACCGGAATCGCGGTTCCTGACCGTTTAAGAATTTCCGCATGGGTAGACACTTATCGTCCTGCTATTCCAGAAAAGACACTGCCTGATGTATGCAAGACGATTGCTAAGGGACTGTTCACTGCGGTAGATACCTCAACCTTTGAAGAAGCTCTTGAGACTGGTGATACTCTTGCAATTCAAGACGAACTGCTACGTACAGGATACGAAAATTATAAAAAACTTTCTAAGTTTGACGGAATGCTAATGATGGATGTGGGTAGTCGTACCGCTCAGTATTTTCAAACCTATGATGATATGATTGGGTCCATCAATGTTAATAGCGGATATCTGTATGGTCCTGAGGGCGAAGCAATGCCTAAGGTATCATTACGTGCTAATTTAGGTGATGTGAATTCCGATTCGGGGCTCTCGCCAACTGTTGGTCGTGACAAGCGTACTGATACTGAGGCTGAATTTAGAAAGAAAGCCGCTGACATCGCTCTAGGTAGAGAGAAACCTGAACAACCGAAAGAGCCGACAAGCGGTAATGTCGGCCGCAAGAAACGGTAAATAAACCGCTTGCTAGTCTAGCCGCCATCCCTTATGCGTTTTTACCTTGCCTGATAATAACCAGGACAATGCGCCGTTATGTAGATTGTATTTCTGTAATAATGAATTTCGGGTGCAAGTTTCTATTATCCCCGATTTGTGAATAAAAGTATAAAGTGCATGATCATATCCTGGATGAGTGGATCCTGAAGCCATGGACGCAATTCGTCTCTTTCTAATATCAGGATCTTTCCATAACTCCTTTTGTTTGATTCGGTTATTTTCTATTACTTCGGGATTCGCTTGAGCCAGCTGGCAGCTTGTTTTATGTCTCTGTTTTATTTCTGGAGTAGCCATCGCTCGTTTTATAGCATTTGATTTGGCTACATGGTCTATCCTAGATTGGGCGGCGACGAGTGATACTCTCAATCGTTCTTTATATACAGGATCCTCCCATTGCCTTATTATGAATCCACCATCTCCAGATTCCGGCTTCAAGTTAGCCCAATCAGAATTATCAACTACATTCCATAAGTTGCTGTAATAAAGTCCCCATTCTTTAACCTCTGCGTCGGTACTACATTCTCTGAGTATTTCAGTAGTGACATCATGTCCGTGTTTGTTGACATGGTTAACCCATCGGGTGCCGGAACCCTTATATTTGTGCGGATCTTTAATAGTTTTTCCTAAATATTGGAGACCGGTTTTGTTGTGGGTCTTCTTATACAAATAAATAGTCATTGCTGATGCTCCTTCAAGCGTTAGAGTAGTTGGAGACGCCAATCTCGCGAACTACATCTTTATTTATCCCAAAGTTATTGACTTATGTCCTAAATAGCAGTATAGTGATCTTATTAATAACAACAAGGAAATATTAATGTCCAACTTAGTACCAATGGTAGTAGAACAATCTAGTCGCGGTGAAAGAGCGATGGATATCTATAGTAGACTACTGAAAGATCGTGTTATTTTGCTTGAGGGCGAAGTCCACGATTCAATGGCCAATCTGATCGTCGCCCAGCTACTCTATCTTGAGTCCGAAGATTCCGAGAATGATATCTCGCTCTATATTAACTCTCCGGGTGGTTCTGTGACTGCTGGCCTAGCGATTCTTGATACTATGGACTTCATTAAATGTGATGTGTCCACTATCGCAATCGGAAGTGTTTGTTCAATGGGATCACTTCTTGCTAGTTCCGGTACCAAAGGCAAGCGGTTCATTCTCCCTAGGGCAAGGCATATGATACATTCTGTATCAGGTGGATCACGTGGCACAGTTTGGGATGCGGAGATCCAAATGGAAGAAATGGTTCGGTTAAACAATCTTCTCACTGAGGTGTATGCTAATAATACCGGCAAGACCGTAGAAGAACTTAAGACAGCAATGTCAAGGGACAACTATCTTAATGCAGAGGCATCGGTTGAGTTTGGTTTAGCTGATAAAGTCATGGCCAAGCGATAACTTGCATTAAGAGGGAATAGTAGTGTCATTATCCGTGAACACCATCATCAAATGGTCAGCATTGTTCTTTACCCTGACAGGGGCACTTTGCACCGTATTGAAGCTTGATCCTGCAAACATCTTTCTTCTCAACACCGGATGCGCCCTCTATCTCACTTGGAGCATACGGGTCAAGGATATCAATCTGAGCATCGTGAATGGTGTTTTGCTTGCGATCTATATAGGCGGGGCGATCCTTAGGATTTGATAAATCGCTAGGAAAAAATCTTCAAGTTTTTTGTAAAATAAGGAAAATATTATGGGTCTTGACATGTATCTATATGCCAATCGTAACTTTTATAGCTGGCGAGAGGACCAGGGTGATCAAAGGATTTGTACGGAGATTGCTGAACTAATTAGCACTGATCTTGAAATTGCGTCTATTAAAGTTGTAGCAGGCTATTGGCGTAAGGCTAATCAGATTCATCGTTGGTTTGTGCAAAATGTTCAGGGAGATGAAGATACGTGTGAATCCTTTTATGTTTCTCGTCAGAATCTGATAGACCTTCGTGACCTGTGTCAGCGGGTAAAAGCAGACAACTCTTTGGCTCCTACAGAATTGCCAACGCATTCCGGCTTCTTCTTTGGTATGACTGAATATAATGAATGGTATTATAGCGACCTTGAGAATACGATCAATATCATTGACAAGGCACTGACCTTGAGCAGTGCATGGGATTTTGAGTATCGTTCTTCTTGGTAAAAGTTGCATCCGAGGTCATTTTTCGGTTGACATCGGTATGCAATCTGTTATTATGAATAATAGACAGAAACACAGAGAGAGAAAAACAAATGATCTACTCACTCATCATCTATCGTCTTGACAAGCGTTACAAGACTGGTAAGCGTTTCTTTGGTTCCTACGAATTTAATCGTCCTGATGCAGAAGCGATGGCTCGCGAAGTCAATGAACTCCGTTATCTGTATCCTTCGCGTCAGTATGAGATTTCGTTTGATGAGAAGTATAAGACTGTCAAGAATATGATGACCGGCAAAGATGTTGTCATCCTGAAAGATACTCCTCGGGTCTGTGATCCGAGTTCAGAAGCATATTGGAGCATGTGAGATGAGCGAGATGAATCAATTCCGTGCAATCCAGATCCTCTCTAAGATGGCCCGTGAACGTTATTCTTCTACTGAGAAGGTGCTCCAAGAGTATGTCAAATACGAAAAGAACGGTGAATGTCAGCATTTTTGGCCTGACGAGAACACCGCATGTAAGTTAGTCCTAGATCAGAAGAACTAAAAATGCTCTCATATTTTGTCACTAAAGAAAAGGAAAATAAAATGGAAACAGTTGCTAAGGCTTTTGTCCTAGTCATCACATGGGTATTGATTGTCCTTGTTGGCGGACTAATGTTCAGTTATCCTGTGATGCTGCTCTGGAACTACTGCTTGATCGCTGCTATTCCTGGCATCAAGGCTATCGGTTGGATGCAGGCTTGGGGCATCATGATTTTGTGCGGACTCCTCTTTAAGAGTTCGTCTTCTACGTCTTCTAATTAAGAAAGGAAAATTAATGATTAAAACGATTTTTTATGGTGCAGGTTCAGCTTTGGCTGCTATCGCACTTCTATTCGGACTATCATATCTCTCGTATATGGGATATTCATACTTCGCTCCGAAGTATCGTGATGTTGACAGCAAGGTGTTTCATGAGTCGGAACAATACAATGAGGGTATGGTCCGTGATCTTACTGAACTCCAGCGTCAGTATGTGACTTCGGATGAAGCAGGTAAGGCTGCTCTGCGTCCTATCATTCGTCATCGCTTTGAAGTTTATCCGGAAAACAAGATGCCGGCTGATCTTCGTGACTTCTACGAATCCGTGAAGTAATGGATCCGGTATATACTAGAGATGATTTTACTGGTAATATACCAAATTGGGAAATTGTATTAGCATATTTAAATACCACTTTTGGAAAAGATTTAAATTGTTTAGAAGTAGGTTCTTATGAAGGACGATCAGCATCATACTTGCTAGATAGTTTTGTAGGCAACGGAAATCTAACTACGATTGACCGATTTATTAATCCAGAGATCGCAGAGAGATATATAAAAAATATGTCTGCACATCCAAAATATAATCAATTAACCACATTAGTTGGTCTTTCATTTGTTGAGATTGCTAAGTTGCATGAACAACGTTCGCAATTTGATTTTGTGTATATTGATGCCGGAAAAACAGCCGGAGATAATGTAGCAAATCTTATCCTCGCGGAAAGAGTATTGAAAGTAAACGGTATAATGATAGTTGATGACTATAACTGGGATAAGTTTCCGGATCCTAGGTATTGTCCTAAATTAGGAATAGACTCATTTATGAATATAACTCTTCTTAGTGAAGTTTTTATGGAAGGCTATCAAATAGCCTTCAAAAAAGTAAAAGACAACCTCACTCTAATACCACATAACAGATAAAAAAAGAAAATCAAATGAATAAGATTGCTATTTTTGCGGCACTCGCTGCTACTTTTACTCTTGCTGGATGCGGCAAATATACTCCTTCTTCTGATCAAATTCAAAATCAGAAGCAAGAGGAAATCTCAAGGCAAATCGTTGAATCTGTGGGTCTTCCTGCTATCAAGAACTTTCAAGAGAAGCGATTGATGAAGGACATCCTTGAGATGCGTGATAATCCTAAGCTGACTACATTCACCTACACACAGGACATGAACGGTCGCTATCATAAGTTTTGCGATTCAATCGGCTACGGTCTTCCATACTCTACGCAGTATACTTCTCCCGAGAAGGGGTCCGGCTATGGGTATTCACTACCTCAGGCCGACCCTAACGGGCTATATAGCCCTCCTTCTGCTGACGGCACTTGGATTCTCTGTAAGGTTCCTGGCAAAGACAAGACGGAACCTCAATACGTTGAACCGCATATTCTCGTCACTACTTTCCCCCTCTCCAATTAAGGAAAAATCAAATGAATAAGATTATCTCTATCGTTGCACTCTCTATCGCTGCTGTTTCTCTGACAGCATGTTCATACACTCCTTCTTCTGATCAAATTCAAAATCAGAAGCAAGAGGAAATCTCAAGGCAAAGCGTTGAATCTGTGGGTCTTCCTGCTATCAAGAACTTTCAAGAGAAGCGTATCATGAAGGACATCATTGAACTCCGTGATCAGCCTAATCTCGTGACATATACATATACTCAGGATATGAGTGGTCGTCTGCATAAGATTTGCGACTCAGTTGGGTATGGTCTTCCATACTCTACGCAGTATACTAATCCTGAACGGATTGCTAGCGGGTTTGAAACTCCTGGTACCGGGAATATAACTCTTCCACAAGCTGATCCTAATGGTCTATATAGCCCATCATCTGCTAGCGGGACTTGGGTTCTCTGTAAAGTTCCTGGTAAGGATTCTGTGAAGCCAATTTACATTGAACCAAATGTAATTGTTTCACCGTTCCCCCTCAACAGCTAAGTAGTAATACAGTGTACGCCCTTCGGGGCGTACCATCTTTACAGGAACGCAAATGTTAATCAGTGTCTTATTGCCGAGTAGGGGACGAAAAGAACCCCTTTTAAATTCTATCAAGAGTTTGTATGATCTAGCAGATAATCCAGATCAGATTGAATTGCTATTAGGAATGGACAACGATGACCTAGAACACATTGAATATGTTCAAAAGGAAATCATCCCCAATTATCCTAACATCTCGCTCTATCAGTTTAAGCGAATGGGATACAAGAAACTGAACATGTATGTCAATACCCTTGCTGGATTGAGCAGCGGTCATTGGATCTTTGTCTGGAATGATGATGCATTGATGCAGACTCAGGGATGGGATACTATTATTCATAAGTATGATGTTCATCCTATGCCCTTGCTCAGGACAATCGTAGCAGGAATGTTAACGCACCCGTTCTCAATCTTCCCTATCATCAAGCGTAAGTGGTATGAGATTGTTGGAGCGGTGAGTCTGTATACTCACGTAGATCGTTTTGTTTATAATGTAAACAGTAATATTGATTGGACTAACAAAAAGGTCTGGGTCGTAGATATTCCTGTTCATGTAATCCACGACAGATATGATCTTACTGGTAACAATAAGGATGAGATTTTTGAGACCTCAACCAAAAACTACAATGAAGGTAATCCTAGTGATCCGAGATCAGATGATTATGAACCAGCATTCAACACTGTGCTAGTTGCTACTAATAAAATCATTCAGTACATGAATGATGAATTAGGTGCTAAGAGACCACTTCTACCACTCAAGTCCTCATCGCCCATTGAGAAGGTTGTAACGCAGAGTCACGGTGTGCATTAAATGGGTAACAGGGTGAAGAAAGTTATTGACTTCACCCTGTTTACCGTGTATAAATAAGAATGTGAGATAGACTCACACTTAAAACGCTAACAAGGAGTTTGTAGCAATGAATAAGAAATTTGACCTTTTGGTCTTTATCGGGCGTTTTCAGCCTTTCCATCTTGAACATAAGCGTATCATTGATGTTGCTCTCACGCAATCAAAATACGTTCTGGTGTTAGTCGGGTCATCCGGCAAATCTCGCACCATTCGCAATCCCTTCACATTTGATGAACGGACAAACATGATCGCTGGTTCGTATAACGAATCTGACCGCAACCGTATCATCATCAAGCCCCTCTTTGACAAGACATACAATGATGCTGCTTGGATCAACCAAGTTCAGACTCTTGTCAGGACCAATGCTATTGATGCAGTTAATGATTTTGGTTTCCCAAATGCAGGGCATGCCGATGCTAAGGTCGGTCTGATCGGTGCTAGTAAGGATCAGTCTAGTTATTATCTAAAGATGTTCCCCCAATATGACAGCGTTGATGTTCCTATTGAGTTTGAAGTCAACGCAACTAATATTCGTGAGGATTTTCTTGAGGGCATCAATCGCAATGAGGTTGAGGATGATGTTCCTGAAAATGTAGCTCAATTTCTTTATGAAAAGTTTGCTGATAATCCTATCTACAAGCAGTTACAGAATGAACTTATCTTCGCTCGTAACTACAAGAAGCAGTGGGAAGTTGCTCCCTATCCTGTCAAGCATGTAGCAGTTGACGCTGTAGTTGAGCAGAGCGGACATATCCTGCTCGTGAAGCGTCGTTCAGAACCTGGTAAGGGTTTGTATGCACTTCCGGGCGGCCACCTCAACGAGTTTGAGCGTATGGAAGATGGCATGATCCGTGAACTCCGTGAAGAAACGAAGATCAAGGTTCCTCAAGCTGTGCTTCGTGGTTGCATTCACGGTTCTAAGACCTTTGATGACCCTTATCGCTCTACTATCGGTCGGGTGATCACCCAAGCCTTTCACATCAAGCTGACTGATGATGTTGCACTTCCTAAGGTCAAGGGGTCTGATGATGCTGAAAAGGCTATGTGGGTTCCTCTTAGTGATCTCAAGGAAGAAGATTTCTTTGATGATCACCATCACATCATCCAATATTTCTTGGGGCTGTAATCATGGTCAAAGTAGTAGGAAAAGACGAAACTGCGGTAAAGCGTATTACTTGCCTAAGCTGTGCTGCTATACTAGAATACACGCAGAGTGAAGTTAAATCTATCAGGCACAGTTGCGATTATCTCGGTGATTGCGAACATGATGATGGCATTAAATGCCCTCAATGCAACGGTAATGTATTCACGAATCGGAGACGATAATGCTTAAGCACACTAAGGGAAATCTTATTGACCTTGCAGAGCAGGGTGAGTTTGATGTAATCGTACATGGTTGCAACTGTCAAAATACAATGGGTTCTGGCATCGCTAAAGAGATTAAGGAACGATATCCTCTTGCTTATCGTGCTGATTCTAATATGCATTCCAGAACGCAGTTTCCAGTACAGCTTCTTGGTAACTATTCATTGCATGTAGGTTTTCTTGGCCGCAAGTCTGGGTCTAGTTTTGCAATCGTGAATGCTTATACCCAGCTTGACTACAACAAGAAGGATGAAGAATTCCTAGATCGGTTTGAATACGGTTCGTTTAGTCTCATTCTTAAAAAGATGGCGACTGAATTTCCAGCTAGGCGTTTTGGATTCCCCTACATCGGAATGGGATTGGCTGGCGGCGACTCTACACGAATCATCGCTATGCTAGAAAACTTTGCTACCAGAGTAACCGAAGCTGGCAGCACTGTAACACTAGTAGAATTCGGTTGACAATGGCACAATGAGGTGCTATTGTAATAATAGAACTGAAAAAGTCTGACTGATAGACAGTCAGCATAAAACATGAATAAGGAGTTTATCATGAAACATAATATCATTCTCAATTCGGACTCGTATAAGTATTCGCAGTTCAATCAATACCCTGCTAACACCACTGGTATCTACAGCTACATTGAGAGCCGCGGTGGCAAGTATGACGAGACTGTGTTTTTCGGTCTTCAGGCATTCGTCAAGGAATACCTTCTAGAACCTATCACACAGGATATGATTGATGAGGCAGAACTCATCATCACTGCACACGGCGAACCCTTCAATCGTACAGGCTGGGAATACATTCTTCAAGAGCATGCCGGTTATCTTCCTGTGCGTATTCGTGCAGTTCCAGAAGGTACGGTTGTTCCTGTAAAGAATGTTCTCGCGACGATTGAGAACACTGACCCCGCCTGCTACTGGCTGACTTCGTTCCTTGAGACTGCCCTGCTTCGGGCGATCTGGTATCCGACTACTGTGGCTACTAACAGCCGCGAAAGCAAGAAGATTATTCTTTATTACCTAGAGAAAACTGGTGACCCAACTACTATTGATTTCAAGCTACATGATTTCGGTGCTCGTGGCGTATCTAGTCTTGAGAGTGCTGGAATCGGCGGTGCAGCACATCTGGTCAATTTCATGGGAACTGACACCGTTGAAGCACTTCTTTTCACACGCCGCTATTACAATGCTGATATGGCCGGTTTTAGTATTCCTGCTATGGAACACAGCACTGTAACTAGCTGGGGCCGTGAAAACGAAGTTGACAGCTATCGCAACATGCTTAAGCAGAATGCGAAGCCAGGCGGAGTCCTCGCATGTGTCAGTGACAGCTATGATATCTTCAATGCATGTAAGCTGTGGGGGACAGTCCTTAAGGAAGATGTGATCAATTCCGGAGCTACGGTTGTCATTCGTCCGGATTCCGGTGAACCCGCTCCGGTAGTGGCAGGATGTCTTCGCATCCTTGATGAACACTTTGGGTCAACGATCAATGAAAAGGGCTTCAAGGTCCTGAACAATGTTCGTGTCATCCAAGGCGATGGTATCAATCACGAGAGCATCAACGAAATTCTTGCAACTATCACTCGTGAAGGTTTCTCTGCTGACAATGTTGCATTCGGTCAGGGCGGTGCATTGCTACAGATCGTCAATCGTGATGATCAGAAGTTTGCGATGAAGTGCAGTTCCGGATTGGTTGACGGGGTGTGGATTGATGTGTTCAAGGATCCTATCACTGACCAAGGCAAGCAGAGCAAGAAGGGCCGTGTTACTTTGTTTAAGACTGATGCTGGTTTTGTCAGCGGTGTTGAGAACGGGTCGCCTGACGCACTTGAACTCGTGTTTGAAAACGGAAAGATCGTCAAGGAATATAACTTTGATGAAGTCCGGAAAAACGCTTCTGTCTAAAAATAAGGCTTGACATTCTCCTTCTTTGGGCGTAAAGTAAGTTATAGTCAACGAGAGACATACTCATGGATATGCTCAAAGAAGGTAATGTTGCTACGATCAAGGTCAAGAATGTTCTCTGGCCTTTCCGTGATCGTTATGCAGTGAATGTCCGTATTCCTGAATTCCATATTTACACCGGCACTATAGTTCGCCAAAAGTGGTATGGCGTGCATGAGGTCGGTATTACCTCTGATCAGCCTCATCATCCTATCCGTCGTCTTCGTCGTGCAGATGTAGTGTCTGTCAATGATACCGCAGTTGATTACACGCCGATCAAGTCAGAGCGTGTTGAGATCGTCGTGAAAGGTTCTAAAGGCGATACATATATCGTCACGAAGGAAAACGGTAAGGCGACTTGCACATGTCAGGGCTTCTCGTTTCGTAAGACTTGTAAACATTCTCAAGAGGTTTTAGCAGCATGACTATTCCAGCAGAACACAGACACGACATCATTCAGAGTGGCATAGACTTTCTTCGCTCCATCACCGAAGCCTACGGCAGTGAAGAGGGAATGAAGTTGTGGGATAATATCGCAGGGACGCTTGACCCTGATGTAAAGGGTTCTATTTTCTTTGCAATGATCACTGGTAATCATGATGAGTTTATCCGTATTCCGATGCAATCGGTCCCAAAAAAGATCAATGCGATCAAGGCCGTCAGGACGGTTGACCCGCGACTTGGTCTCAAGGAATGCAAGGATCTAGTGGAATCCCTTGATTATGGTCCTATAAAGATCAAGGTTGCTCCTGGACAACGCACGGATGCTATTCGTATTTTGCGTGTAGAAGGGGAACTTTCTATCTAACATGAATGAGAAAGAAAACACATTTAGAAGATTAACAGAAGAGCCTTTGCAACATGATATCACTGCTGATGAAATTGTTGAAATCATCAATATTTTGAATGACGATGAAAAGTTTGAGAAGAAATTAGTTTGGGCTCGTCTACAACAGAGCGATGAGGAGGCAGCGTGATGAATAATAGGTCACAGAATATATTGAATATGATTCGTGAACGACCATTGAATAAGGCAAAAAAGCCTCGGTCTTGGCGATTTTGGGTAGTAACTGTATTTACTGTATCATTTTATGGATGGGCAATCACAAGTTTTATTACATTTGGTAATTCACCAGAATACCATGCTATAGAAGCAAAAAGAAATCAGGAAGAACTGGCTGATAAAAAGTATCACGCTGAACTTAACACCTGCGTTGAGAAATATGTATATACCGATAGTGGACGAGAAACTGCATCTATGATGGTTCATTACGCCTATAAAAAAATGGACAAATCGTTTCTGTTGAACGACAAAAATGATAGTGAACTTGCTCACATGTTTTGTGATATGACTGTGAAAAAATAGGGTGATATCACTAAATACAATTAGACATCTGGCTAGATGCGCTAGCAGCAGGTTGACCTGAAACTGAAAAGGTTAAGGACAGATATGCTCACATACTCACTATTCAAAGTCGCCGATGTAGTTCTTGTAACCTCGCCGATCGTAAAGTCTTAAGTAAGGATTAACCAATGTCAATGCACCTAGCACCTGTATTCGTGAGCACCATTAATCAGGGTAAGATCAAGCAGAAACTTACTGCACCGCAAAAGCGAGCATTAGCCGAACATGAGGCATGGTTGCGTAAGCGTGGTCTGCATAGTGATCAACTTAAGGCTAAGAAGGCTAAGAAGCGTGTCGTAGAAGAAAGCACATTTACCTATGAGGCTCGTCGTTCTGTTCCTACTTCTGACACTGTTGGTAACGGGTTCAAGAAGGAAGAGAACAAGTATACAGGTGACAAACTTCTCGGGATTGCCGTATTACACAAGAGTTGTTTGGTGCCAGTTTTTAGTAAAGAAGATGCGGTTGAAATCGCAAGGATGCGGAGAGGGTGATGACTGTAAAAGAACTCAAGGAACTGCTCTCCGATATACCAGATGATGCTATCGTATATCGCGATGGTGGCGGCGGGTCAGGTGAGGACTAATCACTATACCTTGCGATGTATCCTTTTGTCCTTCCTCTAACAACTGGTATCTTAGTTCCTAAAGTCTTAAAGACTGTAGCGAATGATATACCCAACTCTTTACAAGTAGTTCTTAGGTTACCGCAACAGTGAATGATTTCACCGGTTGGAGTGTGTAGGTAGATGAGTTTTGCTCTAGGATTGTTTGCACCGGAAACATCATGATGTTTGTCTGCTATGAGCTTCTTTGTTTTTTCCGAGTGTCCCAAACCGTAACGATGATGTAGTTTTCCGATTCTACCGAACATATGATTGTCTTTACCGGATTGATGTTTGGAGAATCGTGTATTCGCATAAGAAAGGTTTACATACATGGTGTTAGGTACAACTTTCCTTGCTTTTTGTAAATATTCTTCGTGATCAAATGCTGCCGAGCGAGTTTCGTGCTTTGAAATGATTATGGTCTTAAACAGGGAAGGATTTTCTTCCAGTTCTTGTTTCCAGATGGTTTTATATTCCTTGCTAGCAACGGAACCTTTATATCCGGAGTTAATCTTAGATATGCTAGTAGAACCTATATAGAACGGCGGCAGTTTATTACCGCGATATATAGTTAAATATACGCAATAAAGTGATTGAACGGGGTCAGTGGTGTAAATAGTCATGCTGGTGCTCCTATAAAGCGTTAGAGTGAGTGGGAATTGGTCTTCCGCGACTCACACTTATTTATCTTTTAGCTTGACTTCTGCTCCTATATATGTTATAGTTAGGTATAATAAAGGAATCGTATATGAAGATTGCCCTAGCATCGGATTTACATTTGGAGATCCGCACAATAGAACTGAACAACACAGAGAATGCCGATGTGTTGATTCTCGCAGGTGATATCATGACTGGTATTGCCCTGCATGACCACGGTGATATTTACAAGCATGACCCGAGCCTTCGGGGCAGTGATGCCATCTGGAAATTGAGCGACAATCAGAAGAAAGCTTATGAGTATCATAAGTTCCTCGCTCATGTGAGTGAGCAGTTTCCTCATGTGGTTCAGATCGCAGGCAACCACGAACTATATCATGGTAGCTATCCCGATGCTTATACTTGGATGAAGACTAAGTGCGACGAGTTTCCTAACATTCATTTCCTAGAGAAGGATTCCGTAGAGATCGGGGATATCACCTTTGTTGGTGCTACGCTCTGGACTGATATGAATAAGGGTGATCCAACTACCCTACACTTGATTGCCGGCATGATGAATGATTTCCGTATCATCCGTAATAGCCAGAAGAACTATCGTAGGTTCTCTCCTGAGGATGCTGTGTCAGATCATCGTGACGCATTGAAGTATATCCTAAAGACTGTGGATGCTGATCCCGCGAAGAAGTATGTGGTTGTGGGGCATCATGCACCGTCTCACATGAGCATACACGAGCAGTATAAGAAGGATACCATCATGAACGGGGGATATCATAGCGATCTCAGTGAATCCATTCTAGACCGCCCTCAGATAGCCCTATGGTGTCATGGTCACATGCATCAACCCCATGACTACATGATCGGTGCTACCCGTGTCGTGTGCAACCCTAGGGGATACGCAGGATATGAACAGCAAGCCATAGATTTCACATTGAAGTATTTGGACATATAGGCTATTGCATTTTATCTCAAAGGCTATATAGTAATAATATGAATAAGACTTTAAAAGAGAGCGAAGAGATCATGAATGATGAACTGGTCGAGACCGAACCGCTACATGAACTGGTGCGGAAAATTGCAGATCACGACACCTTCGTCGCCAAGACCACACTCCGCATGGATGCGGAATACGCGATGCTACTGCACGACCATGCATCCGTCCTTCACCAAGCAGCCGATGAACTGATCACGGCCCGCAACCGTGAAGACGCTCTTCAGGCTGAGGTGGAGAGGTTGAGGGAGGTGCTGGCAGATGCTCAATCGGTTATGCGAGTCATCAGGCCATATCTCGCTGACAAGATGCCGAGGGTTTTTGCCGAAATGGTCCGGCTGGACACGCATTTCAACGCCGCTATCAAAGGAGCAAGCCATGAGTGATGACACACGCCTCACTATAGCCGAACTTCGGTCCGGTAAGCGTTTGGACCCGCGCCCTTCGCCAGCATTTAGTTGGGTCATGGCTGCGACGTTCAGGACGGTCAAATGGACCCTTCTTGCACCGGCGCTTATGCTCCTCGCGCCTTTCTTTGGCGTGTATTTTGGACTGGAACTTGCCGGGAAGTGTTTGCGCCCCGTCGCAAACGGTTGGCGAAGTTTTGCCATCGAAGCTGCGACACAGGCCCAGATCGCCCTACTTCTGGTTACGGGAAAGGCACGCCGGGCATGAGTGACCTAGTTGAGATCGTGTCGCGGGAGATAGGCCACACCTTCGCATCGCTCGTGTCCGGCAATAACCAACCCGTTATGTCCGGCGACCCTCGTGACCGGATGCTACCTCACATCCGTCGCCAATTTGACGACGCTTGCAATGAAGCCGCCCTAGCAGCCATCCGCGCCATTGAGGGGGACGGAAAGAAGATCGTGGGGAAGACATGCACACAAAACCAATGGGAAGCTATTGGCGCGTTTGTCCCCGACCCAACTGCTTTTTGCTTTCACGAACTTTGGGAAATTGCCTTTAACGCTGCTGATACGTTTGGGGGTGGGGAATGAAAGATTTTTTGAAATCTATTACCGCTCTTGAAATTGCAGGCGCTGCATTTGGGGCGGTTGTTCTGTGGCTGGGGAACCTTCCGCCGCACCTGTTCAAGATCGGATCATTCCTGCTGATCCTGTGGCCTGTGATCAGCGCCTTGCAGGGCTGGGAGATAAACCGGCTAAAGGCGCAAGCCGCCCACCGCGCTCTTACTGGGGGTGAAGGACGATGAACCGTGAGGAACTTGCCGCGAGGCTTGAGCAGATCGGCGGATGCGGAAACGCGAATTGCATCGTCTACGAACCACCCGGCCAGCACACCAACGGCGGATGCAAATGCAACCGCGACCCTATGCGGATGAGCCAGA
>JGI24890J29729_1000465_pt1 | contig 25412 bp, 39 predicted proteins | sample FreactcultureFD7_FD_29729 | JGI IMG/M metagenome (IMG submission 29729)
AGCACTATAACCCAAACCCGTATTACCATTAGCAATAGTATTTCTAAGTGCTTGATAGCCCAATGCCACATTATTATTATTGGTATTATTAGCAAATAATGAACCTGATCCAACAGCAGTATTCGAACTACCAGTTGTGTTTGTCTGCATGGTTTGGTAACCGATGCCCACATTATTTGCACCAGATGAGGTAAATACAAGAGAATTATAGCCAAATGCAGAATTGTAATTACCTGTGCAAGATAAAAGTGATTGATAACCAAATGCTGAATTACTAGCTCCAGTCAAATTATTATATAAAGCAATATATCCAAAAGAAGCGTTATAGTTTCCTGTAGTATTTTTATATGATGCTTGATAGCCATACGAAGCGTTATAAGCACCAGTTGTATTTGCATTTAATGCTTGATAACCTGTTGCAGTATTTGTTGCTACTTGTCCATTACCTAAGCCTACTGTAAGCGTATTAATAACTGCATCACCACCTAATCGAACTGCCTTTGCATCTTGCCAAGCCATTGTACCTAGATACTGATTCAGGGGAATTTGGTTTGCGTTTGTGCCTACATCTTTTTGTGCTACTGCACTATATGCTGGGTAGTCACAAAAGACATCTTTAGTACCTGCAGTAAAATTAACAAGAGCATTACTGTTTGAGGAAGCATAAATAACATCTCTACTAAGAACACCTGAAGTTACTGTACCACTACCAACTTCCCAGTTATTACCTGATTGGTCAGCAATGGTATAGTATGTTTGATTATTTAAGCCGATACCAGAAGCAAATGTCTGATAACCAGTTACAGCACCTGCGAGAGTTATAGATCCAGTACCCGTAGTAGTAGTAGTTTCTCTAACACGACTTGCTAGTATAAATGACATAAATACCTTTAACTAAATTGAACTTTAATAGTAAATTGAATACTATCACCACTGCTTAAAGTAATACCTGTAAAATCACCTTTTACAAATAAATTACCAGAAGAAGATGTAACGGTATCAAACGTACCTGCATTAGTAATTGTAGTAGTTCCACTAGCAGTTAATGTACCTACAACTTGTAAAGTATCATTAGTGGTAGTAGTAGTTTGTTGTGTGGATGTACCCGCAACACGAGTACCCGTTTCAGTAAATAATGTAGTATCGGAAATAGAAGCCGTTCCTGCTCCAGTACCCCATGCTATATACTTAGGTTGTGTAGCAGAACCACCATTAAGATAGTTTGTTACAATTGCTTTACCAGTATTTACTAGTACTGTAGCCATTTTTTAATTCTCCATAAAAATCGTTTAAAGGGGTTTTGACTCCAATATTGGATGGTACCCTGATCTTCAACTGTACCATCAGCACGTATAATCTTAGCAGATATTTGTAATGATTTTACATTACCTTGAGCCATTTCCATTATTGAGTTCCTTGTTTAACCATCTCTAATACTACAGAAAATATTAATGTTCCAGTTGTATAACCTGTTGTTAAAATATTAATCTTACCGCTAGGGTTTGTAGCATTATCTGTTAGACCTCCAAAGTTATGGAAACTCATTTTACCTCGACCTGCTATAGGTAAGATATCTAATGGAGTTGCTGCATCCCATTGTAACCTAACCTCTAACGGATCTGAAATAGAATAATCTAAATGATCAATACGAAACCCTGTTGGTACTCCTGAGAAATTAGCTGGGTCAATAATAGTAGTACTAGCTACGTTACTTGTATCTAGTACTCCCGTAATCTTGACTACAGCATTTCTTTTACCATCAATTAACACTTGTGTGTTGACTACGTTGGCCATTTAAATCTCCATTACCTAGTAACTTCTTGAGCTGTACCTACAAAATCAACAGTCATTGTTTCTGTTGCAACTGGAGTAATCTGAAAGACTTGTCCAATAACAGCATTAGTTAATGTAGTAGAAGAAGATCCTATTGTAGGAGATGTAACTCTAGCTACTAAAGTACTATTAGCATATACTAATAAATCAGTACCATCATAATAAAAACCTACTTCAACATAAGTATCAGCAACAGCTGTTGCTACGTTTGCTACTAAAGTAGTGGATGTAGAGTTTACTGTAGATACTAAACTGATTGCTGTTGTAGACGCTGCTTTAGTAAACCAAATACCATCTGTTGCAGATGAGCCATTTCGTAAACCTACATAATAGGCAATGCTTCCAGATACTGCAGAAACTTTAAATCTAGCTGAATACCAAAAACGATTACCTGAAATAAATTGAAAAGAAGGAGCTGCTTTATAAGAAGCAGAAGCTGTAGTAGTGCCTCCTGGAGTTAGTACGGCAATACCGCCTACGCCAGAAGCTAATGCAAATGTAGAACTTGCACCTGAAACAGTAAAGTCTGTTCCAATTAATGTATTAAAGTCATTCATGTAGCTTGTGCTACCTAATGCTTGTGTACTTCCTGTATGGAAGGGATCAGGATATGGATAGCTATAAAATACTTCATTTTGATAGGCTGTTGATAGTCCTGCTTGTAATCTTGTGGGATTTCCCATTGTATTTCCTTAACGTGAATTAGTCACGCCCATAGGGCGTTAAGGTGTTGTTAAAATAGATATAGAGGAGTTCCACAATGGATCCCCTCTACATTAAGTCTTAATTAATATTAAGGACCGTTTGAACCATAGATTGCACGTGGGTCTGTCCAGCCAAAGCTGTAACGCTCATAGCCTTTAGCCTTAGCATTCATTGTATCAAAATCATTATCTTGATCAAACATAATGCCTACACGTTCGTAGTATTTTAAACCATCACGTACGTTAGTTCTAATGAACCAAGCATGTGGTGCTGTAAAATAGTGGTTAACAATTGCACCACCTGGGAATACATTGTTTGCCTTGAGAATGTTCAAGTCATTATTTGCATTACCTGGTTGTGATACAGTTTTTAGAATACGTCCAGCATTATAGATTTCTTGACGTGCAATATGTAATGATTTAGGCATTACATTAATTAACAAACCACGGTCATCTTGAAATCCCATAAGAGCAATAGTTGCATCTTCTAAAGCTGCTTCAGACAAATCTGCATCAACTGTTAGTTTGTTTGAGAATGTTCCACCAGATGTATTTGGGTGAGCTGTAGAGCATAAAGCTTGTCCATCTCCACCAGCGTACTGTAGGTTGGTACCAGTAGTAAACGCACGGTTATAAATATTAGCTCCAACGTTTTCTTTCGTTTGACGGAAAGACATCGCTAAAGCACCAGAACGCTTCTTAGAGACTTGCTCATAGAGGTTGTCGTCTAGTTCTTCTTTAGTTACAATATAACCCAATGCATAAGCAATGTGTGTGTAACGAGTTGTAAAACCCTGAATCTCAGAGTCGTATTGAACTCCCATGCCTTCAGATTTTTGTGGTACAAGTCCGAAGCCAGTTAACTGGACATCTTCTTCGTAGTTTTGATGTGATGTATCTTTATCAAAAAGAGTTACGTACTCTTCTGGATGTTCATCGTATGCTTGACCCCACCAAGCTTTAATGCCTGGCCATAGTGCTTTTGGATGGGTACCTGTGGTAATTACGCCTGCCATATTATTATTCCTTTAGTTATTAAGCTGTGCCTTGAGCTTGTTTATATTGATGTCTATTAAAGATTACTTGTATGTTTGAATAAGCACCCGGTGCATTATCAGGACGTAATGAGATACCTGTAATAGTTAAAGGTAATGCTAAAGAGCCAGAAGTACCTTGAGCCTTTAATGTTGAAGCTGCTAGTACAGTACTAGATAGTGGGCTTGATTGTGTTAGCGTAGATGTTTGATCTGCAGTAATAGTCATACCAACGTTTTTATTAACGTCAGCAGCACTAATACCTGTAGCATCAGATTCAACTTCAAAAATAACATTAGGATCTGTAACTACATATACATAGCGTAAACCTGAGCTTAAGCTAATATATAATTTAGTTAGATCTAAAGTTGTTCCTTGAAGGGAAACACCATAGTCAGCTACACGAGTAGCTACAATAACTCCTACTGGAATATCAGTAGAAGCTGCTTTTGTTACATATGCAATACCATTCGTATCTGCTCCAGTACCTAACTTAACAACATCGCCAATAGCGTAGGTGTTAGAAGAGTCTGATGCGATAGCGAATAATTGTCCTTGTTGGTTCCAAGCTGCACCTGTAATAGTACCTACAGGGCTTAGACCACGTGGGGCATTAAAATTTGCCATTTAAAGTCCTTTTAAAATTTGTTACTCATTGTGGATTTAATTCCAGCATCATAGAAACCAGTAGTGTCAACTTTGTCGCCACCTTTACCACGTTTGATAGATGCATCTGTTTTATTGTTTCGTGCTTGTAGTTCGGCTTGATCTTCTTCCCACCACTCCTGTCGAATCTTTAATAAGATCTGTTGTTGTGGATGTCCTAGTTCAGATTTCATACCTAGTACACTAACTCTATTTGCTAGATCTACATTATTATTAGTAACGTTACTAGCTTGATATCCTACCTCATCTGGAGCTACAAATTCCCAACCAGCCTCTAATGCGGCAGCAATACGACCTGGTTCATCATTAAAAAAGTACAAGTGATACCCTTGAATTAAGTTTCCTACTTGCAGTTTACCTCTAGTCCCGTTAAACGCCCCCTTTTTACGGCGTACTGGTTTCTCAATAAGATTAGTGGTAACTAAATCGTTTGTTGATTTTACTTCTTCTTCTTTTGTTTTAGGCTCTTTGTTATTGCTTGTTGTCATATCTATCTCCAGTAATCACTCAGACCAATCATACGATTGGATATATTCATCTTTAGTCATTAGACCTTGTTTTACAAATCTATCACAAGCTGCTTTAGCATCACTTGGTAGACTCTCATAAGTTCGTTTACCTCTAGGTTGTCTTCCAGAAGCAGAAGTATTTAAAGCTTCTCCATCCATAGGATTCTTAGGTTTTTGTTTTCCAAACTTAGCAGGTAATACGTCACTTAACTCTTCATCTAACTTTTGTAAAAAAGCCTGACCTTGTAGTCCAGGATTTTCTAATCTAATAGCTTCTGCTAATCCATTTGCAATACCAGTTGTACGTTTATCAATACCAAACCAATCATTCTTGTCTAACCAATTTTGTAAATTGACATCAACTACTTGATCTTGTTTAGCTGGTTCTATGGGTTTAACAACAGCTGCTTCTTTAGCTTTTTGAATATCAGCTTTAAGGACATCTGTCATATCGTCTAATTCAACTACCCGATCACCATCACCAGAATTAATAGCTTCTTTCTTTGCTTGTTTAACCAAAGATAGTTTCTCTTCTAATTCTTGTGCTTTTCTTTCGTACTGTTCCTGTTGGAACTTTTGAAATTCTTTTGCTACCGCTTTAGCTTCTTGAGCATCTCGTTTAGCTTCGTTTAATTCTTTAAGAAGCTTTTCATTGTTCTTGCGAACAATAGGCAAGATCTCTCTACCACGTCTAACAAAAGTTTCTGCATCAACCCAGTCACGTTCATCACTACGAAACTCTTCTTTAGCTACCCACCCTTGGGCTCTTGCTTCAGATTCGTAATTTGTTGTATCTGTGGGTTGTCCATTCTCTGTTTGTTGCAAATTGTCATCGCTCATTATTTAATTCCTTTAGCTAAGTGTGGATCTACTATGTCCATGTCAGGATCTAGGATACCTGTAATGTCATCATGATTAACCATTCTATATTTAATATTATCTCTACCTACATACATTAATCCAGCGTATTTGGCAATAATAACTTTATCACCAACTTTAATTGGACACTCTTTGTATTCATCTATAAAAGCAGTAGGACCGATTGCCATGACTTCACCAGTAGTGTTGCCTAGTTGCTCTCGTTCATTCATCTCGTCTGATGATACTATAATACCGCTAGTTGTTTTATTAATGACTACTAATGGTTTTAATAAGACCCTATTAAGAATTGGGTTAATACCTGTTACATTGCTCATTACTTATTTCCTGTTAACGATTGTGTTATATCTTCATATGACATTTCTATAATAGATCTAATAGCAACAGCCCGACCACGTAAGTTAGCATCGTCGTCTGTTCCAGCTAAGATCATTTCTTTTAAGTATTCCCTGTCGTTAAACAGGGCTTTCATAAAAGCTAAAGTAATTGGATGTTGTCTCCAATCTTTAAATTCTTCCTCAGTTACTATCATTTATTCCTTTTCCTCTGATTTCTTATCAGCTTCTGTCAGCAACATTAGTGCCTCTATAGACTGCATAATACCGTCGTTTTTAGCTTTGTGTAAAGCTATTGCAGCATTCAATTCTGCTATAGCGTGGCCTTTAGCTACGCCACCCGCTTCTTCTAATGCTCTAATTGCTTCTGCTTCCATCTTAGCTATTTTAGCTTGGTTCAACTCATGTTCGTTCATTAACTTTAATGTAGCGACCTTAGTAGTCATCTCCAAGTCCATCTGTTTACCTTGTAACTTCATTTGTTCTATTTGAACTTTAGGATCCGGTCTAGGAGGAATTGCATTAGGTCCTTTAGGATCTGGTAATATTTGCTCAATGTTTGTTACTTTAATTGCTTCTAAATATCTTTTTTTAACATTGTACATATTCATATCAGGTCCAGCAATAGCTAGGATAGCTTGAGCTTGTTGGACTCTTTGTGAATCTGATACTATGTTTGGATCTGCTGCTGGTTTAATGTCTGAAGCAGGTCCATTATAATCATCTGCAAAGATATTAAAATCGCCTAGATCAGATTGAAACGCATCATCATCCATATACAACTGATTAAGTCTATATAGCTTTTTAAACTCTTGTGCTAAACTTCTGTATGTTCGTTTAAAGATTCCAGAGAAGATTTTCTGTCCTTGCTCTGCCATAGTACGTGTAGTTTCAGCTGCTGTATTTTGTCCTGGGTTTTCACCTACAAGAATATCAACAGAGCCACCAATACGTTCACCGTAGTTAATAAGCATACCCATAAGAGTAAACATAACCTGACTAGGTTCACGAACAGGCAAGGGTACAATACCTTTACGAAGATCATCACCAGTTGAGTCTACGTGTTTCCATTCTAATGGAGCAAAGTTTGTATTGCCTCCACGGATTTTAATACCTCTACTTAAAAATCCACCTGCTGTAATAGACATAGTTCCAGCATCAATAAGCTGGTTAATAATTGTATCAATACTTTGATTTAAAGGTCCTAGTAATACGCCAAACCCTAAATCATAAAAGCCACCATCAGGTGACGGAATAAACGGAAACTTAGTAAAGTAGTTTTCTGGAGTAATACAAAGAACTTTACCTTTGTTATTATATTCTATTGACGATTCAAAATATCTAGACACAATACGCAAAACTTGTTTGTTAGATCTGTTAATCCAAACAATATAAGGTTCAGCATATCCGTCTTGATCAAAGTCAATATAACAATGCTGTTCTAGGATTTCAAAAGGTGTACTAGTATCTACTGCCATTGGAGCATCGATACCTTGTGCTTTGTTTCTAGTTAACGTTAATGTTGATTGTACAATTGCTTTTGGTGTCTCGTCTTTTAACTTTAAAAACAATCCACGAACAGTGCGTTCATATAATTGATTACTGTCCATGTATTGTACATGCGTAACTCTTGGTGCCTTGTCTAGACTTTTGGTCCAGTAATTCACAACAAGGTCCTGTGCCAAAATGTACTCTGACTCAGGTCTACGCATGATTGGGTGATAATAACTTTTCTTAAATGCACAACCAATAATAGGTTGTGTAATAAGCACTCGATCCATTTCTTCTTCCCAGTCTTGGTCTTGTTCTAAGATCTGATAAGACATATGGGCTGATACTCGATCTGCTCTTCTTTGTTTTTCGCCATCTGGATCTAATCCTATTACTCGGCATTTAACAGGTTGATCTCCACTAACTAACACAGGATAGCTTCTAGCATGATACTGTAAAGCTGCAATAGTAATAAGTGGAAACTTTACATTTGATGCATTAGGCCATGGAAAAGATTTTTGTTCTACTACTTGTAATGCAAGTTTCATAGACTCTTCTGTTTTCTTTTCCCAAGTAGATCTACTTAAAAGATCTAACTCAAAGCCATGAACACAGTCATGTCCTATTTTATTTAAGTCAGCTTCGTCTAACAGTTCTGCTATGTTTGGACAAGCAACAAGGTCTGTTAGGTTTAATTTAGTTAATTCTGTCATTTAGTATCCAGTAACTGCGGATCGACCTCGTTGGTCGTATCCATGTTCGTGTAAAGCTTCTTGATACTCGTCCTCATTCTGTTCTTCTTGAGTGGGAGCTTCAATAAGTTTATCAAGCATCATACCTAGATAAGCTAGGCAATCTACTTGGTCATCATGTCTGTCTCTAGGAAAACGCACACACTCATCTTCAAGTGTCTGGTACCAATCTGCTTCTTTATCAAACTTAACACCCTTGGCACGCATCCTAGCTTGAATGCTTCTGCCTCTTGCAATCTTATCTTTACCCCCATGTTTAAGTGGTATAAGATTAATAAAGGTATTAGTCTTAAACATCTCTTCCCGTAAGAACGGTCCTATAGATTTAGATACTTGCATATCTTCTACACCAAAAGCTTCTGGAGAATGTATCCTTTGTAAAGCTAGTATAGTGTCTACAATCTCTTGTCCATCTAAACGTTCACGTATAACTTGTACTACATGTATACGCTTGTTCTCATCTACACCAGCAACCAAAAACACACTGTAATCAGCTTGATTGTTTTGAGCAATAGCTAAGTCAGCTGTAATGTAATAGTTTAACTTTAACCGTTTGTCTTCTTCCGTAATAGGAACAAAGTCTACTTTTTTAAAGTACGCTGAGGCTTCGTCAAGAGGTATGTTAAGTATCTCTTGAGAATATACATCTGGCATACCAAGACGAATACACTCATTTCTGTAATCCATAAACCATTGTGCTGTCTTTTTTTCTGGCCATAATATCTTTGAAAAGTCATGATTGTGTCCTCTGTATTTAACAGACTTCCACATACCACGACCAAGGTTATACATCTTAAGATCTTCTACTATAGTCTTTCTATCCCCTTCACGAGGCATTAGAGACTCTAGGAGGCTGTCCATATGTAAGATGGTACCTACCATCCTAACAATTCCGTTATCGCTTAAGCAGGGCAATAGAGCCCCAAAGAACCACCTTCTAAACTTTTTCCTACGATCAGAGTTCATAACGGCTTCATCGTTTTCCATGTCATCACAAATAACAATGTCAGGACGACTACCATTCCAGATAAGACCACGCATTTTTTGTTCACCACCTTTGGCAATAATACGAAACTTATCTCCGTTTTCAAACTCTACAATTATATCTGTTTCTGTTTCTTTAACAAACTTAACAACACCTTTCTCATCACGTTTAATTCCAAACATGTTGATAAGGTCTTCATTTTCTGTTAACTGCTGTTTAATTGCTCCAAGGAATAAAGATGACTGAGATTCAGTGTCAGACACCAATAACATAAACTTTCTTTCTCGGAACAAGAGGGTAGCTAATCCATATCCCATCGTGACCGCTGTTGATTTTGCGTGCCCCCGTGGTGCAGATATAGCTACATACTTGTCTGGTCCACAACACAAATCCCACCATTCTAAATGGCATACAGGTGTTGCTACAGCATCCCCAAGGTTAGAGGAGAGCACAGAGCCCATCAACCCATAAACAATTTCCTTGGTTACTTTCATTCATTTACCTCTACGTCTATAATCTCATCTTGATTAATAGCCCGGTTTAAATCTTGTTTTGTCATAGTAGCAAACTCAGCAAACTTCTTAGCCAAGAACTCTAACTGATTGTTAGCACTTACTGACTCTGTTCTAGATGTAGGTTTACCGTTTAATAGATTCCTTTTATCAATCATGTCAACAGCAACTTTGTGTGCATCTTTTAAGTTTACAGGTTTACGGAATATTTCACCAGTCTTCTGGTTAAATCCAAAATCACCATGCTCAAGTCTATCAGCTACAGTAGCCATACTCTTTTCAATGATCTTAGCAACATCAGCATTAATACTATCATCCTTTTCTTCCTGGAGTTGAACAACAAGTTCTTTCCACCAAGGTTGATATCTCCAAATATGTAAAGTAGCTTTAGGTACACCGGTAGCTGCTGCTGTCTTTGTTTCACTACCAGTAGCCAAATAAGTTAACACAGCTTCAATCTTTTGTTGTTGTGACCAATGCTTGCCTGGTTTACCAACAGCACGACGACGTTTAGGAGCATTACTTAAATTACTTATTGATGCTTTTGTTTTTTCCATTTATCTATCCTTTTCTACTATATACTAATATTATACCACACTTTTAACAAAAAGTCAAGCTTTATAGTAACTATTTTTACAACCCTGTAGTATTCTTATTAACACGTATAGTATATAATTATTTACAAGTATGTATTGACAATATTAACAAAGTATGATATAATAAAATATATTATATATATTACATATATTATATATATTAATTATTATTATTATAGTTATTATATATTATATATATTAATATAGTAGACAGGGGAGACGAGACAGTCGTCGACCCCGACGAAGGAGAGGCACTAAGCCGAGGGGAGACACGAATATACAATATTATTTAAACATGATTAAAGGGCCCTACAAGGCCATAACAAAGTATACATAGTACCCTAGCATCACTTAGGTAAGATAGTGGCCTCCTAAGGCCTCTACAGTCTATCCCCCCTTATATTTAAAAATTATATAAAATATAGTAATGTGTCCCTTCCAATTTTATTTGTTTTTTAATTTGACCCCCACCCCCCTTATAATAGACTATGTAGTCCATCCCAAACCAGGCCCCACCCCCCTACTATCTTACTATCTTCTGCTATCTTACGCTAACATGCCCACATCTTACGTTAATTGTTGTTAAAACAATACCAATGTTATCAACAACTTACAACATGCCCATAGTGTATGATGTCTTGTCCAACTCAATACACATCTTAATACCTATTAACATCCAAACAGATACAATCTAACCTAGAACAATCCAAACACTTTATACTATATAGATGTGTAGCTACATATTTTGCAGTCGAGGAGCAAAGAAGCTCCTCTTTGTGCGAGGTAAAAATACCCTACTATCGTAGGGTTTTTTAAAATATGTAGAACTTAGGTGTTATGATATGCATAGAGGCGATGGCGTATACAAACCCACGCTCTGCGTGGCTGTGTCTCCTCGAATGCCATCGCAAAGACAATTAGACGATTCGTTAAAAGCTATATATAGGCTCTGCCTATGTTGACTTATTGCTTACGCTATCCCGACGGCCCGTGGCCGGACGGGGCTTAAAGCAATCCAAATGCCACCGAATCTCCCCACACACACACACTAAGAGTCAAGCCTACTCTGGTTTATTTATTTTGTTCTTATTTGAAAATGCTTGCTTACGCAAGTAAACTAAGAAACGCTTCTCCCTTTAATTGTAATTAATAGATATGTGCGAAGCGTACCAAAACGACTTTTACTATTTGTGTTGCTATCGCAACTGGTCGGATAAAAGCAAGACACCACTGCGGGAAAAACGATAAAACTGTTTTTGTCCTCGCTTGACTAAGTAAGCAGACTTACCCATCGCATAATATCTGCCGGACGGCGTCAGATATTCTCCAATGGAGTCCTGCTAACTTATTCAGTCTTGAGCAAAACAATAAGCCACAGAGTAGACCCGACTCCGTCGTGTCCGTGATGTGGATTGTGACTTCCTTGACACGATATTGTTTCTATTTTTTTTTAACTTCAAATACAAAGGCAACACCATGAAAAACAAAAACAACTTCTGGGATACATTCATCCCTGAAATAGACTGGGACTTCAGAATCCCTCAACCAATGTGGTTAATTGTAGTAGAGTGGGTTTCTGCTACAATTTTTGCAGTAATAGCAGGTGTAGTAATAGCATTAGCAATATAACTACCAAGAAAGACGGAGGGCGTCTCTTGCGAGCCCTCCGCTTTCTCTTTTAAATTTAATTAATTAGTAAAGGATTTATCATGTTATATAACATCATCAGCAACAAAGAATTAAAATCTACATACGCAATACCTGAAACAGAAGGTGGTATCAACGATATCGCATTCGAAAACAATTGGAGAATACTGCAACATGCAGTTAGTGGTAAATACGTAGTTAGGTATCTTCGTAATAGAGAATACCAAGTAATAGCAGATGTACCGCAATTAGTAGTAAATGATGTTTGTTACAGTTTTTTAACAACAGATGAGTGGAATAACTTGATTCAGACTATGTATACACCTGAAGAGAGTTTGTTGTTGGTAGATTCGCCAATGTTCTCACAATACGTTGAAGAACAACCTGACGAAGAAGATGAGTTTGACGAAGACTCAATGAACTCTCTAGATGACCCATCAGAAAATGCAGATGAGTTAGTAGAACTGTAGCCTCACGGAAAGCACACCCCGCCCCTTGTGGGGGGTGTGTTTCCTCTTAATTAATTAAATCAACTTAACATTAAAGAAAGCAATAAATATCATGGCAAACGAATTCAACTTTGAGCAGTACAACAAATTAATGGAAACAGCTAACACAGGTTTAAAAGTGTATTTAGTTACACAACTGTTAGGGGACGTTGTAACAAATACAATCAGATACAAAAGCCCCCTAGCAAATGAGGCTATGGAAGTCTTACAAGCAGCAGAAGAGTTAAGAACTGGTTGGAAAATTCAATCAGCTAAAGCAAATGCAGGTAAAGCAGGTCAAACACTGACATCCCCAAAAATGCCAAATACACCTGTTGCAGACATGAATCAATATGAAGCTGCTATATTCTAAATAATCAACAAACTCACACCAGATAGTGCTAGTACAGACTATCTGGTTTTTTTTAATGCGTGTCAAGTGCTTGCTTACGCAAGGTAAAATAAAAACAATAGTCTCGCTTTGCTCGTCTATCGTTTAAAACCAACTCTAGAAAGTGATCCAATATGTACACAAAAACCCCTCTAGCAAATGTAACTATGATCAACAAACACCGTAGAGGGGCCTTACCCCTCTTACAACTCCCCGCTAGACAGTGGTTTATCGACCAACACCAGCCCTCGCTTCGCTCAGTAGAGCAGCCGCGGACATCCTTTTAAATAAAGGGGGGCGGGGAAACGCGTAGTTTTGTAAGTTTTTTCAATAATTTTACAAACAACATACAAGGAATTTAATATGTATAAAAACTATTATGATGATAACATACCTCCAGAAAATTACGAGCCAGAAGTTTTATTAGAACTTAATATTGGTAAAATTGAAACAAAATTGTTATTTGAAGCAAAAGAAATCGTAGAGCCTGTTGTTGTAAATAATGTAGACAATTCATCCTTTGAATCTCGTCTAGCAATACTAGCTGCACTCAAAAACCTTGATATTGGAATTGGTGCTGTTGTAACAAAAAGAGCTAACTATCCATCAACTCGTGTAATGCCTTTGTATTGGGGTATTGTAACTAATATGGTATGTTATATACACGATAAAATAACATATAGACCATATATGGTACGTTGGATTGACGGTACAATGTCATATCACATATATAATGAATTAATTTTAATTTCATATGCACCTGATGAAGATGACTTAGCGTTGATCAAACTAGAACCAGGAGCAAATAGTAATGTTTAATGATGCCATGTATTACCTTACAATCTATTTTCAAAACAAAATGTTTAATGTTATTGTCTCATTTATGACATTAGATGAATTCATAAAAGAATTTCATGTTAGATTTCATGATTTACCTAATATTGTATCAATAATCAATATTGATGAAGACGAATACGACGTAATAGAATCACTAATTGACAACCAATCACAAATCTTTGAAGGAGAAGATAGATGAGTAACTTAGTAATCAAAAAAAGAACAAATAACCTATTTGATGTATTTTTTGGAGTGGAGGGATGGAATGATTGGGCGTGTTTTAAACGAGAAAAGAAAAGCTTATTGCTTGTCAAAGGTTCACCAGTTCCTAGCAGTGTTTACACTGAAATCTATAAACAAATCAACAACAACAAAGGTTAAACCTATGAAAAGATTCAAAGATACTGAAACATGGGCCTCAATATTTAGAGCTATGGAAAACAATTCAACTGGTTATAAATTAGATGATCAACATGTAATAAATAAATATGGATATAATTTTAAAGTTAAAAAAATAAATAATGAAAATGACTGGGTAACAATATTAAACTTTGAACTTTCAAACACAAGTTTTTGCTGTGGTGTTATGCAATTTGGTAACTTCGGAGAACGTGATCAAGCTAAAGATATCAGTGATGAAACATTACTTATGATTTGGAAAATCCTTATCTCTTTCAGCAGAACTAGCTGTCATAAAGGTATTGTTAACGCATGGTTCTACAAGCCTAAAGGTCACACTAAATATCAACATCCAATTACTGAAAAAATGTTTAAATTAGGTGGTGCAAAAAGAATTGGAAGACAAAGTTATAATCCTAATTCACATAACCAAATCAAAGGTTATCAATTTACAATACTTTAAAAGGTAGATAACATGAGAAATTTCTGGATAGTAATGAGAATGCCTACATTTGGCAACGAAGAAGTAGAAGATTCAATTAGACGTGGTAGAAACGACACCGTATTTACAATGAATAGAGATACCATTGTTAAAGACTTCTACATCACAGAAGAAGCTGCAAACAGGGCTTGTGCAAGACTAGCAGGAGAAAATCCTCTAAAACCTTACACAGTAATGCAAATCAGTACAATCCTAGAAACAGGAACACCTACTGTTATAACTAAGAAATTTAACGAACAAGGAGAACTCGTAATTGCATAATAAAACACTAGCTATCGTACCTTTAGGTACTGGAGTTGCCGACGAAATTGCAGGATTATTTGAAAATATCGTAACTTGGCATCCCGAATTAGAATATGACGCTATTCTACTAGAAGGTGGTAGTGATATTCACCCATCTATTTACAACGACAACAACGTAGCTACTTCTGCTAGTGACAACTTATCTAAAAGAGATACAGTAGAAGTTAAAGCAATGAACGATGCAATCTCCAAAAAAGCGTTAATCATTGGCATCTGTAGAGGTGCTCAATTAGCTTGTGCAATTGCTGGAGGTAAATTAGTACAAGATGTTAACAATCACCAAGGATCTCACGATGTCACAACTATTGATGGTAAGTCTTTCAGGGTATCTTCTGTACATCACCAGCAAATGTACCCATGGATGGTTGATCATGAGTTATTGGCTTGGACTCCTAAACATCATTCAGACCGTTACATCGGTGATTCATTAGATGAATCTAAACATGAAGTAGAACCAGAAGCAGTCTTTTTCCCTAAAATTAACGCCCTAGCTTTCCAATGGCATCCTGAATGGTATGCATCACAGGGAGAAATCGACTTTACAATCACTAAAATTAAAGAAAGGTTATACTCCAATGTCACTAACTGATCAGCGTATTATAAAAGTAAATGACAGTATGGATTTCAGAATAAGGTATGAAAAACCTACTATGTGTATAAACCAATTTGAATTTAGAGATAACTTTAATAATCTTCTTTTAGAATTTGAAAAAACAGGCTATCCAGCTTGTTGTGGTATTAATATTCTGTATGGATTTACTTGTAATAGTTTAACTGTTTTCACAGAAGATATTTTTAAAACATTCTTTGAAAAAACAAGAGGAATGTGGCGTAACAAAACACAATTCGTTGCTATAAAAGCAAAAGTAATTGGGTGGACTGAAGACGAAGAAGGTGATGAAATATCAGAAGTAATTGGATTCGAAAATAACTTCGACTACAATAATTTTATTGAACCTCTGATTAAGTTTACAAAAGCAAAACTTATTTCAGAATTTGTAAATACAAATAGTGGTAATAAATGTTATGTTTATGAATTTGACGGAGAAAAACTATGAATGTACGCATCGGAAGTGACCCAGAAACCTTTTTAATCGACCAAACTGGTAAATTTATTAGCTCAGTAGGTCTTATTGGTGGTAGTAAAGACGAACCTATGAGTATTGGTGAAGGCTGTACAGTACAAGAAGACAATGTAACTGTAGAATTCAACACACCACCAACAAACGATGAAGATAGCTTTGTTAAATCTATCAATTACAACTTAGAATGGATTACAAAACGAGCAAATCAACTCGGATTGACTGTAATGCATACTCCTTCAGCTGTGTTTGACGATGAACAGCTTGACAGTGAGGGTGCTAAAACATTTGGGTGTGATCCAGACTTCAATGCTTGGAATTTCAGTAATCCAAATCCTCGTCCGTTAGCTAAAAATGCAAACTTACGGTCAGCAGGTGGTCACATTCACATTGAAGCTCCAGAACTTGACAAAGAAGAATTAATCAAGGCTATGGACTTGTTTGTAGGTGTTCCTATGCTTGAGTTTGATAAAGATGCTAATCGTCGTAAATTATACGGTAAAGCTGGTGCTTATAGACCTAAAACTTATGGTGTTGAATATCGTACAGCATCAAACGCATGGCTACAAGACGACGACAAAAAACGTTGGGTATTCAAACAAACACAAAAAGCTGTTGAATTTGTAAAAGCTGGTAAACAAATCCCAGATGATATGGGTGTTGTTATCCAAAAAGCAATTAACAAATCCAATATTACACTTGCTAAAACAGTTATGAATTGGAGTGCTACAGTATGAACCCCTCAGCTATTTTTGAAGATTTTGAAAAGAAATATCAGGGCAGCTTTGTTCAAGTTGAACTGGAAAACAAAGAACCACAGTTTTACCAATTACGAAGAATCCTTAAATCTAGCTCAAGATTTCCCCAATTAGAATTACTTTCTAATAAAACAGGTACTATTTTGTTAAACTATAATACAAAAGCACGTATTATATTTAAAGTACCAGAAGCAAGGTATATTCAAATAGGTAATGATGTTGCGTATTACTCTAGATTACCACAAAGACAATGGAAAAAAGGTTTAAATCCTAGCAATACTATTATTACAAACCCTTTAACTAATTTTATAACATATCGTAGTGATACAGAAGGTTTAAACTTCAAAAGTTTAGAATGTATTTATAACACCAAATATAGTACTAGAGAAGAAGCATTTAAAAAACTAAGTAAAGAAAAGTATAAAGGTGTAGCATTAAGTAAAAACATAGCTGTTATATCAAACGAACGGTATAAACATTATATTATTTTCTACAGATTTCATACTATTGGCACTATGTGTAAACTAACAGGTGCTATTACCACAAAAATGTTTGAAGACGAGGTTAATGATGAAGTTAAATGAAAGAGTAACGTATCCTAACTTTGGACAAAACTATAAAATCACAACTCACAATGAACATAAACTTAATAGATTCTCAGCTCCTATAACAGGTATTGAAATAGAAGTAGAAAGTGTAGATAGAGATAGTGCAAGCGATAGAATTAACAATGCTTGGACAATAACTACAGATGGCTCATTACGCAATGGTGGGGCGGAATTTATTAGCAAACCACTAAATCCAGAATATGTTGAATCAGCCTTACACTATCTATACACTAAGACATTTGACAATGAAATTCATTTTAGTCCTAGAACAAGTGTACATGTACATCTTGATTGTCGTAAATTAACTTTTAATCAAGTATATAATATTGTAATTTTATATCAATGTTTTGAAAGCCTATTATATAATTTTGCTGGTAAAGAACGTAGAAAATCTATTTATTGTGTACCTCTTAGCAACTCTATGTTTTATCTTGAATTTGCAAAAGCTATATCATTGTATGAATTCCCACAATGGAATAAATATACTGGATTAAATTTAGCAAGACTACATGAATTAGGTACTATAGAATTTAGACACTTACGTGGTACTTATGATTATAAAATTATCTGTACTTGGTTAGAAATACTGTATAAATTATATAATTTCGCTATTAATATAGATACATCAAAATTACAAGTATTAATTATAAATACAAGAAGTCATCTTACATTTCTTAATTTGATACATAATGTGTTTGAAGAACATACAGAATTATTAATTAAAAATGAAAACTGGACTAAAGAAATGAAACAAGATTTATCCATAAGCAAATTGTTTATGTCTAAAATAAACCTAGAAAGGGCTGCATAATGTGTGGAATTGTTGGAATAATGACAAAAGCAAAAGCTGGATTCTATCATACAGATTTAAATATGTTCAAAAACATGCTTGTTGTAGATAGTTTACGTGGTGAAGATAGTACTGGTGTGTATGGTGTATTTAAAAACTTACAAGCAAAAACAATTAAAGTTGCTGCAGAACCTCATATGCTGTTTAGAACAGAAGAATGGCATGATTTCGAACGCAAAGCAGTAAATAGTATGCGTATTCTTGTAGGACATAATAGATATGCTACTAAAGGTGCTATAACCAATAAAAATGCACATCCATTTGATGTAGGTAATATAGTACTAGTTCATAACGGTACAATTCATAATCAAAAAGACTTCAATAAAGAAGTAGAAGTAGATAGTCATGCTATTGCACACGCCTTAAATGAAAAACCAGCTGAAGAAGTTCTATCAGAAATTGATGGTGCTTTTGCTCTAGTCTGGTACAATCGTACAGAAGGTAAAGTGTTCTTTGCTAGAAATACACAAAGACCTCTATACTATGTAGATACAGATACTAATGTATACTTTGGATCAGAAGGTACTATGTTAGAATATATTTTAAATAGAACAACCAGTTCTGTTGTATATAAAGCACATGCATTTCCTGTTGGTAAAATTATTTCATATGATACAAAAGGTACAAGTGAAACTAAAGACTTTGAGCTATTCTCCCCAAAGCTAAGTGGGGGGTACAGTCATACTTACCTCCCGAAACAAAAGCATGGGAACAATACTATCCAGAATACTACTGTTAACTCTGATAATACTAGATTACCTTACAATACAAAAGTATTATTATCAATGACAAGTTTAAATACAAATGCTAAAGGATATGGTGGTTGTACTGGTAAATTAGTACACCCAGAAACTAATATTGATTTCTCAGGACAATTTGACACTAATCTTTTAGATAAAGAAATAGAAGAATTAGCTAATAGTGGTAGATATGCCGAAGGAATAATTTCAGGAAGTTTAAAAACAACCTGTGGATTATCCTACTATGTACAAAAAGTTAAACCAGCAGAAACAATAGCAATATATAATAAATCTAAATTACCAAAAATATTATGGGAACATATTTGTAAAAACAACAAATGTGATAAATGTGGTTCAGAAATTCTAACACATGAAGCGGATATGACTAGTGTTAAAGTTAAAAACTTAACAAATAAATTTAGAGTAGTATGCAGTACGTGTGTAATGGAGGCATTAGATGAGAGAACAAACCCTAGCAACATCCAAAATAGCAATAGTCCCGTACAAGAATACCAGCAGATCAGCAAACACATTGAGAATTGGGTTGACGCAAGCAGTCAAGAAATCAGTATTATTCATTAAACAAGAAAGATGTTACAAAACAAAACCTACAAGAATATTAATTAACTGGGGTTCATCAAACCATAATATTAGTTATACAGACAGCAAAGTATATAATAGTCCATATGCAATACAACTTGCAAGCAATAAAATATATACTCTTGCTCATTTTACACATAATAATGTACCATGTCCCGCATGGACTACTAATAAAAATACAGCATTAGGTTGGATTGAAGCAAATAAAACTGTAGTTTGTAGAAAAACAGTAACTAGCCATAGTGGTAATGGTATTGTTTTTGCTGAAACTGCAGAAAATTTAGAAAATATCAATGCTCCACTATACACAATGTATATCAAAAAAAGAAAAGAATTTCGTGTACATGTCTTTAACAACAAAGTAATTGATGTTCAAGAAAAAAGGAGAAACATAGATGTTCAAAATGTTGATTACCGTATTCGCAATCATAACAATGGCTTTGTTTTTTGCCGTACTGATGTTAATATCCCTGACAACTTGCATAATGTTGCTTTACAAGCTGTTTCTGCACTTGGGTTAGACTTTGGTGCTGTAGATATTGTCTGGAATGAAAACCAAAATGAATGTTATGCTTTAGAAGTTAACACAGCACCAGGGCTTGAAGGCTCTACCCTAGATGCATACACAAAAGCAATAATGGAGGTAGTATATGAATGAAGATTTAATGTGGAAAAAAGAAAATGAAAATAATCCTAAAATATATTCTGTAGGATTAACAAATAAAGCGTTTGAAATGTTAGGTCAAATATGGTCGATTGTACCTATCAACGATCGTAAAAGAAACTACAGTGAAAATGAAGCTTTGTTTACAGTAGAAGGTTCTGATAGTTTAACTACAATAACAGCACCTTTTAACATCAAACGAATGAATTATACTGAAAATGCTATAGAAAGGCCTGACGAATTAAATTCATCAACAGCTCTATTCTTTGCTGAGGTTTAATATGAGATGTTTATCTTGTAACTGTGTATTAACAGACTTTGAAGCAACACGTAAAGGTGCTAATACAAATAACTATATAGATCTATGTAATAGGTGTTTTAAATCTATTGCAGAAGATATCGATGTAATTGAAAGATCAGACTTACAAACAGAAGGAGATTTAAATGGCAATGACAACTAAACAACCTGACACTATCATAACATTCCCACAACCTAAGGTTAAACATGTATACTGATAAGATTATACCTAAAAACTCTCTTGTAAGAGTTCTTAATAGTAAAAATCATCTTACATTTAGAGTAGTAGCATACAATGAAAAATCAAAATTGTACCTACTAGAAACAGCTAACAGTTTATATAAATCACATTTATATACACCTAGAAACAATATACAACGAATACATATGCCAAAAGCTAAAAAAGTAATTGTAAAACCAATAGAAAGGGTTAGTTTACCAGAAGCATTAAGAACTTTACTTAACCCAGAACGACAAACAACAACAAACATAGGAACAGATGCTAATAATTTTGGGGTTAATTTTAATAACAGCTTACATACAATACCGTAAAGATCAACTTAAAAATAATAAATAATGGGTGTATTCGTAAAACATGAAAGTTGCCCAAAATGCGGTTCAAAAGACAATCTAGCTCGTTACGATGACAACTCCGCATACTGTTTTGGGTGTAAATATACAGAAAATAATACAAAATATATACCTAAACCTGAAGATAACACTGAACCTATCATCAAATTACCAGAAAATAGTACCACACAATTAGGTGAAAAAGCAATAAAATGGCTTGACAAATACGAAATTACACCTGAAGAACGTGTAAGATATCGTATGATGTGGTCTCAAGAAAAAGAACAGCTAATATTCCCTATATTTAACGCAGATTCTACCGTACTTGCTTGGCAAGCTCGTAATTTTAGAGACGACGCTAAAAATAAATACTTTAGTCAAGGTAAAATACACGACATTATCTATCTATGTGGTAATAAAAAAGCTCCTATCATTCTTGTAGAAGACCTTGTTAGTGCCATTAAAGTAGCTAGAGTATGCTCTGCTATGCCCTTGTTCGGTTCAGACGCTTCTACAACCCTTTTAATGCGTTTAAAACACCATACTGAGAGTATTATAGTATGGTTAGACAGCGATAAATGGAAAAACAGTCAAGATATTGTAAACAGAGCTAGATCTATAGGATTAACATCACTTGCGGTGTACACTACAAACGATCCTAAAGAATATGATACAAATAAAATAAAATACTTCTTGACAAATTAAAAAAACCTTGGTATAATATTAGTATAAAAGGAAAGAAAATGATAGAATTACAAATATTAAAAAGTTTCTTAACAAAAAATACCTGGGTTGAATATAGAAAGTATATTAATAAAAAAGATTTAACTAAAGAATTAACAACACTGTTTGATATTTTAGATAGTCATCATGCAAACTTTGATACAGACTTAACTGAATCAGAATTTGAAGTTGTGTGTGAGATGAGTCACAAAATAGACAAAACACATAAAGAAGTGTTGAAAACGATGACCGCCTGTCATGTGAGACCAGAGTTAGTTGGGGATTTGCTTACCGCCTATAAGCAAAAAAGTGTATTATCCCGACTTGCTCTGGCAGCTTACGATGCATCAGAGGGGCGGAAATCTATCGATACAGTTAACAATATCATTAATGAACTAACAGACCCAAACACTGTAATAAAAGTAGAGGAGAACAACTTTGCTACCGAAAACTTAGAAGAATTATACATCACAACTTATGCAAAGCCTGGACTAAGATGGCGTTTAGATACGCTAAATAAATCACTGGGATCTTTGCGTAAGGGTGACTTTGGTTTTATCTTTGCTAGACCAGAAACAGGTAAAACCACATTCTTAGCATCAGAATTAACACACATGGCTACTCAAACCACAAGACCAATCTTGTGGATTAACAACGAAGAACAATCTAACAAAGTTATGTTGCGTTGTTATCAAGCTTTATTAGGCCTTACAGACATTGAATTGTTCTCTGACATACCTAGAGCTCAAGCTGAGTACACTAAACTAATAGAAGGCCGTTTACGCATCTTTAACGGTGTATCTGCATCCGCTAATCAAATTGAAAAGTTATGCAGAGATATAAATCCTGAATTAATTGTATTTGATCAAATTGATAAAATCGGTGGATTCAACAATGACCGTGAAGACTTGCGTCTCGGTGCCATTTACCAATGGGCACGAGAACTTGCAAAGATTTATGGTCCTGTTATTGGAGTAACACAAGCTGATGGTAGTGGTGACAATCAACGCTGGTTAAATATGAACAACATTGCTAATGCCAAAACATCCAAACAAGCGGAAGCTGACTGGATTCTAGGCATCGGTAAAGTTTATGATATAGGTTTAGAATACATTAGATTTCTTAACATATGTAAAAACAAGCTACAAGGAGATCCTGATACCAACCCAGAACTTCGTCACGGTCGTTTAGAGGTATTAATATCTCCTAGTATAGCTAGATACGAGGACTTAACACACAGTGATTAAATGGATAATTTTAGTACTAAGCTTCTTCCTAATGGTAAAACATGATCCCATACCACTAAAACAAACTGAAACAAAACCATATTATAATATAGTAAAATACCTATCTAATAAATACAATAAAGATGAAAAACTAATACAAGAATATGTAAATATAGTTATAAGAGAAACTACAAAATATAACATTGATCCACTCCTTGTTCTTGCTATGATTGAGACTGAATCTGGTTTTAATAGTAGAGCTTATAATCAATCTGGTGCTATGGGTCTTATGCAAGTAATTCCAAGATATCACCCAGATTTAATCACACAAGAACATCAAAGCTTGTATGATCCAAATATGGGTATTAATATTGGTGTTGCTGTACTTGTAAAATTCATACAAAAACATAACGGTAACTTTGTAAAAGCAATAAATAATTATGGTGGAGATAGTAGCGGTAATTACTACAAAACAATTTATAGACATTTACAAGAAATAGAACAACATGACATCTAAAATAAAAAGAAAATACACACCATGTTATACTGTTATTCGTGTAGAAAATCCTTGTGTATTAGGAGTATTTGAATATCTAGATCAAGCAAAAGTATTTGCAGAAAATGTTCAGAAAATATACAATGATTATGACACACCTTTGACAGTAAAAATACAACCCTCTGACTATTGTCACTTCTAATGAAAGTACTATGCATCGATGTTGAAACTACTATTAGTAATGGGGGCAATCCTTTTAATTGTAACAACAATCTTGTCAGCGTCGCTTATATTTGCGGCGATAATCAACACTGTAGTGGAAATTATTTTAGCAATACAATTCAAAGAGAAATTTCCGACGCGGATCGTATTGTTGGGTTTAACATTAAGTTTGATCTGCACTGGTTACGTCGCACTGGTTATGACATTTCCATGGTCAATATTTGGGACTGTCAAATAGCAGAGTTTGTGCTATCTAGACAAAAAACTAAATACCCTTCTCTAGCAAACACACTTGCTAAATATGGATTAGAACCTAAATTAGATATTGTTAAAACAGAATACTGGGACAAAGGCATTGACACTGATCAAATTCCTTGGGATATTGTTGCTGAATATAATATGCAAGATGTCAAACAAACATTAGAACTATATCATAAACAGCAAGAAATAGCGACACCTATACAAAAAAGATTAATTCACTTATGTTGTATGGATCTGCTAACACTGCAAGAAATGGAATACAATGGTATCTTTGTAGACTTAGACGAATGTCTTAATAGTTGTGTAGAAGTTAAACTAAAAATAGATTCTATCAAAAATAAACTACAAACCAAATACCCACACATTCCTATCAACTTTGACAGCCCAGAACATCTTTCTGCCTACTTGTATGGTGGTATCATCAAAGAAGACAATAAAGAGCTTGTAGGGCTGTTTAAAACAGGTACAAGAGCTAACACACCTAAATACAAAAACATTGTAATTGAACATCCATTAGCTGGATTTACAAAACCAATAACAGGTACTGAATTAAAAAAAGAAGGAGTATGGGGAACAGGTGAAAGTGTGCTACAACAACTAAAAGATAAATCAGGTACAGTAGAATTACTATTACAACTTGCTCAATTAACTAAAACTAAAGAATTCTTTGAAAGTTTTATTAAAATCAATAAAGACAACAACTGGCCTAAAAATAGAATACATGGTAACTTTAATCAAGTCAGCACATCAACAGGTAGATTGTCTAGTACTAAACCTAATCTACAAAACATGTGTCCTGAACTACAAACATTTGTAAGGAGTGAAAAATGAATGAATGGATAAGTGTTAAAGATAGATTGCCAAAAAATAATGAAGAAATTATTGGTTTTGAAAAGTTAATTTTTTTTGGTTGGTATGATAACCGATTTGGGTTTCTAGATGTTGTTGAAGAATGTCATAGAGAAAAAACGACACATTGGATGCCATTGCCTAACCCACCAAAGGAGGTTGTATGAATGAACCAATCGGAAATACCAAACAGTTGCCTAAAGCAAAATTGTTACGAAAAAAACTAAAAAATGGCTTGATTATTGAGAAATGGGATTTAGTAACCATTATTGAAAAACAAGAAGAAGAAATTAAACAATTAAAAGACGAATTAGAAGATTGCATTTGTCAAGGTGGTCACAGCAAACCATATTTAAAAGTAAAGGGAAAATTATGACATTAGAAGATGTGGTAGATAGCATGATTGCTAATGCACAAAGATATAGGTATTTAAGAAATCATTGCTATAAATTAAGAAACCCTAATAGTGAATTTGATTCAGCAATGGAAGTCGAGGTGAGAAATGACTGCAAATGAACTAATATCAAGTTATAAAAATTCTGACCTAGATTCTGAGCAAATCGAAGTTTGGTGCGAAGAAGCAGTGGAATTGCTACGACAA
>JGI24890J29729_1000467_pt1 | contig 25319 bp, 37 predicted proteins | sample FreactcultureFD7_FD_29729 | JGI IMG/M metagenome (IMG submission 29729)
TCATGCACAAGTCCCTGTATTCCAGCCGAGGCGCCTACGATTCGTCGACCGAAGTCGCCCATTCGATCGACGACAAGGCGTTTCTCGCCCTGAAGACGGCGAACCTGATCGGCTACGATGAACGGGACTGGCAGACCAAACGCGCATATGCGCGGCGCGGCCACGCCGCCCATGCCCTGGTGCACAACAGCGATCTCAAGGCGCTGCTGACCAAGGACGGCGCCGACGACGCCCTGGCCGCGATCCGCGTCGAGGTGCTGGGCGAGGACGCCGCCGCCGCGCTGGCGGCGACCGGCCTCTATCATCACCCATGGCTCAACGGCCCGTTCGCCCTGCACACCGACGCCGCGGCGGAACTGGCCGCCGAGAAGACCGCCAAGGGCGAGGAACGCGAGCGCCTGAAGGCCGCCAAGGCCGCCCGCGAGGCGGCGATCGCCGGGGCGAAGGCGTTCGCCGCCGAGATCGCTGACGACATCGCCTTCACGGCGAGCGCCGCGCCGGCGCACCCGCGCCTGCCGCGGATGCTCGCCGACGAAAAAATACTGTTCCCGGTTCATGCCAATGGCGCGCAGATTCTCACCGCAGCGGGCACGCGCCTCGCCGACATCGGCTGGCAATGGGGCGAACGCGCCCCGGCGATCGCCCAGATAGTCGCCGCCGCCCTTAACCTCGCCCACGGGTCGATCGAGGTCGCCGCCGAGCCTGATACGTCGACCGAGCCGGCCGAAGGCGCGGACGCACCCGAAGACGCCGAGGTCCCCGGCTTCCTGCGCCGGCTCGCGTCATGAGCGCCGCCAACGAAACCCGGCGGGATAACCGGGTCGCGGCCCTGGCCAACGCCCTGGAAGCGGCGATGGCCGCCGATATCGCCGCGCACCGCGACGATGGCCCGGCCCAGTCGGCCTATGTCGTCCAGCGCGCGCTGGTCATCGTCATCGGCCGCCTCGCGTCCTGGACACCCGAGCCCGGGCGGTCCGCGTCTCTGGCCCTACTGGCATCCCAGATCGCCATGGCCGCCACCGTCGCCGAACGCCATCGCACGATCGGCGGAGACGCGCCCCAGGCCGCCTTCGCGACCTTCTCCGTCAACTAGAAAGCCCCGCCCGATGGAAACCGACACCCCCACCACCGCCGCGCCCGACGAATGGGCGATCGTCGAGATCATGGGCCATTTGCGCCGCGCCGGCCGGATCAGCGAGGTCGCGCGGTTCGGCGCGAACCTGCTGCGCGTCGACGTGCCGATCGACACCGACGTCGAGGGCGAAACCCTGTTCGTCTAGGAATTCTTTTCCGGCGGGTCGATCTATAGACTGCGGCCCTGCAGCGAGGATGTCGCCCGAGCCGCCGCCCGCCAGATCGGCGACCCCCGCCCGGTCATGCCGACGTCATACCGCCTGGTCGGCCCGGCGGCGGATCATTTCGCCATCGACGACAGCGACGACGACATCGCCGCCGCCGCCGCCGCCGAACGCGATTTCCTCGGCCGATGACCGCCCGCTTGCCCCCGCCCGATGATCAGATCACCTTTCCGGCGGGCGCATCCCGCGCCCCGTCTCATCGACCTGACCCTACTGCCGGAGTTTATCCCATGCACACTGCAACCGACCAAGCCCCCCGCGCCCGCGCCGCACTCGCCGCCGGCCTCGTCATCGCCCTCGCCGCCCTGACCGGNGCGCCGGCCGACGCCTACGTCTTCAGTCCGCCGTCGACCGCGTTCACCGGATCGGGATCGATGAAGGTGATCGGCCCCACCCATGGCTGCGAGACCTGCGCCTACACCATTACCGGCCGNGTGACGGCCAGCGGGACGATCACCCTGACCGGGATGCAGTTCAGCGACCCGCTGATTCAGGCCGCCGGCCTGCCATGGACATGGAAGGCGAAGACCGCGTCGGGGGGCAATGTGCTGGTCCATCTGATCGTCGACGGCACGGACTGCGGGGCCACCACCCATCGCCTCGGCGACGCCAGCGGCTTTCTCTACATCTTCCCCAAGTACCGCCCCTGCATCATCGGCGCCGGCGGCGCGCAGACAACGCCCGCGATCCTCGTCGCGCCCTGAACCCACGCAAAAGGCCCTCCTCATGAAAAACAAGCTGCCCGACCTCAACAACCATTTGTTCGCCCAGATCGAGCGCCTGTCCGAGGAGGGCCTGGACGCCGAGGCGATCGCGCGGGAAGCCACGCGCGCCGAGGCTATCGTCAAGCTGTCCGATCAGATCCTGCGCGGCGTCGACCTGACATTGAAGGCCGCGAACATGGTCGCCATCCATGGCGAGCGGATCCTGCCCATGCTGCCCGCCATCGGCAACGGTTCCAAATGAGGGGCCATCGGATCATCTACAGCGCCGCGGAAATGGCTTGGCTCGCGGCCAACCGCACCCTGCCGCTGAGCGACTATCACGCGGGGTTCCGCGCCGCCTTTGCCAGGCCGGACGTGACGGCCGCCAATCTCCACGCCCTGCGCAAGCGCCGGGGCTGGCGCACCGGCCGCACGGGGCGTTTCGAAAAGGGCGCCGTGCCGGCCAACAAGGGCAAGCCGATGCCCTTTCATCCCAACAGCGCCGCGACCCGCTTCAGGCCGGGCAACCGAAGCGGGACGGCCCTGGCGATCTACAAGCCGATCGGAACCGAGCGATTGAGCAAGGAAGGCTACCTGGAGCGCAAGATCAATGACGACATGCCGCTGCGGCGCCGCTGGCGCGCGGTCCACCTGATCAACTGGGAGGCCGTCAACGGACCGCTGCCCAGGGGCATGGCGCTGAAATGCCTGGACACCAATCGCGCCAATCTCGACCCGGCCAACTGGTCCGCCATCCCCCGCGCCCTGCTGCCGCGCCTCAACGGCGGCCGGCAAAAGACGCGCCTCGCCTATAACGACGCGTCACCCGAGCTGCGCCCCATCATCCTGACCGTCGCCCGCCTCGACCACCAGGCCCGCACCGCGCGCGCCGGCAAAGGCGACCAGCCATGACCGCCGACGCCTCCGCCGTGATCTGGCGTCCGCCCGCCCACAAAGGCGCCTGCGCCCGCGACCCGAACGCCGGGCCGGGCACGTGCTGGCATTGGTGGGAAGGTTGCCCCCGCGCGGCGTGGCGCGGTTGTTTCAGCCTCTGGCGCGCAGCCAGATCATCAAGGGAACGCTGATGGCCGACAAATCCTCGATCGAATGGACCGACGCGACATGGAACCCGACCGTCGGCTGTTCCATCGTCTCCCCCGGCTGCACCCACTGCTACGCCATGCGCATGGCCGCGCGGTGCGAGGCGATGGGAATCGCCCACTACGCCGGCACGACGCGCGTGGTGAACGGCCACACCCTCTGGACCGGCCAGATCAACGCCGCCCCCGACCACATCCTGACCCAGCCCCTGCGCTGGAAACGCCCGCGCCGGATCTTCGTCAACTCCATGTCCGACCTGTTCGCCGAGGGCGTGAGCGATGAGACGATCGACAAGGTGTTCGCGGTGATGGCCCTGGCGCCGCAGCACACGTTCCAGGTACTGACGAAGAGGCCGGAGCGAATGCGGGAAGCGCTCAAGGGAATGGCGGAAAACCACCACGATCGCCTTTGGCAGACCGGCCTGTTCGAATGGATGAACGAGGATCGGCTGCCTTGGCCCCTCCCCAACGTCTGGCTCGGCGTCAGCGTCGAGGATCAGGCCCGCGCCGATGAGCGCATCCCGATCCTGCTCGACACCCCGGCGGCCGTGCGGTTCATCAGCGCCGAGCCATTGCTGGGGCCGGTGGCCCTGACCCAAATCCCGTCTCCGGTCGTGACGCCGGAGGATGAAGGCTATTGGCATTCATGCCTGGAGCGCAGCGACGTCCACTATTGCGAGGGCTTTCCTGACGTCCTCACCGGCCGCGAGATTGTTGAAGCGGTTGATGGCCCGATGATGGAGCGCCTTGACTGGGTCATCGTCGGCGGCGAAAGCGGCCCCGGCGCCCGGCCAATGCACCCCGACTGGGCGCGCCAGATCCGCGATGACTGCGCCGCCGCCGGCGTCCCGTTTTTCTTCAAACAATGGGGCGAGCACGTCCCCTGCCTCCGCGCCGACGATGGCGAGAAAATGGTCTGCCTGGAAGACGGAGCGGAGTCACTCGCGTTCGACGACGAGACCCGGCATCCGGTCATCAGGACTCACGGTCGCGAATTCTGGCGGATCGGCAAACGCGCCGCCGGCCGCCTCCTCGACCGCGTCGAGCATAATGGTATGCCCGGCTGATGGTTGCCTATTCCTTCAAAGCTCAGTTCGTCGACCTGATCGCGGCGTCCGCCAAACGCCAGACCTTGCGCAGCCCGCGCCGTCGCCACGCGCGCGCCGGCGAAACCTTGCAGCTTTACTATGCAATGCGCACGCGCCAATGCCGCCTGATCGGCACGGCGACGTGCAGCGCCGTGGCGATGATACGTCTAAACTTGGTGAGCGGCCGCGTCGAATTTCCCGAGACAGGGCCAGCGATCACCACGATCAGCGATCTGGATCATTTTGCCCGCCAGGATGGCTTCAACAACTGGTCGCGTCTCGTGAATTTCTGGGCCGATAACCATGCGGATATCGCGATCTGGGAAGGTGTGATCATTCGCTGGTCGGATTTCGCGGCCCCCTGATGCCCCGCGCCCCCGCCATCCGCGAAGCCGACATCAAGCGCGCGATAGCCGCGCTGAAGGCCAGCGGCGTCGATGTCATGCACATCGAGGTCCGTCCGGGCGGGGTCATCCGCGTCGTGCCCGGCGCGGCCTTGACGCCCGGCGAAAACACCCCTCACCCTGCCGACCTCGACAGCTGGCGGGCCGCGAAGAATGCCGCACGTGCGAATCAAGGGACTTAACAGCAAGTCGCGCACCCTGGCCGACGGCTGCCGCGTGACCTATTGGTGGGCGTGGAAGGGCGGCCCGCGCCTGCCCGGCCTGCCGGGCTCGCCTGAATTCCTCGCCGCCTATAACGCAGCCATCATCGACCGCCGCGCGCCGGCGCGCGAGACGCTGGCGGCCCTGGTCATCCGCTATCGCGCCAGCCCCGAATGGGCCGCCATGGCCCGCAGCACCCGCGCGCAATGGGTTCGCTGGCTGGACCGCATCCAGGATGCCGCCGGCGCGCTGGCGATCGGCGATCTGCCGCTGGCCGCGCTCGATGACCGCCGCGTGCGCGCCGAGATCCTCGCCTGGCGCGACCAGTTCGCCGCCAGCCCGCGCAACGCCGACTATGCCATCCAGGTGCTCAGCCGCGTGCTGGGCTGGAGCGTCGATCGCGGGCTGCTGTCGATCAACGCCGCCGCCGGCGTGCCTCAGCTGTACAGCGCCGACCGCGCCGACATCGTCTGGACCGCCGACGACATCGCACGCTTCCAGGCCGCCGCCGGCAGTCCGGAGGTCGGCTTTATCGTCCGCCTCGCCGCCCTGACCGGCCTGCGCCGCGCCGACCTCGCGACCCTCACATGGACCGACGTCGGCGCGCTGGCGATCGTGCGCCGCACGGGCAAGAGCCGGGGCCGCAAGACCGCCATCGTCCCCCTGCTGCCCGAAACCAGTCAGCTGCTGGCGCAGATCCGCGCCCAGGCCAACGCCCGCGCCGCCGAGCTGAAGCTGCCGATCGGCGCGCTCACCGTGCTGACCAACACGCGCGGCCGCCCGTGGTCCATCGACGGCCTCGAGCACCAGGTCATCGCCGCCAAGACACGCGCCGGCCTCACACACCTGCACCTGCACGACGCCCGCGGCACATTCGCCCTGCGCCTGCGCAAGGCCGGCCTGACCGGCCCCGAGATCGCCGACATCCTCGGCTGGTCCGAATCCCGCGTCGAGCGCCTGCTATCCACCTACATCGACCGCGACAGCATTGTCATGGCGCTGGCGAAGAGAATTGGAGGAACAAGCTGATGGACATTTCGAAATCTATACAAGGCATGATGGCGGCGTTCCGGCCGGTTAAAGCGATGACGATCGCCGTCTGGAATGCGATGCCGATCGGCGATCCCATGAAGATTGAAACACCAGAAGAGATTGTTATTTATATTTCGCCTGAGAGTTATAACGCGGTTCGCGCCTCTTTAGAGGCGGAATCCCCGCTTACTTACGATGTGCTGATAGCGATGCGACGCACGTTCGCCGGTTCTCCTGTAGTGTTCATGGCGCACCACACTGCAGAAGCCGATCGGTTGCGAGAGCTGTTTATCGACAAGTTATCCACGCTTGCACCAGTGGGAAAAACTGAAGGTGCTGCTCTATGACCGTCGGAGAATTGCGCAACACGCTGGGGGCTTTTCCTGACGACTGGATCGTAGTGTTTTCAGGCGAAGCCGACTATGTCGAATGCAGCGCGGCGACGCCCATCAGGCTAAGATCGGCGGAGGGCAGTGAAATGCGATGGTGTGACTATCGCGAAAGCGCCACGGGGCCGATCACGGCCGTGGCACTCGAAAACCAATGATCGTCCTGTTCGGCGTCGCTCTGCTGCTCGGCGCCATCGTCGGCGCGGTCGCCGACTCCAAGGGCCATCACTTCGTTCCCTGGATGATTTTCGGCGTGCTGTTGTTTCCCCTGGCGCTGCCGATGGTCATGCTGCTGACGCCGTCCAAAGCCGAGATCGAGCGCAAAGCCCTCGAGGACAACGCCGTCAAATGCCCGTTCTGCGCCGAAACCATTCGCCGCGAAGCCATCGTCTGCCGCTACTGCGGGCGCGACCTTCCGAACAAAACCGGATCATAAATTCCCGACTATCTCCCGACCGTTCCCCGCCCCCGAATTTTCCGGCCCATAAGTGCTTGATTTTATGGAGCGGCCGGCGGGAATCGAACCCGCGACATTCAGCTTGGGAAGCGGGCTGGATGGCAGGGATAACAGGTGCTTGATTCCCGACCGGGCGGAATCGGCGCGTTGATCGATAAGGGTTTTTTGACCGGTTTCCCGACTGGATTTGGGTGGGCGTTCGGGCGTATTGCGCGGGGGTGAGCGATGCCCCAACCCTGGCGGAGATTGCCGAACGGCGGCTGGATTTGCTGGTGTTCTGCGAGGCCTGCAGGGTGCTGCGGCCAGTGACGTCGCCGGCGCGGGACCCGGCGACTCGGATCGATGCCCTGCGCTTTCGCTGCGCCAGGTGCGGGGCGATCGGCGCGCCGTATGTCTTTGAGCCCGGCAGCGCGACGATGGGCCACGCGCGCATCTGGCCGCCGGAGGTTGCGCCACCCCCGGCGCCGTCCTAAATTCCCGGCCGTCCCATCCCCCCTGGGACGCGCGACGCGGCGCGCGGGGCGGCGGCCCGCCAACAGCGCCGCCCCAGCCTTCGGCCATCATCCAGGCACAAAAAAGCCCCGTCGGCGTGAGCCGGCGGGGCCAGGTGGCCGCGCGGAACGTCGGGCGCGCGGCTGGGAGGAACTTGGGGGTCGTCAGGCGGCGTCGGCGTCGATCTTGAGCCTGGCGGCATGCAGGTTCGCGCCGGAGGCGTTCAGCGCCGTCTCTATGACGGCGACGTCGTTTTGCGACAGATCAGCCTTGATCTGGTCATAGCCAGCCACGGCTTTGCCCCACAGGGCTTGCGCGGCGGCGATGTCGGCGAGGATGGTTTCGACGGTCGGCATGATGTTTCCCTATTTCAAGGCGACCGGCGAGACCGTCGCCAGCATGACGACGGACGCGGCGGGCGCCGGGTTGGCGCATTGCACAATCGGCGGGGCCGTGATGGGTGGCGGGGCAATGCCCTTTTGCGTGTCGGCGATCGCCACGGCGAGCAAACCGAGATCGGTCAGCACCGTCCCGACCGTGGCATAGTCCGCGCTCGCCCAGGCGCACCTCGCCGTCATCGACCAGGTATCCGCGTCGTCGACGAAGGGCCTGATCGACACGATCACGGATTTGGGAATGGCGCCGGCCTGATAGGCGGCGTCCGCGGCATTTGCAGCCGCTGTCACGCCGTCCTGAGCCGCCAGCAAAGTTTTGCCGGACGTAAGCTGCAGGGTGGAACATGCCGCCATCGACAAGGCGGCGAACGCGAGGAGGAGGCAGGCAAGCGCTGAATGTCTCATGAAATGTTCCTTGTTGCTGTGAAACCGCCGAAGTCTCGCCGGCGCTTACGCCGCCGGCGCGATCGCGGCCTTGGCGTTGGTGATGGCGGCGATCCGGGCGTCGGCGTCGGCCTGCAGCCGGGCGGCGAAGGCGTCGAGCGCTTCGTTGATGATCGGGATCAGTTCGGGCGCCAGCGATGGCGCGGCCAGGGTCACCGCACCGTCGACGGCGGTCTCGACGACCGACTCGGCTACACTGCGGATCTTGCCGACGGCGTCGATCGCGGCGGCCTGGTTTTCCGGCGGCAATGCGCCCAGCAGGCTTTCGAAATAGAGGGCGACGCCGTGCAGCGTGGCTTTGATGTCCATGGTCAGATGTCCTTTGCAGGGGGTGAATCGGGTATCGGCGGATAGGCGCGGCAGCGCGCGGCGGAGCCGAGCGCGGTCAGCGCGGCCTCGATGTCGCGGGCCAGCACGGGGCAGCAGGCGTCGGGGGTGTTGGCAAGCACGGCCGCCTCGAGGCGGGCGCGGGCGTCGTGCGGCAGGGTCAGGGCTAAAGCCCGGCCGCCTGGAAGTGCATCGGGTCCTGTTTCGAGAACGTCCCGCCCCAGGTCCATTGCTCGGCCGCGAACATCGCCACCACCTCCGCCGGCATCCGGTGCGTGGTCGATCCGAACTGGTTGTTGCCGGGGTCGAGGTCGATGGCGCAGCCCCAGCTGTGCATGGACAGCGCCGCGCCCCCGCGCATCAGGCGGAAATTATAGGCGCCGCCGAACAGGTGCAGGCCGTACCGCTCGATGTCCGGCGGCGCATAGCGGTGCGCGATCGCGCCCAGCACGCGGCCGAGGCTGGCGGCGACCAGGCGGTGACAGCGGATCGAATGCACCGGCACGCTCGGCGCCCAGGCCAGCACCATCGGATAGGGCGGCGCGATGGCGACCAGGTGCGCGGTCTCCCACGCCGGATCGGCCGCGCCGTCGGCGCCGTCGGGGTTGCCGTAAAACGGGTTGAGCGTCGCCGGATACTGGCGCGGCCACAGGTTCATAGGATGCCTCTTGGAGTGGTCGCCGGCTCGGCGATGAAAGGGGTCAAAGGGGCGCCCCGCAGGCGATCACGACGAACGAAACAGCGGTCGCCAGCGCGATGGCGGCCCAGGCGATCGCCCGGGCCATGGATTTAGGACCCCGTCGCGGCGCCGGTCGCGGCGGCCATGGCGGCGGTCAGGAACGGCCACGCGGCCGTGAGGGCTTTCCAGGCCAAAAATGCCCCCGGCACGGAAGCGGCAAAGGCCGCCAGCGCCTTCCAGACACTGACCCCCGCCAGCGTCTTGCGGCCGCCCTCGGCGCCCAGCGCCTTGATCAGCGTGGCCTGGTTGACCTCCAAATTATCAAACCGCTTTTCGGTCGCGGTCTGGTCATGTTCAAGCCGCGTGGCCACCTTGCCCTGTGTCGCGGCGATGGCGCCGATTTGCTTTTCCAGGCGCGCGAAGCCCGCGGCGCTGGCGAGCTTGTGGTCTTCCAGACACTGGTGATTCTGATGCAGCGCCTTGACGATGTCGCCATGCGACGCATCTTCGGACAGCAACGCCATTTCGCCCATTCTCGCCCCTCGCTCAGGTCGTTCTTGCCGTGATCCGCACCCGGCCGTTCGCGCCGAAGCCGCCGGGGCCCGCGCCGAAGCCGCCCGCGCCGCCGCCGCCGGGCGCGGTGCCGTTGCCCCCGATCACCGTCTGCGCGCCGCCGCCGTTGCCCGCGCCACCGCCGCAATAGTAATAGGGCGTGCCCGAACCGGATCCGCTGGTGTTGGTGTCGCCGCCGCTGGCCGTGCCACCGCTCGTTCCGCTGGCCGCGCCGGCGGTCAGCGCCGGACTGGTGACGGTGCTGTTGGTCCCGGGCGCGCCGATCACGCCGGCGATGGCCGTGGTTCCTGGCGTGACGCTGATATGTTTCTTGACATAGCCGCCGCCGCCGCCGCCGGCGCCTGGCACATAGCCGCCAAAGCCGGTCGGGGTGCCGTTCGCGCCGATAGCGCCCGGGCCCCATTCCTCGATGTCGACGAAGCCCGGCGCGGAGCCGACCACGGTATAGCTGAACGACCCGGGCGTGCTGCTGTCATAGAGCACCGTGCCGTCGGTGATCGTCGTCGAGACGGTCAGGCTATAGGCCGGCGCATCGATGGTCGCGCCGCTGTCAGTGTTGTTGATGACGGTGATAATCCCGGTGTTGGTCCCGGCGGTCGAATCGCTGGCGACGAACGCCAGGGTGTCGCCGTTGCTGACGGTCAACGTGCCGCCGCTGGTGATCGAGACCGGCGCGCCGCTGTTCTGCACATAGGACAGCGTCGCCGTGCCGGTCCAGTTAACCTGGAAGACCACGGCGCTGGTGATGCCGCTGATGGTCTGGGTGTTGGTCGAGCCGGTTGTCGGCACGCCGCCGCTGGCGCTGATGTCCGTCCATTCGATGGTCGCCGGCGTCACGCTGGATCCGCCGCCGCCGCCGCTGAAAGCGCCGGCCGTGACGTTGCTGATCACCAGCTCGGTCCCCTGCACGCCGCGCACCAGGTACGACAGACCGATGTCATAGGCCGCGCCGCTGGCCAGACTGGTGATCTCGATGCGCGTGGCCACCGGCGCCGGCGGCGCGCCGTAATAGTTCCAGGTCCCCGGGCCCGCGTGCAGCCGATAGCGCACGATCAGGTCCGACGCGGCTGGATTTTCCATCATACCCGTGACGACGATCGCCGGGGTGTCGACGCCGGCGTTGCTGATCGTCGCGCCGATCGCCGTCCACGGCGGCGACGCCGGCGCGCCTGCATAGAAGTCCACGCCGGTCAGCGTCGGCTGCGGCGGGGCGGTTCCGGTCTGGCCCAGGGCGAAGGCGTGCTTGGCGGACGTCTCGCTGCGCGCGGTGATCATCAGCGTCGGCGCGCCCTGGCCGGCGTCGATCTTGCGACCCAGGACCAGCACATCCTGACTGTTCAGGCCCAGTTCCGGCTCGTTGATGGTGATACAGTCGCCCGGTTGCAGGCCCAGCCATTGCGGCTTCAGCGGCAGGGTGATCGGGCCGAATTCGCGCGCGTCCTCGATAGCGTACCGCGCCAGTTGCGCGGCGTGATTGACATCCTGCACCAGCGGCATGCGGATCGACTTAGTCCGCTGTCCCCCGTCAGCCGCGATATAGTCGGTGACGACGATCGGCTCGGCCGGCACCAGCTGCCATTCGTGCGGCTCGCTCTGGTAGGTCGGAATCACCCGGTTGATGCGGTCTCGCCGGGCCACCGTGCCGGGCACGGATGCGGCGGCGGTGATGTCCGCGCCGGTCAGCGTGGCGATGGAAACGCGGGGCGTGTTGACGATGCAGCTGATCATCGCGCCGATCCGCGCCGGCGCGCCGCAGCCGGCCTGCAGCATGCCGAGCAGCACGTCCCATTTTGAATCGGTCGAGAACACCTGGCCGCCGACGGTCCAGCCGTTGGCGTCGGCCACATTGGCCCCGGTGACGAACGCGGCGACATCGATGGCGGTGATCGGCGCGCCCAGGCCCAGCACGCGCTGCCCGTTGGCCGTGACGCCAATCAGCCAGGTCAGCGCGTGCAGGAACGGGTTGCGGCTGAATACCCAGGTCGTCGGGTCGGCGGCGCGCTGCGAACCCGAACCGCCGGGAAAGGTCGAATCCAGGCGCGGATCATAGACGGGCTTGCCGCGCACAACCCACAGAGGCTTGGGCGTCCCGGTCGGAAACGCCGCGCTGTCGGCCTGCAGCACCCAGCGGCTCGCCGCCAGCCCGGAAAGCTGATTGGACGATCCCCATTCGGGCACCGATCCGGTGCCGGCCGGCGCGGGCAGCGCGCTCGCCGGCTGCGGCCCCTTGCTGAACAGCTGCCACATCCGCGACAGCCAGCGCGGGCCGGCATAGCTGCCCGCCGCGGCCCAATAGTTGGTGTCGCTGGGGTCATGGCCGACACCCGGCGGGGTCGCCACACAGATATAGATCGATCCCAGATAGCTGACGCCGTCGTTGATCTGGTATTGCGTCGCGCCGGAATAGGTCGACCGCCAGTTATAGCCCAGCTGCGTCGCCGCGCCGGTCGATGCGTCGAAGGTCACCGGCACATTGTTGGCCGTGAAGCTCTCTATCGCGTCGACCGGCCCGGCGCTCAGCACCGTGATATAGTGCAGCCAGGTATTCTTGCCGTCGTTCGACGTATCGGCAAAGACGATGTTGCCGCCGACGCCGGCGCGGCCGATCACATAAGGCAGGCCGGCCGCCGGGTCCGCCTTGAAGGTGACGACCCCGCCGCCCAGGTTGGTTTTCGGGCTGAACAGGCTGGCGATGGCGGAGATCGCCGCGATCGCGCCCAGGCCCAGCGCCAGGGGCACGACGAAGTCGGCGATGGCGAACGCCGCGGCGCTGCCGCCCAGCGCGGCGCCGAGCGCCAGCTCACCCACCAGTGTCACATAGGCCCCAACCGTCGCGATCGCCGAGCCAATGGCCGCGACGATCGCCACAACCGGGGGCTAAGGACCCTCCCGTGGCAAGGGCGCGGCACGCCATGACATGTATTCCACGCCCTCCGCCGCCATGATCGGCGGGTAGATGTGGCAACGATGACCGTCGCCGTTGTCCATGAAGCCGAGCGCGCGGCCATTGCCGATCACGATCGACAGCGCCACCGTCAGCGGCTGGTCGGGATGGCCGAAGCCCAGGATATCGCCCGGCAACGCCGCCGCCGGCGCGATGCGCGGCAGTTTCAGGTCGTCGAGCACGTCGGCCATGGTGGCGAAACCCAGCTTTTGCAGGGCCTTCCAGGCGCTGACCGGCGATTGATAATATCCAAACCGGCCCGCGCCAGGCGCGTGGCCCATCTGTTTCAGGTGAAACGCCGCCAGCGTCGCGCAGTCGGCCTTACCCCACTTGAAGGGCTTGCCCTTCATGGCGTTGACCGTCGTCTGCGTCGCCGCCACGCGCGCCACCAGATGCGGCTGGTCGTTGAAATCAGGATAGTCGGGATGCGCCATCAGAAGCCCAGCCCATAGCCGCCGCCGCCATAGCCGTGGCCGCCGTATCCGCCGCCCTGGCCATAGCCGGGAATGTTGCTGTAGTCGGGCGATCCGCCGATCACGTCGTGCACGACGACGGGCCGCGGCCCATCAGTCCCCCACGGCAGCTGCGTCTGCACCTCTGTGACATATTCCAGGCCCAGCTCGCCCGGCCAGATCGCCTGATGGCTGGCGTCGCTCAGCAGGATGCCCTCGTCGACATCAAAGAAACGATCCCAGGCCGACTCCGCGTCGATCTTCACCGCGCGGATTCCTCGATCGGCAACCAGCGTGCCGACGTCCAGAAAGCCAAGCCACGCCACATAGGGCGTGCCGATCACCGCGCCGGTCGCCCGGTTGATCGCGCCGAAATACAGCGTCACCGGCGAGCCCTGCGCCAGCCCGCTGGCCAACGCCGCCGCGGCGGTGTTGCTGGGCGGGAAAAGCTGAAAATTGAGATGCGGCGCCTCCGCCGACACCCCGTCCGAAAACGCATCCGGCGGCGCCATCGCGCCATAGGTCGCATCGTAGCCGACGAACGTATTGCCGTTGATGGTCACCTGCCCCGAGCCGTCGACCAGCCGCAGGTTGAACGCCGGATAGAGAATCTCGATGGCGAAAAACACCAGCGGCGCGTCCGCCGTCAGCGCGGTCTGCAGGGTGGGGTCGAGGTGCGTGGACATCTCAGGCCACCTCTTGGATCGTCAGTTTGGTTGTGAACCAGGCCAGCCGGTCCAGTGTCCAGCTTTCGCTCTGGCCCTGGGCGAAGCCTTCGATCTGCGGCGTTGCGAAATGCAGCGCGGCGTTGTCGGCCGGGCTGGCGCGCAGCATCGGCGCGATCGACAGCGTCGTCTGGCCCGATCCGTTGACGCTGGCGGTGTCGGTCAGCACGTAGAGATAATTGCGCGAGCCGACGACCAGCGAAAAGAACGTGCCGGCGACCAGAGTCGTGATCGACGGCGTCAGGCCGTCGATAACCAGAGACGTGCCGGTCTGGCTTGCGCCATTAACCAGCGGCGTGCCCAGCGAGGCGGTAAACGCCGGCTGCGGAAAGCTGGCCAGCAGCGTCGCGCCATTGGCCCGCGCCTTGAATAGCGCCGCCAGGAACGGCCCGGCCAGCGGCAGGCTCATCGTCGGAAACACCAGGTCGACCGACCAGCGGCTGCCCAGCCGGGAAAACCGTTGCGCCACGCCGCCCAGCGGCGGGGTGACATCGCCGCCGAAGTCGATCAGCCGCGGCGTCGCGCTCAGCGGGTACGGTATGGTTGGCAGGGCTTGCGACATGTCAGCGGATCTGCAGGCTCGCCGAGCGCGCGGCCATCTGCGGAATCAACGCCTGCGACACCCGCACCGCCGCCGCCGCGCCGTTCGAGGTGGCGCGCTGTTCGGCCTGCGCCGCCAGGGCGTTCATCTGGTCGAGCAGGTCCTGCGTCATCACCGCACCCCGCAGATCGAAATTGAGCGTGTTCGACACCTGACCCATGCCCGGCGACACGCTGCCCAGCGCGTTCAGCACGTGGTTGGGAATGATCTGCGCGCCGCGCGGCACGTTCATCAGCTCCGGCCCACGCTCGCCGACCATCGCCAGGCCTCCCGGCGCGGAGGGGGTGCCGTCGGCGAAACCGAGGAGATGACCGAACAGCGCGCCGAACAGACCGCCGCCGCCGCCGCCGCCCGCGCCGCCCGCGCCGCTCAACAGCCGGGTAATACTGCCCGACAAAGAGTCGATCAGGTTTTCCTCCAGGCGTTGCGCCATGAATTGCGCCAGCCCCGGCCAGCCGCCATGCACCGCCGCCTCCAGCGCGCCATGCACGGAATTGTAATAGGTCTCGTAAAGAAATTTGCCGCTGTCGGCCGACTGCTGTTTGGCCAGCGCATCTTTCTGCGCCTTCGCCTGGGCGGCTGTGATGTCGCCAATGCTGGCGGAGCGATCCAGCTCCGAGCCCTTGATATCGGCCAGCTGCTGCTGCCGCAGTTTCAGGATCTGTTCTTCCAGAGGCCGCCGCTCATGCCCGTTCGCGGCCATCGCCGCCTCGTCGGTCAGTTCCTGGATCTGCGCATCGGTGCGGGCCTTATAGGCCGCGATTTCCTTGTCCTCGATGGCGAACGCCGCCTGGCGCTTCAGCAGCGCGTCCTTTTCATCGGCGGCCGAACGGATCAGCGTCTCGGCGCGACTGGCGTCGGCGCGGTTCATCTTGCCGCTCGCCACCTGCGATTCGATGTCGGCGATCTTGTGCGCGGTCTCGGCGTCCAGTAGCTGGCGCTCGATCTGCGTCCGCAGCGCGACATCTTCGGTCAGCGCCTGGCGCGCCTTCAGCTCGTCCTGCAGCGCCGCCGCGATGGCGTCCTGGCCGCGCCGGGCGATCTCCTCCGGGTTTTCCCCCCGGCTGCCGCGCGATCCGCGCGACGTCCCCGACAGCAACGCTGTCGCCGCCGGCGGCTTCTCGCCATAGGCGCCCTGCCATTCGCTGTTGGGCGACCACTGGCCGCGATCCAGCGCGGCAATGCCGTCGCGCAGGCGGTCGTTGCGGCCTAGCCGCGCCAATGCGCCAAGCGGATTGAGCCCGAAAATGTTGCCACTGGCCAACCGCACGGCGGCCTCGCCGCCGGCATTCATCGCCGCGTTCAGCGCGGGTATCTTGTGCATCTGATCGATCAGACGCGAAATCGGTTCAAGGGCGTCGCCGCATTCCTGGATGAACTTCGCCAGCGCTTCCGCGCCGTGGCCGATATTCATCGCCACGTCGCCGACGATCGGCGCCAGATCGGCGAACGCCGTTTTCAGTTCGTGGTCGATGATTTCGGCGGCGACATGCATCTTCTCGGCCGCCTCGGCCGAGCGTTTGATCAAATCTTCGTCGGCGACCAGTCCATATTGATGCGCCTCGGCGATCAGCTCCGCCAGACCCTCGCGGCCCTTCAGCAGCGCCGGCAGGATCGGCGTGATATCCAGCCGCGCCGCAAGGCCCGCCCGTTCCGCCGCCGGCAGCGACGCCAGCTTGTCGGCGATCACCGGCAGGATGTTGGTCACGTCACCCAGCCGCCGCAGCTGATCGGGCGAGATGTTCAGCGCCTCAAAAATCTTGGCCGTCTTCGGCCCGGCAACGCCCGACTGCACCTGGCCGATCTTCTCGTTCAGCGCACCCAGCGACTGGCGGAACGCGTCCGTCGAGATGCCGGACACGACGGCGACGTGATCGAACTCTTGCAGCGCGGTCGTCGAAACGCCAATCTTCTGGCTGGTCTTTTCGAGACTTTCGGCCCATTCGGCCGCCTTGATGGCCTGTTCGACGGCCAGCCCGGCCGCGGCGATCCCGGCCGCCGCGGCGATCCCGGCCATTCCCAGCGGCTCAAGCGCGGAACCGAAGATGCGCAGCCGCTCGGACCCCGCATCGAGCACGGCCAGCCGCGACGAGTCGAAAACCCTGTCGAGCGATTTCTCGATGTTCGCGCCGTCGAAGGCCTTCTTGATCTCGCCCGCCGCGCCATAATGAGCGCGCACAAGCCCCTGCAGTTTCGTCAGGATCTTGTCCGTCTTCGCGTCGAACTCGACGACGAGACGTTCCAGCTGTTCGCCGTCAGGCATCGGTCGCCCTCAATGCAAAGTGGCCGCGAATTCCATCGCGGCCTCGTGTTGTGCTTGTGTCGGCGGTTTGGGGCCGTGGTCGGCTGGCGTGTTGGCGCGCTTCCAGCCGGCGAAGCATGCGCCGAATTCCCACAGGCTCATCTGGCCCACCTGGCGGGGCGTGTAGCCCATTACGGCCCCGGCGCCGTAGAGGTTGGCGAAGCGGATCTTGCCTTTGGCGAGCGGCGGCTCGGCTTTCGCTTCGCCGCCCTGATCTCCCCCAGGCTGGGTTCGTCCTCGACCTGGCTGAGAGACGCCTCCAGGATCAGGAAGGCCACGGGCGCAAAGGTCCAGCTGACCTTCGGGTCGAATTCCGCGCGCATGATGACGCCCGCCATCGTCGGGGTCTCTCCGCCGCCGATCAGACCCTGCAGGATCACTTCGCGGATGTCGTCGATCCGCCACGCGCCCAGCAGGTTGTTGGCCAGCATCTGCTGAAACGTCAGCCGCGCCTGGATCGCCCGCACGATCGGGGCTAACCGCTGCAACAGCTCTCCCGGCCCCGCGTCGCATTTTTCCTGCACCTTGCGCAGCTCGTCGATGCCCAGGCGAAACGTGCGTTCCTCCGGCCCGAACGGCAGCGCGATCTCGCCGTGCCGACTCACGATCAGGCGTTCGCGGCGACGGCCGTGGTGCTGGCCTGTTCGATGGTGATGTTGCAGGTCTGCGAGTCCCCGCGCGTGCCGGTATCCTGCACGCTGGTGCAGACAAACGCGCCGGTCACCGTCCACCCGCCCTGCGCGCCGGCCAGGTTCTGGATGACCTTGCAGTTCTTCGCCAGGCCGCTTTTGTTCCACTGAATCAGCTGCAGAAATGATGGCGCATCCGTTACGCCGGCGCCTGTGAACTTCGTGTCTGTCGATTTGATGATCCGCACCACTTGCGCGGGGTTCGTCGGGGTGACGCAATCGGCGAGTTCGGTCGTCGACGCGGTCGCCGTGAAGTCGATCGACCGTTGAGCATTGATCGAGCAAATGGACGTGAACACTTCCGGCGTGGCGCCGTTGCCCAGTTGCAGGACGAGAAGTGCGCCATCGGCATTGGCGACGTAGGACATGGAGTTTGCTCCTATAAAGGCGAGGCTTGCGAGGTCCGGAACCCGGGCCCGATGGTGTATTTGAAATTCAGCACCACCCGGCGCGTCAGGCCGTCAGGCTCCGCGCGCGGCATGGATGAGACGAAGGTGTGCGAGATGACGCCAAAGCCGATGATCGGGATATAGGCGTCCAGGGCGTTGCGAACGGCGGCGGCGATCAGCTTGGCCTCGCGATAGCCCGGGTAACGGCTCCAGACCTCGACCTTCACCTGCGCTTCGCTGGGGTCGTAATACTGGTTGGTGTGACCGATGATCTGGTCTTCGCCGATCGTGATATAGGGGAATGCCGCCGTGTCGATCCTGCCGGCGGGGTCGAGCGGCACGCGGTCATAGACGGCGGCCGATCCTGACGGGAACGCCGCGTCGACGCCGGCGTCGGCCATCAGCACGGCATAGATCGCCGCCTGCAGGGCGACGGCGGGATCGGTGTAGGGCATCTATCCCAGCCCCGCGGCATAGGCCTTCAGCTTCGCATTGACCGCGCGGGTCATCCGGCCGGCGAACAGTTTCTTGTTGACGCGCCATGTCGTCCACCAGAACGGCTTGGCCGGCACGTGATGGCCGTCGGGCGTCATGTGGCCATATTCGAGGTGCGCCGGATAGGGCGCCTGCGGGCCGCCGATGCTGACCCGCACGCTGCCGGGGTTCTTGCCCGGATCCTTGGTCAGGGTCGACACCAGGTGAACCGGGTGCTTGCCATCCGTCTCGATCGGCACGATCGTGGCGACCTTCTGCATGAAGTCGAGCGCATTGGCGTTGTTGGTGGCGACGATGGCGTCGCGCGCGGCTGTCGGCAGCGCGTTGAACTTCCGTTCCAGCGCCTCGAGGCCCGTGATCTTGACGTCCATCAGGTCGCCACCCCGCGTTCGAGCTGCAGCAGTATCCACTGCCGCCGCTGGTCCATGTCCTCGGCGAAATGCACGGCGTAGACCCGTGTCGTGTCGCGCAGGTCGACGACCTGGTCGCCGGGGCGAATGGTCTTCGTCAGGCTGTCCCAGCGCACCCAGCAGTCGAAGACGCCGGTGCCCTGCAGTCGCATGGCGATCACCTCGACGCCGCCGCCGCGCCTGGGCCGCATCGGCTCCAGCTTGGCCCAGCGGCTGGCGATCAGCGTCGACCAGCTGTTCGAATAGCCGCCCGCCCCGTCAGAGGTCTGGTTGAGGCGGTTGACCGCGATCCGGCTGCGCAGTTCCCGCGCCGTCGGACCCACCAGCGGGCCGTTCTGACTGAGGATCGCCATCGGCTTGCATCTCCCTGCGCGTCGGCGCGGCAACTTCCTGGCCGACGCCGGCGGCGATCAGCGCCTCGAGGTGTTCGCGCCGAACCGGCACGCGCATCCCGGCGACGAATTCGATCGTCGCCTGGTGACCCAGCCGCAGATCGAAGTCGCTGTGGATCTCCACCCAGGCCATTTAGGTCGAGGTGCCGACGATCAGGATGTCATAGGTGACCGACGTGCCCGCGCCGCTGTTGGCGATCTGGAACTGGTCGGCGGTCGAGGCGGTGACCGCCCAGCCCGCGCCGGTCGCGTTGGTGAACACCACCATCTCGCCGGGCGGAACGCCGACCTTGTGCGTCGCGCTGCTGAACGGGCCGTTGAACGTGTTGGACGCCGCGCCGCCGATCTGCACATTGTTGGTGTTGCCCGCCGCCGCGCGGACGATGATCAGCTTGACGTGCAGCAGGCTGACGCTCGCGCCGAAGCGGTCGGTCAGCGCGGCGTTGAGGTCGAGGATGTCGGTGCCCGACGCGGCAATGGTGCGGGTATCCTCGAACACCGTGTCGGCCTGTCCGGTCGAGGTGCCGGCCAGCAGCTGATAGAGCGACTGGATGTTGAAGCTCTCGCTGAGCGAGCCCAGCTTGCCGGCGCCGACATTGCTGCCGGTGACGCTGAGCTGCAGGGTCAGGTTGGGTGAGGACATGGGAAGATCTCCGAAAGGTCAGGCCGGCGGCCAGACGACATAGGGGGCGAGCAGCATTTCGACGGCGGTCGGCGTGGCGATCGCGCTGGCCTCGTCGCCGCGCTGTTCGTTCAGGAAGCCGATCATCATCTGGATCGCCAGGCGGATCGGCTCGGGCACGCTGGCGGGATTGTCGCCATAGCCGGCGATCCAGTCGATCTGGATGCCGTTGGCCACCCGCAGCGGGATCGGCCAGACGATGCCGCGACGCAGGACGATGCGGCCCAGCGTGCGGGTGGTGTCGACGTAATAGAGCGACGGGCTGAACGTCGTCGGGTTGTCGGAATCGTCATAGGTGATCAGGTCGGTGATCGACTGGAGCGGCGGCTTTTCCAGCTGCACGAAGCGTTTCAGCACGCCGCCGTTCAGCGGATCATACGGCCACCAGTTCAGGAACCCGCGATAGGTGCGCGTGATCAGCGCCCGGCCGGTATGGGTTTCGATGTGCTCCGTCGCCGCGGCGATCAGGGCGGCGATGCGCGGATCATAGTCGTCGGTGTCGATGCTCAGCTGCAGCTTCGCCTCGGCCGTGGTGACCGGGTACTGCGCGGGCGGCGTGATGACGATCGGGTTCATTCCTTGAAGCCCCGAACGGTCAGGCCGCGCAGCGCCGTGCGCCCGTTGGCCGTGACGATGGTGTTTTCCAGCGCATAGATCGCGCCGAAGGCGACGCCGGCCATGTAGATATAGGTTCCGGTCGTGTTGAATCCGGTGTTGCTCAGCGTCGGCCCGCTGGGCGCGACGGTCCAGCTCGACGTCGTGATCGTGTCGCCGTTAAGCCACGCGGTCCAGTCGATCTGATAATCCAGCGTCTCCGCCGGGTCCTGCAGCAGCACGGCTTCGGTCATCGGTCAGGCCGTCAGTTTCTGCGACAGCATCGTCGCCCAATCCGGCTTGGTGTGCCAGTTGCCGCCGGAATCTTCCCAGGTCACGCCGATATCGTCCTGCAGCAACGAACTGCTGTTGTACGGCGTCGACCACACCCAATAGGCCCAGCCGATGCCGGCGGCGTTGCAGTTGTCGGCCAGGTCGCCCGCCCAGGTGATCGCGTTGGGCGTCCCGCTGATGATGCCGAACTGATCGACCCACACCGGCACATTGGCCGACACGCTGAAATTGACCGCCACGCCCAGCAGGCCGTTCAGCCACCCCTTGTCCATCGTCACCGTCTGACCGGCGCCCGGATAGGTCGCCACCGCGTTCGGCTGATCGCCGCGATAGTCGTGGTACGTGCCCGGATAGGGCGTCAGCGGCGTCTTGCCGTCCTTGACCTGCTTGACATAGTTGCCGTCACCCAGATTGGTCGAGGTGCTGGCCAGCTCATAGAAGTTGATCACATAGACCAGGTCATCGACGTCCGGCATCCACATGCTGGCGACGTTGCGCGGGCTGTAGTTCTTGCACGCGCCGACCGCGCAGATCCGCAGCGGATCGACCGCTCGCACCACATCGATCGCCTGCCGATAGACCGCCATCGCGGCCAGTGAATTATAGGGATCGTTCAGCGGCGAGGGCTCGACGATCAGTTCGAACCAGGCAATTTTTGGGTGAGTCTTGTAGCGCTGCGCCAGGAACACCCACAGCTCGAGGAACTGCGCATTGACCAGCGGGTCGGTCCAGAACGAATTCGAGCCCGGGTGCATCGCCAGATCGACCCACAGACCCGCGCCCGTGGCGTCGGCGATCTTCATATCGATGTCGGCCAAAAACCCTGGGTCGATATTGCCCGGCGCGTTGGGGTTATAGCTGTCCTGTCCGCTTTCCGGCGGATAGTACGGCGGGGTCAGGCTGGCGTTGTCAAACCAGCGGAATTCCAGACGCGCGATATTGGCCCCCAGCGCCGCCTGCGCCGCGCCATCGCCCATCCGCCACGCCCGGTTCCACGAAAAGCCCCGCGGAACAAACGGCTGGCCATGCTCATCCAGAATATCCCGCCCCGAAATCGACAACCGCGGCGGATAGACCGGCGGCGGCGGCCGCGCGCCGGCGGAGACATTGGCCCTGCTCATCGGCGATATGCTCCGTCTGTCCGCGGCGGCCGCTGACCGCGTGCGCGCCTGGGCCTGCACCCGGCGCGATGGATAGGCCGCCGGCCCAGGCATTACCGTCAGCATGGGGGCCATCAGCAGACCGGGGTTTCCGCCGGCGGGCTCGACAGCAGGTAGCGGGTCGGCGCGGCAATGAACGCCTTGAAGGCGACTCCGCTAGGCAGCAAGGTTCCGTCGCTGGCCTGCAGCGAGACCGCGTGCGCGGCGCCGGGCGTGGCCGTGGTCGGCTCGATGCCGGACGCGCCGATCGAATAGAGGCCGGCCATCAGCGACATCTGGTCGGCCCAGCTGGCGCTGTAGTTGTTGAACTGATTGACGTAGGGCCGCAACCCGGTCTGGCTCATCACCAGCAGCAGGCCGCCCAGCTTGGCTGCGGGCGGCACCTGGTAGACGTGAAAGTTGACATAGGCCATCCACGGCCGCGCCGCATAGCCGATGACCAGCTGCTGGTACTTGCGCATCTGCAGATAGAGATTGCCGCCATAGGTCAGGAAGGTGCCCGAGCCGTCGCAGGTGGTCGGCAGCTTGTTGGCGGCGAACGCAGACTGGAACTCGCTCTTGATGAAGGCTCCGGCCCCGACCACGTCGGCCTGCCGCCTGCAGGCGACGGTGGCGCAGGTCTCCCACAGATAGTCCCATTGATTGAGCGCGGTGCCGGTGTTGGTCAGCCCGCCGTTGGTAACGGCAATATGCAGCGGCGCGGCCACCGCCTCGACCAGGTCGAGCATGTGCAGATAGTCGGTGGTCGAGGGGTTGTTGTTGATCGCGTCTTCCTCGGCGCTGACGCTGATCAGGTCGATGGTGATGCCGGTGGCCTGAAAGGCGGCGATGGTCGCGGCGATCCGCGCCTTGGCCGCCACGTCGCTTTCGAGAAACGGCCCGAAATCCTGATTGTTGTTGTCGCTGACGTTGAGCAGGGTCAGCTCCATGCTCATGCCCAGCGCCTTGGCCGAGGTCGCGGTAGCGACGGTGTTGCCGCCGATGGTCGCGTGCACGTACTGCGAAACCACGGTGTCGAGGGCGACCGACGGGACGTTCTGCGACACCGCCGTGATGGTCGCCGTTCCCGGCAGCCCGGGCAGGGCCGCGCTGCTGACGATGTCGCCAACGTGGAAGATCGCGGAGAATGGCGCGCCGGTCGCGCCGTCAAGCTGCCAGGTTGCGCCGGAACCGGCGGGAGCGAGGCCGGCCGGGTCGATGTTGTTGGTGGCGTTCTCGCACACCGGGTCGTGCGGCGCGGCCTGCGTGCCGAGATCGCACAGCGGGTAGAACATCGGCACCTTCAGCCGGATGCGCGTCACGCCCAGCGCCGTCGCCGAGGCGATCAGCGAGCCGCCCGGGCAGTTGGCGTCACAGGAAATGCCGTAGGCCAGCTGCGCGGCACGGGCGCCCGTCGCCAGCAGCAGGGCCAGGGCGGCCAGACGTAGCACCTTGATCACTTCTCGACCCGGTAGAAGTCCAGCTTCAGCGTCTCGCCTGAACTGGCCTTGGTGCCGGTGATCGAGACGTGCGCCGTCGCCGTGGTGTCGATCGCCCCGGCCTGCACCGCGCCCGTTCCAGCGCCAGGCTGGCCGGTGGCGGCGGCGCCGACCTGCACCCCGGTCGAGGTGTTGCAGATCATCGTCACATAGTTGGCGGCAATGTTCGACGCGGTCGAGTTGCTGATCGACAGAAAGCCGTTGCCGGTCCCGGCGGTGGCGCCGAAGCGCACCTTCATCGTCTTCGAATTGGTGCTGCCGGTGAATTCCCAGCCGGTCGTCACACGCAGGCAGCCGGTCGCGCCCAGGGTGTTGGCGGGAATCACCACGTCGACCAGCGTGTCCTCGCTGGTGTCGGCCGGGGTGACGAAACCAGCACCCGACTGAGCGATGACGTTGGACGCCGCCGGGATATCCAGGCCGCCGGCGGCCAGCGCCGGGCCGGTCTCCAGCGCCAGCGCCAAGGCCAGCGAAAGGCGCATCGCGCGGATCACGGCTGCACCGCCGCCAGCAGCGAGTTGGCGCCGGCCGCGCCCACCTGGGTCTTGACCATGCCGGGGGTCGTCGAATAGCAGGCGGTGATGCCGGCGGTGAACGCCAGCCCATAGGGGCCGGTGTAGTTGACCGACCAGTTGCCGGCCGCGGGAATGTCGATGCTGTCGACCAGCACGCCGCCGCTGGATTTCCAGGTCAGGGTCCCGTCGGCCGGAATGCTGGCGCTGTCATACAGCTGCAACGTGTAGACCCCCGCCGAGCGCCCGCGAATGTTGTACAAGCTGCCGGCCGCCGTCTTGAAGATGCTGCAGACCGCATAGCCCGTGATCGCGGTGGTGCCGTCGGTTGTGCCGGCGCTGAGCGTCAGCCCATATTGCGACTGGCCTGTCGGGGCCAGGATCACCGAGCCGGTCACCGTCGACGGCCCGCAGCTGGTCGGCACGCCGGTGATGGCGTCGACGCAGACGACCTCGGTGGCGTTCGATGCGGCGTTGTTGTTGCCAATCGAGCGATTACCGGAAAACGCCGACACCGGCGCGCAAGCCAGCGCGACGGTGCAGATCCACGTCAGGAAAGGGTTCATCGATGGATCTCCGCCGCCGCGCCGAGCCGGGTCGCGCCTAAAGGACTTGCGTCTGGCTGGTCGCGGCGTTGCTGCCGGCGCCGAGGTTGCGCGGGTCGAAGCCCAGCACCAGGCCCGCGATTACTGCGGCGGCGGTCGCCGGGGTGATGGTCAGCTTCACGAACTTGAAGCCTCCCGCGATGTCGAGGTCCTCCTGGCGCAAGTTGATTACCACCTGTTTGGACGAACCCGAGCCGGCCTGGGTCAGCTGGGTGATCGCCTTGGCGTTCAACGCCGGCGGGCTGGCGATGTTCTTGGCGCCGGTGCCGCTGGAGTCGGTCGCCTGCTGGAATTTGGCGTCGACGGTGCCGCTGGCGGTGATCGAACCGACCTGGACGATCCCCATGATGTTGTGGAACGTGGTTGCGTCCACCCAGGAAGACCCCTGGACGGTGGTCGCCGATTGCGGATCGATCGTGCCGAGAATGCCGGCCCGATCGGACGGACGGATTTGCGGTTCCATTAAGAAGCGCCTTTCATGTCTGAAGTGTGGGTGGGGTGTCTTGGACCGCGGCCGTCCCGGCCGCGCCTTGCGGGGGCTTGCGCCCCCGGTCCGGGCTTAGCGTCCCTGCAGGGTGATGAAGTGGCTCTTGGTGTTGGAGCCGTTGGCGGGCGAGACCGGGGCCGAAAGATACGGCTGGCCGCCCATTCGCGTGATCCAGCGGAACGCCTGCATGTTGTAGTCGAAGAACAGGTGGATCGAAGTGGCGTAGTCGATGCCGCCGCCCGCCTTGTTGGCCAGCAGGTAACCGTCGGTGTTGATCAGCGTCAGGTCGCCCGCGGTGCTGAGCGACTGGGCGTGCTCACTGAAGATGATCGGACGCCCGCAGAGGGTGCCTTCCCACGGCGAACCGACCAGGGCCTGGCTGACCGGCAGCCATGCGGCGTTGTTGCCGATGGTCAGGGCGCCGAGTTGCGGCAGGATGTCGGGGTTGCCGATCCAGAACGGCGC
>JGI24890J29729_1000468_pt1 | contig 25303 bp, 38 predicted proteins | sample FreactcultureFD7_FD_29729 | JGI IMG/M metagenome (IMG submission 29729)
AACATAAGCTGTGCTTGAACCACAGTACTCATTCTGTCGTTTACTGGACCAGCCAACCAAATGATTCTATCCATCATCATACGTGAGAAGATATCCATTTGTGTAACACGCATTTCTCTTTCTTCAAGAATGTATGGTGTCAATGAAGCATTGGCTCCATAAAGTCTTTCTTGTATTTGTTCCCATTGGTAAAATTCCATTGGTGTAATGCCCATGTGTTTGATGGCATATTCTCTAAATTCGTTGTGTAAATTCATATTAAAATTCAGTTGTTATAAAAACAGGTGTAAATTCTCCCATCCAAGCACCCTTGATATTATATTCGAAATGTTCGTAAGCCATTTGTTATTTTAAGGTTTCAATTGACTCACCTTCTTCCAAATCTTCTTCATCTACTTCCATATCTCTCATAAGAATTTCGATGATTTTTTCTGTACTATAAGCAACGACAGGGCCAAGATTGATTCTCTCGGCCATGCCTATAATTGCCTCATCAAACCCATCACACATCAATGCATATGGATTGATTTCTGCTATTTCTTCTCTTGTCATTAGTAAGCTTTTTGTTTTTTAGCTTTTTCAGTAGCAGCTTTAGATTCTTATTCAGCTTCTTTTTCAGCTTGGTAAAGAGTTTTGATTGATTCCCTTACAACATCAATCACAGCGAATGTGTGTTTGCGTAAGATACCAGTATGAGCCATAAAGTCTGGTTTTGTGATAACCAATTTGTCATTCTCACTATCGAAGCTGATATAATCAATGGCTTCTTCAACCACGATACGTTTTTGGTCAGCTGGTAATTGTTCGAAAATCTTCTCATTTAAAACAATGATTACATCATCACCAGTTCTGTACTTAAGAAGTTCATTAGCTTTATTAACTTTGAATATATCTTTTGATTTATTGTTTGTTAATACAGTAATGTTCAAGAATTGAGATAACCCAGCTGCGTCAATAATTTCATTAAATAATGATTGGGTGTCTTCAAAAGGTTCTTCGTATTTTGCCATAAATTTTTAGTTTTTAATTTTGTTATAGTTTATGCAAATATACGACTTAGTTTCTTATATTGCAAGTTAAAAACTAAAAATTACCCCAAAGCTTTCATTTTTTCCAACAATTCTTTCTCGGATTCAGTTATAACTTTAGGCATTTTTATAGATAAATTAATTATCAAATCACCTCTAGTCTCACCTTCATAAGTTTTTAAACCTTTGCTTTGAATTTTTAAATTATTACCGACATCACTTAAAGTTGGTATATTTATTCTAATCTTTCCCCCATCAATTGTTTCAATTTCTACTTTTTCACCCAAAACTAATTGATAATATGTAAGTTTAAGGTTCATTTTTAAATCATTGTTTACACGGGTGAATGTTTTATGTTGTAACTCAATAATTTTGATATGAAGGTCACCAGTTCTGCCATTTTTAACTGCATGTCCTTTGCCTTGCATAACAAATGTCATACCATTAAATACGCTATGAGGTACTTCAATTTCTATCGTTTCTTCAATCTCAGAAAAACCAACACCAGAACATGTTTTACAAGCAACATCATAAGTGGTACCTACACCGTCACACGCATTGCAAGTAAATGATTGTTGAATGTAGCCAATAGGTGTATTCATAACACTAGTAACTACTCCAGAACCATCACACGTTACACAATTGTGAGTTCCAGTTCCACCATGACCATTACATTCTGAACAGCTTTCATTTCTTTTGTATTTATAATTTTTTTTAACACCTGTATAAATCTCTTCTAATGTCAATTTTAATATAAGTGTCATTGTTTCACCAACTCTTTCTGGTTTACGTTGTCTTCTAAATAAATCAGCAAAAGGATTTCCATCTCTAAAATCTTGATTTCCATATTCAGAATGTCCGAAACGGTCATATTTATTTTTTTTATCAGCATCTGATAAATGTTCGTAAGCTTCTGAAATTTCTTTAAATTTTTCTTCAGCTTCTTTATTATTTTTATTTTTATCTGGATGCCACTCTTTGGCTAAAGAACGAAAAGCTTTCTTTATTTCATCAGCTGATGCATCTTTTTTAACACCTAATACTTCGTAATAATCTCTTTTGGCCATTATTCTATTTATTTTTAAACAAAGGTACGTAAATTTATTGAAAAAACCAAATTTTTTATGGAGTATAGGGTGATATTAGTTAGCAATGGTGAATACAAAAAAACTTTTCATAAATGTAAAACAAGAGACACCGCTTTTATTAACTTCTATAAAATAAAAGAAAAAAATAAAGTACTATTCCCAAAAAAATTTATAAATACTAACGGCATTAAACCAGTAAAATATCAAATATATATTACTAAACCTACTGAAGATGATGATATCTTTAGAACACTTAGAGATGATTACGGTAAATTGTACAGAGAAAAACCAATAGGTAATTGGACAATAATACATTCAGATGAATATTTTATTGAAGAGACTTTTTGGATATACGGGTTAGATTCAAAAGCTAAAAGACCTACAATAGCTGAAATTGTTAAAAGATTAATGACTGGTGCTCATAGTACAAAAATGGTAAAACAAATAGTTGTTATTTACAATAAAGTTTTAATCTACAATGAAAACCAATTTGATATGGTTCTATGTAAGAACATGGAAGACGCTCAAAGACTTCATCATACACTTGCTAAAATAGCTAAAAAACAAAAAATTAAAAGTCTCATGTTCATGGGTACAGCTACCAAAGCAACCAGAAGTTTATTATATGATTTAATACATGAACACACTGGTTGGAGCTATAAGAAAATTGGTAGACAGAGTACCAGACCTTAAAAATCAAGTATAACCTTACCAAGTTTTATAACCAAAGTAATTTTAACAATATTATCATTTTGATATGATAATTCACCAAAATTTATATTTTGGAGCGTAAAGCCCATTGGTCTTTAGCCAATGGGTAGTTCACTATTCATTATTTAAATAAACTCTCAAATTGACCAACAATTAACGTTATTCTTGTATTATTAAAGTCAATAATTTTTTGGACATGTGGTGGAATATTGGTAACGTATTCTGATTTTAATCTAGAGTTTTCTCTTTGTAATTTATCATTTTCACGTATTAATTGGTCATAAACCATTGCTTTTTCTTGATTTGTCATAAGTTTATTTTTTTGATAATCGTGTGGTGAAGTCTTTAACTTCATTTTCTTTCAGCCCACTAATCGGAATGATAAATTTAAACTTTACTGGTTCACCAATAATATTAACACTAACCCTAGCTTGTTCCATTAACCTTTCTACATCAATATCGTTTTTATTATTATCAGATTGAACGGATGTTCTATTTAATTTTTTTAAATTAAAAAAATATTTTTTAATTTTAGATAACATTGTTAATCACATTTACAATTACCATTTGGATTATTACCACATACGCATGGTTTTTCACCAATAATTATTTCTTCATCTGGTAGATTTATATCAGCACCTATTGAAAAATTAAGTTTAATATCTTCAACCATTTTATTAATTTTAGCCATGTCAGATTCTTTAACCATGATTGGATTTATACATTCAACTCTTTCTTCACCTTTTGTTGGGAGGAAAAAAGCCATAGCGTTGGCTTTTCTTTTGGCAAAAGCATCATTAACTGAGTCAGCAAAAGGTTTTATTATTTGTGGGTTTGACATTAATTCTGCATCTAGGTAAAATACTAGAATCAAAGGATAGTTGTTTGTTTTTTTCATTTATATTAAGCTATTTCTTTTAGATATACTTCTTCAACTATATCTTCTTTGTTTATTGTGTTATTATTGTTCATAAAGTATTTAACGATTAATTCGTTAACTCTTATTTTTTTAGCTTCCTCACCTATTTCAATATATGCGTATAACTTTTGTCCATTGGACAGAGTTACATAAATTAAATACTCAGAAATACTTTTATTTGAAAAAGTTGTGCTAGCATAACGGTCAATTTCTTTTATTATAATTTTCATCATACACAAATCTATTAAAAATTTTTCAAATTGTAAAGTATAAAAATAAAAAAAGGTAGGGATTAACCTACCTTTTTGTTATTTAACCAAATAAATATTATATCGTAACTACTGAATATCTTTCACTATCTATTACTTGTAACATCATACTTAATGGTGTAATATCTTTTCCACTTAACAAGTTTTTTAAAAGTGAAGGTGAAAAACCACTAACAAGACAAGTACCATTCTTGTCAAAACGTACTGGTTTGTTACTGTCACTTCTTGATTGAATGTTCCAGTATACAATCTTAGGTACTGTGTACCCAGCTTGTGTATACATCTTTTCAATCATTTCTTGTGCGGTGTCATCCCAACCTGTTTTACCCCAACCACCACCAACAGCTTGGTTGAATTCCATGTCGGAAAGTATCAACATCATTGTTGGCATTTCAGAAGGTGCTACTTTCGCATGTACCGCTTTGTCAAGCAATACTTGGAAAGCACCTTGCAAGTTGGTAGAACCACCCCATTTTGAACGAGCCATTTGCATGTAACGTTCATTAAGGTTACCCTTAACAACTTCCAAGCTTGGTGATTCGTGGAATGTGATGAATGCATCTTTGAATGACCCAACATTTCTTTCTGAAATATACAATCCCAAAGAGATTGCAACATCCATACAAGTTACATTGGCGTTACCACCAGCTGGGTGGTTCATTGAACTGGATACGTCAACCAAAGGAAGAACTCTTTCTTCGTTGCCATCCATGTAGTTTGGCAATGCATCCCATTGTGCGTTAGCACCACGGGTATTCCCTTGTTTCAAGTTTTTGATTATGTCGTATGGGTATACGGCACCAGCATTAATCTTGGTTTCACCTTTTTCAAGGCTAGCCAAGTATGCACCGAAACGGTCCTTGTCATGCTTGCTGAACGCTTTCATCAAGTCGCTCATAGCCTTAGAAGGCAACTTAGAATATTCGATAGTTGACCACTCATTAGCACACATCAATTGCTCAACGGTGTTACAGTTTTCAACCAACATCTTACGGTATTCCTTTGGAGACATACCTAAAAAGTTTCTGATTGCGTGAGCTTGTCTTTTAGCTTCACGGTTCTTTACGTTTGGACGTGGCATCCACTTAGCTATGAGACTTACTCTCATTACTTTCTCGTTCAGTAACGATTTTAATTTTTCTTTATTTGTCATATTTCTTTACTTTTTACTAATTATTAAATAACAAGGCATCCATTTAATTTTTAATTATGAATACTATACCTTATACTTACAAACTTATTTTCAAACCAACTGGTCAATATTATTACGGTGTTAGATATGCTAAAGGTTGTCAACCTTCTGATTTATGGGATAAATATTTTACATCTTCCAAATAGACCCCAATATTTTAAAAGAACGTTCAGAAATTACTAGAAAATCTTATTTAACACAACTAAACTCTAATAGCTTCAATAATTTTAAACCGAAAACTCAGTAATTAAATTAGCACATTCTTCTTCTGTTAAACTATCAAGTTTATTAAGTATTTCATGTGCTTTCTTATCAGCTAATCCCTTAGCGATAACTTCCAACGCATCTTTCTCCAATGGAGTTCCGATAAGAACCAAAAGGTCATCCCATCTTCCAAACTCACTTACAAGGTGAATGTTCTTACGCATAACCTCTGTACGGTTATTTGCAAGATATGTCATAATGTCTTTGAAGATTTGTCTTTCTCCAGCACCACCACGCACGTCACGTGCCCAGAACAATAAACGCATAGCAATTAACGGATTTTCACCAAAAGCTTTGGTGAAGGCATTGATAAGACGAGTCTTATCTTGGCCCCTCATCGCCCCAATTTGAAAGAACAAGTCTACACAATTGTTAAGTGATGTTGAGTTAGTCACCATACCATTCTCAGTATGAGAGACTTTTGTTTGCATTGCAGCCAATAAAGCGTTCATAAAAATTAAGTTTAAAAAGTGATTAATAATATTAAGAGTTGCAAAGGTACTAATTTTTTATGCAATTGTCAAGTTTTTTTGATTAAATTTTTAAAAAAATGCAATAACAATTTTAAGACTTGTATTTATGTTGTTAAATAATTTTTTTAAACTTCACAAGTATACCACCCAACATCACTTCAAATTCATCGGTAGGTTCAAATTTGTTAGAATATGGATTGGCTTTTAGAAATAAAGCTTCATTTATAGCATTGTGTTCTTTTTCTGGTAATTCATAAAAAAGAGTCAACCCAACTTTATTTATCTTTTCATTTTCAAGAATAAGTGAAACCGTCTCTATTAATTGTTGGTAATTCATATTAAAATTTTGTAAATATTTTTTTAAGCCAAATAAAAAATTTTTCTTTTCTGGTTTTTTGTATGATAGTAACATGACCACCTTTTTGTTTCATTTCAGAACCCAACCCAGATTTTAATTGTTTTATAAATTCGTGTTTACTAGCTTCAGTTGCTTTAGTTTCTTTAACCATTTCTTTTAATTCAAATCTTATTTCTGAAACTAATTCTTCGTTGGTTAATTTAATTAATTTTTTTTCGCCCATATATTTTATTTATTTTTTCAAGCATACCATCAAATAAAGGTGTTGATGACATTCTCCCATGGTCTAAAGAACCATGGGTTTCTCGATAAGAGATGATTTATTCATTAGATTGAATCTATGAATCACACTGGATTTATCCAGTGGCTGTGTCATTGCAGCAAGATGGTTGTTAAAGTATCTTTCTAATATATTAATAGACGCATTTAAATCTCTATCTATTTCTATGTCATTACTTAATTTAACTGTTCTATCGTCTAAAGTTATTTTATCCTTAAATTGTTTACCTGTTAAACAATTTAATTGTGTAGTATATGCTTCATTTATCTTTATAATATCTGTTTTATACATATATGATTTGTATTTTAACATATCCACAAACATACTTATATTACTCTGATGAAATGATTTATTTAATCCGTTATATTTACCATCACCACTACTCATTAACTTTTTAACCGATAGGTCACCAATAACTATACTTTTATAGTTCATACTCAATAATCCTTTGCTCTGAGCATGTAGAGCTTGTTTTACTTGTTTATTCTTTTTATTATATAATTCGTTTACCTTACTTTTTAATTTCTTATTTCGTTTACTTCCTTTAGTAGTCTTACTTAATTTACTTTGTACCTTACTAATCTGTTTTAAATAATATTTAGATATTTTCTTACCTTTGTTTTTTATCACAATTACGTTACCTTTATTATCAACACAAGTACCTAATGTTTTTAACCCTAAATCAATAGCTAATACTTTATTATCTTGTTGGATAATATCATCATAAATGATATTATCATTAACACAAATATCACATATCCATTTATTATTAATAAATTTGATTCTAATTTCTTTTATATCTAATTTAGTTATATCTAAATGTGATTTATATTTAAACTTAATTTTATTAATAGTGATTACGTCATTAGTGTTAACAACCCATCCGCTTTGATTAAATACGATAGTGTGGAAACTTTCAGTATTTTCCATTTTACGTGGAGGTCGTGCGGTTTTATCTTTTTGTATTAATTTAAAGAAAGACTGATAAGACGAATAAACTTCTTTAGATATGCGTTGACATGCTTTAGAATTAAGTTTAGATACATTAGTATTTTTCCTTAACTCTGTAATTCTTTTATCTAATTCATAGTTATGAACAATTTTTTTATTAACTTCGTATTCATTTTGTTCAATATCGATTAATGTATTCCATAAGTTATTTCTAATAGCAGACAGTTCAAGTAACTGCGTTACTTGATTCACATCTGGAAATAATCTTACGTTATATGTTTTCATATTAATTTTTACTAGTTGTTCTAATATATAAATATACAGTAATTATGAAAAAGTTAAATACTAATGAAATTATTTCTAAAAATAGACGTAAATATTATTTAAAAATACATTTAGTTTTAGTGACTAAATATAGAAAATCCATCTTAATTAATGAATTTAATGTGTTTATTAAAGAAAGTATTAAGTTAATTTCATTAAAATATAGTTTTAAAATAGATTTAATTAATAGTGATAAGAATCACATACATATCTTAATATCATTTACGCCAAACCTAACGGTTAGTTCAATAGTTAGAGTGATTAAACAAGAAAGTACTGTTATTTCATGGAAACATTATAATAGTTATTTAAGTAATTATTATTTTAAAGAAAAAACATTATGGAGTGATGGTTATTTTGTTAGTTCAGTGGGTTACATAGATGAAAATACTATTAAAAATTATATAAAATTAATACACCTGCTGATTGTTTTATTTCTTCTTCTTTTATATTGTCTGGTGTGTTGTCAGTACCACATTTATGACAAAAATACATATCTGGTCCACCTTCGGACTTTTTCCAATGCCAACCACACTTTTTACATGTTATGGTTTTACCAATTGTTTCTCTTAAAAGTTGTTTAATTAATGGTTTCATGTCTATAAATATTTACTATTTGTCTAAGAAGCTATATTATTGTAATAAAAAACTATGACAACACTAATTTTTATTCTTATTTGTTATGGAGCTTGTAACAATATGATTTACGGTTCCTTATTTGAAGGTTGGAGAAAATTCCTATCTAAATTTGGCACTGGAGGGTATAGCCTTTATAAACTCTTTACTTGTTTTTTATGTCTTGGCACTTGGATGGGTTTTGCAATTACTTTGATAATGTCTTATTTTGGATATGGTAAATTTACACCTATGGGTTCATTGGGTATTGAAAATATTTACTTAATGACATTTTTAAATGGTTTATTAGCCACTGGTGGTGTTTGGGTTATACATCAGTTAGTTGAGGCTTTAGAACGAGCTTTTACAAATAACCAATAATAAAAAACCCCTAAAATAGGGGTTTTTTTATTATAAGCCTTTTCTGTCAATACATTTATCACAAGCTTCGTTTTCTCCACAATCACAATCAGTTTCATAATCTCTATCAGCAATAGCCATTTCAATTTTACGTTTAGGTGGAAGTTCAACTCTACTGGCTATACTGTTTACTGGTTTGTTCTTTTTGTTGACTAGAACTTTTCTATTTCTTTCAGCCCTAGCTTCTTCTTCAAGCATTTCTTTTTCTTCTTCAGTCAATTCAATTGGTCTACCTTCTTCATCAAGATATGCAGCATTCATAGGTTTTTGTTCTACGATTTCTTCTTCAAAATCTTCTTCAATAGGTGGTGCAATTGGTTTCGCTTTAACCACTGGTGTTTCTTCCAAATCCTCATCGTCAATATCAAAATCATTTAACGTTGGCATAAGTTCTTCTTCACCAAAAACAAACTTTAGTCTTGTAAGTTTGACCAATGAATTTTTTTTGAAAACTTCTTTTAATTCGTTGACTTTTTGACGTAACAAATCATGTTTCTTTTCTCTTTCTTGATTAAGTTTGATAACTCGCTCAACATACGCTAACAATTCATCTAAACCGATACCCTTGGTTTCGCTGAAAATCATATGGTAATTCATTTCTTCATTACCTTTGACTCTTTTAATGTTGGGTTCATCTGGAACCGACCATCCTTCTTTAAAAACAACATCTACAAGAGGTGTTCCTTCTAAATAACGAATCCCAATAACATATGGTTGAAGAGAATCTAATGTTTTTTGTATGTTTGACATGGTTTTAAATTTTTATTCCTGTAAAAATAGCTGATAAAATATATGCTAATGATACACCTAAATAAAATAAAGATGTGGTTGAAAGCTTGTATTTAATCGGTTGTTCTTCAGTTGATGTTAGAAACGCTTGAATAAAATAATATGTGTGTCTTATTGTTGTTAACAACGACAAAAAAAACATAACAATAAATATTTTATTTACTATCGCAATAAACATAATTAAGCTTTTTTGTTTTTTTCTGAAACATCTAATCTTAAAGCTTGTGCTATTGATTTAATTTCTTGAAGACCTTTTCTAAGTCTTACACCAGCAGCTTTGTTGTCTTTTAAATAAAATTTAGTTGCGTCTTCTTCTAGACTAACAACCAATGTTTTTAATTCGTTAAATTTCTCCATTTCTTTTTTTTTAATTGTTATTATTGTTATTTTTTGGTAGCATACTATTAAATTTAGCTATGCTTAATTCTGCCATTGAAATCTTATTAAGAAGAGTTTTTACTTTGTCTAATTTAACTTCAATTTCTATATCAGAATTAATTACTCGTTCTAAATCTTCTTCAAACTTTATTTTGTCTAAAGCCAAATCAGATAATATAATATTAAATACTCGTTCAGAATTCATAAACTAAAACTAACTTATTTTATTTTAAAATCAATAGTAAAACCTTTTTGTTATAAAATTTTAAGTGATTTATCCATTAACTTATATATCTCAATGAAGGTATCAATCTCTGAATTAGTTTTTAATTTATTATAGTCAAAAATATCAAACCATAATTTTAAACTTGTTTTATCAGTAAAATCTACTTGCTTTTTTTCACAAGAATAAAAAACTTCCAACATATATTCTAAAAAATATTCATATAATTTATTACCTTGAAAACAAACTCCTTCTTCTAAAAAATTATCTCTATTTTTTTTCCAGCACCATTTAAAATGATTGGTTTGTTGTTCAATATTTGTTACTTCATCACCTAAATAAGTATCAAAAATCAACCTTAACAATGATTGCACAAAATCCCCATAGAGTTCACATTTTTCAAATTTAATATTGTTAGCATCATAGATAACCATGATACTTTCTCTACTCATAGGATTATTTATGTAGGCCAAAAAATTACTGTGTTTATTATTTTCCATTTATTTATATCCTAAATGTATATCATTTTGGATAAAAATAAATATTTATTGTTTAAGCCAACTATAATATCTATTGGTTAATGATGTTCTATCATCTAAACCATTTTTACCTCCGTTAATAGCTTTAGTAATTGCCAATATAGTATCAGCGTTAACGCCTTTATCTGTTATTTTCCAAAGATTGTTTTTATCAAAGAAAAATAAAGCTGATTCAAACGCATATTCACTAGCAACTAAATCTGGGTTATCCATTATTTCTGGTTTTTTTAAATAATCAGAAAAAGCTTTATAATTATTTTTACCAGTTAATTGTAAAGCACCACGACCACGAAATTTATATCCGTCACCAGATGCTTCATCACCATTACCCATTCTATTTGCATAAACTCTAGAAGCTATTTTTAATGGTTGTCTAGCATATTGTTCTGATAAATTGTTAGGGAAATAACTACCAAAAATTGAAATTAAACCGCTAGCACTATAATTAAGGTTTTCGGTAAAAATTAAAAAACCACCTGTTTCGTGGGCTGTTTGGCCAGCAAAATGAGCTATTTGTTCATTGTTTAACTTGAAATAGTCTCTCATAACTTTTAATGTTGTTGGGCCAAAGGAACCATCTGGTTCAACACCTATTTTTTGTTGTAAAAGTTGTAATACATTCATTTTTTTATTTTTTGTTTTGTTATGTGACAACTGTCATTACATAAATATATATTAAAATAAAAACCGTTCATAAAAAATTGGACAAAATTGTCCATATCCCTATTTCTATAGATTAACTCTATATGGGTGAACGGCAACACCCTCTATCCCATCAGCAAATGCTTTTGGAAATACTTTTCTCATTATATTATAACTACCATTAACATCCGAGTTAATTAATATACCTATTTTAGTTTTGAATAAACCTCGTTTTATCCTTTTACCCAAATACTCATCGTGTTTTCCAATTAATTCATTATCCAAAAAACTACATTTACTTGTATAGCTTTCTTCATGTGTTGTCATATTAATACCATGTTTTTCACATTTATATTCCAACATAAACAATAATTTATCAAATGGTATTTGAACGAATTTTTGATTATTCACATCTCCGATATTAACTTTTTGCTTCCAAAATTCGTTATAACCAATAATAAGTGTATTTAATTCGTTTTTCAAACAAAACTTAATAATATAGTCACTTGCTTTATGCAAATAATCATTAATCTTGTTATTACGTTTAAATGTCAATTTATTGATTCTTTCTGAAGTGTGAATGTTTTTGGGCAATTCACTTTGATATTTAGCTTTGGTTTTATTATAGTATTGGTTAATAGATTTTAATGGTTTGCCGTTAATTACTAAAGGTTGTATTCCTCGTTTATTTGATGTTACAGTCATTAAATTGTTTATTCCTAAATCAACACTACAGTATTGGTTATTATCTTTTTTTAATTCTTCTTCTTTATAATCATATATTATATTTATTTTATACTTAGTTGTTTTTGTCGGTATTACTTGTATTTCGATTAGTTTGTTTTTTGTTTTAACTGGCAATCTCATTTTAAGTGATGATAAACCAATATCTTTATTTTTCTTTCTTTCTTTTAAAATAGCTGTTTCATAAAATAAAGCCGTAAACCTACCATTCTTTGGAAGATATTTAGGTAGATTAGGTTTTCCTTTAAATAATTCCCTATTTGTTTTCCATTTTTTTATACAAGAAAAGAACGATTTCCAGTTAGCATCTAAGGTTCTTAAAACACCTCTACCAATACGAACTGGTAAAGACTTATACTCATCTAAATCCTTACATATGGTAAACATATCGAATTTTGATAAATAGTTACCATTACTAATGAACTCTTGACGAATGATATAATTAGCTTTATTGTAAAGATTTTTACACTTAAAGGTTAATTCATTTAATTCATTTGTTTGTTCTATAATATGTGATTCAGTTAGTAGCATTTAAAGAGTATGTTTTATCTTACTCTATTATAAATATAAAGAAAAGAAGTAAAAGTCAATAATTAATGAAAATATTTTTTGATTAAGATTGTATAAAATTGTCTAAGGTTTTATTAACAGTTACTATACCCTTAGAATTTTCCAAGGGTTTTTATTATTTTTAATTTTTTTTATTTAATTAGTATTCATAGTCATCAGCTTTCATTTTTTTAAGAATGATTGCAGCTTTTTGTGCACCTTTTTTAGTTTTATCAGACGCAATTTTTAAATACATATCTGGAACTTTTGATTTAATTCCATTGTTATCAATCCAATATTCACCAGTTGATGGGCTTTGTAATAATTTTAAATTACCTTTATTAATATTTGATACCATAAAATCATCATCTTCTTCATCTTCTTCATCTTCATCGCCATCAGTTTCAGTACCTATTGTAGCACCTGTTTTTTTAATGTCAGCTGCGGTTGGTTCTTTTTCATCAGAAAAATCATCTGATTCTGGTTTATGCCAATTGTCATCATCCTCACCATCGCTTTCATGACCTTCTTCTTCTTCTTCTTCTTCTTCTTCCATCATGTTGTGCTTAGACATCTCATATTTCATCATATCCTCTTCAATTTCCTTCATCAACGCTTCGTCTTCCATAGTTTCTTCTTGCATTGATTCCTCTTCCATTTCATTTTCTTTTAAATGAACATGTTTCTTAGCTTCTGGAGCGTGTTTAAGTTTGCTTTCATGGCTTTCTTTAGGTGTAGAAGATTCAGTTTCCATCATTTTTTCACCACCTTCAACTTCATCCCAATGACCTTCTTTAGCTTTTTCAGATGTTTTAGTTGGACTAGACATGTGTTTTTTAGCTTCTGGAGCTTGAGATACTGCTTTGTTAGCATCGCCTTCTTTAGCTTTTGGGGCACTTGTACCTTTATCATTTGAAGTTTTACCTTCTACATGTTTTGTAGCCTCTGGAGCTTTTTTGCTAGTTTCATCCCAGTGTCCTTCTTTAGCACCAGTAGATTCAAGTTCTTCTTCATTCAAAAGTGCTTTAGATTTGTCCCAAATATCACCAAATACTTTGTTTTCATTGATTCTAGCATTGCCCTTAACAAGGCCTAAAGTATCTTGAGATTTGTAACCGAATAATTCTTTCATTCTTTTGATATCTTCATTTACCAACTTCTTATCAGAAGCAGTAAGTACGACAGCTTTACCATCAGAAAGATTACCTTCCCAACGGATTCTGTAAGTTTCATTACCGTCAGTCATTTCGAATGTTTTATTATCTACTCTGTAGCTTTCTGGTATTAATTTCAATGCGTTGCCTAAACCATTGAACTCACTTTTAAATTTTAATCTTTTCATAGATTCTTTTATTTGTGGATTATTATTTTCTTTGTTATTTTCAAACATTCCTTTCATAGCTTTTTTTTCAATTTTCTTAGCCAAAGCTTTAGCAATATGTACAGCTTTTTCTAAATTACCATTAGATAGCAAATGGCTTATTTTATTTAAACCTTCACCATATTCTATTGAATCTGGTAGACTAGAAACCATTTTTGTTTCACTAACAGCATCAATTAATTTTTCAGCGGTTTTTTCTGAACCATATTTTTCAATATTAATTTTCAAAGCATTTGCCAATTTTTCAGAAATTGGACTTGGTGCATTCATCTCTGTTATATCGGCACCTTTTTCAGATTCTTTAAGGTTTTTACCACTTTTTTTCCCTGGGATAACACCATTGTCATAAGATGATGGTTTTGAACCGTTGTTTGTTTTTGCTTCAGCTGGAATTTCTTGTATATCTCTACCTCTAAGTGATAAAGCAGAAGTTTCTTGACCTCTTAATTCAATTGATTTTTTTATCTTCTTAACTAAATTTTTACCAAATTCTGGACCTTCAAATCCTTTTTCTTTTGGATAAACATTTGCCCATTCTGGATTATTTCCCATTCTGGTACTTCCTTCAATTGCTTCAATTGCTCTTTCAGTAAAACTTTTTTCTGGCATTGAATCATACTGAATCATTTCTAAACCGTTCATGATTTCCATTTGGTCATGATATTCTTTTTGAAAATCATCAGCATAATTAAATTTATTTTGTGCCATTTTGGAAGTGTCTTCGTCTTGCTTAAGGCTCTTATTGTAATCCAAAGAGTCTTTTGCTTCGTCTTTAACACCATATTTATTAATCTTTGCATTATCCTTTTTAACTTTGTTGGTTACAGCAATTCCAGGAGTAACTTCCTCAGATAGGAAACGTTTGATTAAGTGGTCTTTTATTATTTTCTTGTCCATTTTATTAATTTATTTATAAATATCTTAGTTTTGAATAAAGTTAGGCTTTATGACCCTTATTAGTTTCGTTAATTTTAGATTCTGACAAAGATGGGGCGTTGACATTGCTTTTTGTTTTTTTAAGTTTAACCACATTATCAACAGCACCTTGGCTGCAACCAGCACCAGCTGGTTTGTTGTTTAATTTTGTACAATCGTTGAATTCTACAAATGAACCACCAGCCCATTGTGTGTTCTTTTCAGCTTTGGTTTTTTTATGTACCTTGAATGTACCATCACGGTCAATGTCTGGCAAGGCATTGGCGTGATATTGATAATTGCCAGCGGTAGCTGTTGTAGTTTCTTTTACAACTGGTACATCCAAGTTATTGGTGTCCACTGGCATTTCTTTTTTTATTGTTGGCATTCCTAGAGCACCTGTAAACGCACCAGATGATGCAGCACCAGTCATTTCTTTGATTTCACCAGACGATAAAGCTTTTACAATATTTTTATTATTACTATATAATTCTATCAATTTATTTTTTAAAGGTTCGTCAATCTTTATTAAATCAATACCTTTTTCAAACGCATCAATACCTTCACCTTGTGATATACTTGATAAGTTGTCATTTACGTATCTTCCAATTACATTAGCATCAATTTCAAAATCATCATATTCATTTTTACTATTTTTTTCAACTTCAGCGTATTTAAAAAATTCTTTTCTATCAATTTGGTCATAATAAAAAACATATAAACTACCATCTTGAACATTTTTTAATATTGCCATTTCATAGTTATAAACTATAACNTCATATAAAATAGTCTTAGGTTTTTTTGGTTCAGTATAAGTTTTAGTTCTATAAAATTTATCAAAGTAACGGTCCGTGCCTGGGGCGTAATTGCTAGCTTCTGTTTCCAATTCTGGTTTAGAACCTATCAATTTTCTTAATTCTTCTTCTACAGCTTGAATGGCTTTTTCTGGACTTCCAGATGTTTTAGATAATTCATATTTACCGTTGTCACCAACAATCAATCCTTTGCTCAATAAAGCATCGCAAATATCGTCATAAGCTAAATCATGTTCCCCCCAAAATGATGAGAAATTTTCTGATTTACGATATAAATATTTTATTAAATCTATGGTTTCTTTTTTAAGGTTATTACTCCCCTCTGTCATAAATTTACCTCTATTATATTCGCTTTCATTGATTAGACCAGTAGCAAATATTTTATCGTATTGCTCTTTTGTTATTTTAATTTTTTTCATTTTAACTATTTTTGTTGGTTAAGTTATTCTGCCAAGTAGCTCTTTTTGTCCAAAGTGTTTTGAAAAGCTGGGATAAAACATTTCTTGTTATTTCTAATACTTTATCCTCTATTTCTTTTTCGTTCTTAAGTCTATCTTTTACTATTTTCTCAATTTTTGTTTTAAAATCATTAGTATCCATATAAATTTTGATTTCCTTTGATACATCAGATTTTGTCAAATTTTCTCGAATAATTGTTTTCATAATAGAGCTAATATTTTTTATATAAATATGCTTATAGTATCAAAAAAAGCCCCAGATGGGGCTTTAATTAAAAATAATAAAAAGTATATTTATTTTACCGTGAATATAACGATTAAAAGAGTTGCCACTGGTAAAACTACATCACCTACTAAAGCTAAAGTTTTAATAATTTTTTGTTTTCTAATTTCTTTTTTTTGTTTTTTAATAATATTATTTAAATCAGCAATCTCAATGTCTTTATTATTTAATAATGTATTTAGATTGGTAACTTTTTCATCTCTATTAGCACATTTTGCTTGAAGGTCATGTATATTGTTAACTTGTAAAGCAATTATATTGCTATTAATTGAGTCTCTCAAAGTGTAAACTTTAATTAAACTATCAGCTATTTCGGCATCTAAAATATACCTCAAAACAACTTTAGCATCATTTAATTTCATTTGAATGAATGTATCGTTGTTTACAACCACACACTCTACCTTATTTTTTTTTGTCGATATACTTTGAGAGCTCACTTGTAACGCTGTTAGCAGACAAATGATTAACATAATTAGTTGTTTCATCTTTCTTTTTGTTTAAATCTTTTAATTGTGTTTGTGTTTTCGCCAATTCAACTTTATTATCATCAATTTCTTTGTTGATAACTTCAATTTGTTTATCCAATGCTTTATTAGCAATATCTAAACTGTCATTTTTTTTCAATAAACTATCATTTTGAGCATGAAGTTTTTTTATCTCATCTTGGTTATAGTTTATACCATTTCTTTTACCTACAATAAAACTAATAATTAATCCCAAAGATAAAATAATAATAAAAACTATTTTAATGTCAAGTTTTTTTAAATCCATTAGTCTTTATTTTGATTAAATTCAGTTGTTATTTTTTTAGCCCATTCGTTTTTCCAATTTTTAAAGTAGCCTTGAAGCTTTTTAAAAATTTCATTATTGTCATCATTCAATCCAATTGTACCAGTATCAAGTTTAACTTCATCCTCACTTAATTCCATTTTGAATTGAGCACGATTATTTAATATGTTACCCTCAATTATGGCATTTTTATCGATTGGGTATATTTTAAAATTGGTAATCTCAACACTTGGGTCCACAATTTCAGATAATTTTTTATACTCATCATTAAATACAGCGTCACCTTTTTTTGGAGATATGGTATCTTTTTGTTCTTCGGCTTCAAAAATAAATTTTGGTTTATAGACATTTCTAATAACCTCCATCATCTTTTTAGTCATGTCATGTTCATTAATATTATCTTTCATAGTTTTCTATTTTGTTTTTAAATAATTCACAATCCCAACTTGGAGTTACATCTGTGTAATATTTTTCCATATTACTCTTATAAAGAACACCTTTATAATCAGCCAGCTTATCTATTTTTGTGTTATGGCCAATTGTTGTTAAAGGTATGTTAAAATCTTTACACAGTGATTTTACCAATTCTATAGCCGAATAAAATTGTTCTTTTGTATATGGAGCCCAAAAATTGTAACCTCTCCATTTTTTTTCAACAACCTCATTTGGTTCATTATAAATATCACCTATCCACGTAATAAATTCATTATTTTGAGAATCTTTAATTAACCATCCGTCATTTTCCAATAAAATAATAATACTTTTTATATTTAAATTATAATCTTTAAAGTAATTTGAACGGAATTTAGGTTCAAAATGTTTATAAATTAAACCATCTAAATTTATTGTAAAAGCAGCAGTTTTTTTATATTTACCATTGTCCCTTTTTACCCAACCGATGAAATGACGCATATCATGATTAAATGTGTTGCCAATTACAATTAATTTTTTTTCAGATTCAACTGGAGTGTAGTTATTTATTGATAACTTATATGTTTTATCATCTATTATCATTCGCCACGTTTGAAATAAACCTTATTATTGTCGCCATTTTTAACAAGTTTATTTGAACCTATCCTTTGAATAACATTATTGTTCTTAGGTTTAGGTACGTTTACTGAATAACCTCTATCTTTGACCTCTTTTATTTCCTCTAACTCTATTTTACCAGTAGGAATTACTGGAGTTCTTTCTTTTACAGGTTCTATAATAGGTTCTAAAATTTCTTCAACCACAGGCTCAATATTTGGTTCTATCATTTCTTCAGTTAATTTATCATCATGTTGTTCGTCTGGCAAAACAGGTTCTTCATCTGTTTCAATATCTGTTGATGTTAAGGCATCTTTTGACTCAATTTTAGTCTCATTAACAGGTGTATTTTTTGATTCTGATAGGTCTACTTCATTTTCTATTTCATACACTCTATTGGTCATTAAAATAAGTGCTACGGCCAACGGGTCAAACACAAATATAAGAAAAAGTATCAATACATTAACAACTTTAGCCATAGGTGCACCTGTAAGTTCTGATATATATTTTAAAGGACCAACTTCACCAGCCACTTCACTATTAACGTTTAATTCTAAAACATTTGTATTATACTTGCTTATAGAATCTGATAAAATAACATTTTTAGCATTTAAAATATCTATATCATTTGTTAACTTTTGAATTTCATCGTTTGATGTTTTTATATCAGTTCTAGCACCATTTTTATTACGGGAATTACTTGCGGCATCTAAACGTGTTTCTTGAGTCCTTCTTAATTCTGAAAGTTGTGCAATCCTTTTATTTTTTTGCTCAATTATCATTTTATTATCATCAATATTTTTTTGAAAAATATCTTTTTTACCAGTCAACACACTAATTTGGCCATTTTGAATTTCTAATTTATTAGCTGTTTTTTGATAGGCATTTGAAAGGAAACCATATATACCTGCTGAAGTGATAAGCATTAAAACTACCACACTTATTGTAAGATATATTTTTAACCATCTTGAAGTCTTTGTCCAATATCTATGTAATGCAGTGGTTGTTATTACTTTAGCTACTTCCAAACCAGTTGCCATTATAATTACAGCAGTACTAGCTCCAGCAAATAATTGACTCAAACCAAATACTGAAAAATAACCAGCACAACCAGCTACAACAATAGCTAATAACAACATTATATAACTAAATTTTATCTTCATTTTTATAATTTTCTTTTATAAATATTTAAAATAAAAAAAAGGGGCTTGATACCCCTTTTTTTATTCGTTAATCAAGCAAAATAAATCTTCCGCATTATGTCTTAACTTTCTTATAGCTTTTTCTTTTATTTGACGAATTCGCTCTTTGGTTAGATTGTATCTTTCGCCAATAGCTTCAAGAGTCATTGGTTCAAAATCAGTATTTATACCAAAATAACATTCAATTATAACTCTTTCTCTTTCATCAAGTACACTCAAAGTATTATTAAGTTCTTTTTTTATTTTTTCATCAACAACCAATTTATCATTGTCTTCTTCTTCAGCACCAAGAAGCTCAATCAATTCATCTCCTTCTTCATTTATAATTTCATTTAATGAAGTACATTTAGGATAATTTACTAAATTCATAACCTCATTAACCTTATCTAGAATTTCACCATAAACTGGTTCTCTTTCATTCTCTGACTCAAACTTAGCAATTTCTTTGTTTAAGTACGAAATTTTATTTATTACATTAGATGGAAGCCGTACCATTCTAGCATTGTCATTTAAACTTTGAATTATTGATTGTTTTACCCACCATACAGCATATGATATAAACCTAAAACCCTTTTTATGGTCAAATCTAGTTGCAGCTTTTATCAAACCATAATTTCCTTCACTAATTAAATCTGAAAGAGATAACCCTTGTCCTTGATAATCTTTGGCTATCGAAACAACAAATTTTAAATTTGCATTTACTAATTTATCAATAGCTGCTTGGTCACCATTTTTTATTTTTTCTGCTAACTCAATTTCTTCTTTAGGGGTTAGAATAATTGATTTTCTCACATCTTTAAAGTACTTAGAAAGACTATCATCAGTGCTAAAATTTACAAATTTTTTACTCATTAATACTTACACATTTTTCATTTTTGTTATGTTTTTGGTTATACAAATATAAGCTTTTTTCATTAAAAGTCAAGCATTTATGAAGTTTATTTTGCTAATAACGTAAGCAATTTTTTATCGTTTTCCGTTAAATTTTGCAAACCAGAATCTATGAGTTCGTTGAGCAATTCTTGCTTTTCAACAACACTCATTTTTTCTATACTTTTTTTATTTAATTTATTTTTTATCTTTATAAAATCATTTGAATTTTTATTTACTTTTTTGACTTCTTTGTTTTCTGAAGAAAAAGACATATTTTTTAAAAAATTATCGCTCATTTCGTCAGTATTAATATGCTTTAGAAAACCAAACAATCCATCATGAATTTCTTTTTTAAGAATATTATATCCAGAATATTCTTTATCTAAATCAAATAATAAAAAATTTCTATTATTTTCCGTAAACCAAGAAGTTAGTTCAATTGGTTCACCAGCCGAAGTAAAAGTTGAAATAATTATTCCTTTAGCATCTAATACATTTGGTTCACCTTCACATATTTTTGTAATCTCAGACTGAACACCAGCAGTATTACCCATAACTACAATACAATAATTCCTAAATTTCATAATGCGTTTTATTTAAAACAAAGGTACGTTTTTTTTACGAACTTTTCAACAGTTTTATAATATTTTTACTCTAGAAATGTTATTTTCTTTTATCACTGTAATTAACGAATCAGACCAATCTTTTACCAAATCATTATGTGTTATCAAAAACACAATATCGTACATATCTTTTATTTTGTTAAATAACATTTTTAAATTTTCAACATTTTCTTGAGCAACTTTTCCTAAAACTTCATCAAATGTTATAAAGTTCGGCATAGGTAAAGTTGACATTTTACCCAAAATGGCTCTAAGTGCTAAACTAGAAGCTGTTTTTTCAAAACCACTAGCTGATTTTAGTAACTTAGAAGTGTTATCTTTATTTATTAAAAATTGAACGTCATTCTTATCATCTATAAATATCTCAACTTCAAAATCACATACATCTTCCAGCAGTCTTTGTACCTCAGAATTGATAATAGGGAGAACAGAACGCAACACCAATTTGCTTATACCTTTTTTACCAACTAGGTCTATGTATATCTTGAATATACGGTCTATTTCTTCTTCTTTTTTGATAGTTTCCATAAGCTTGGTCTTGGTAGTTATGCTGGTAATATGGTTTTCTATGTCAGCCGACACTCTTTCTATCTTGGTGATAGTATCTACTTTAGTATGTTCGTACACTACAATATCAGTTTTAACCTTAGAAACAGCTATATCTACTCTTTTATTGTGTTCTATAGCTTCCAAATTAAGATTGTACTTCTTTAAATCATTGATTTTAGCCGAAACTTGATTCCTAAGAGCACCAATTTCCACTTCTAATCTGTCTTTATCCAACTCCAAACGGTTTTTAACATCAATTTTGGTTTTTATTTCATTCAAATCAAGCAATTCATTGTTTATTTTAAGCAAATTTTCAGTTATGGATAAAATTTCACCTTGAATTCTTTTGATTTCAGCGTTGTGTTTGTTGATGTGTTCTGAATTATCAACATCATCTAGTTTTCTATTACATGATTGGCATATACCACCAGCTATAAGGTCAGCAACTACTTTGTTCAAACGTATAACTTCAGCTTCTTTTACTGCTTTTGCAGATGTTTCACTAGATAATTGCTTGGTTAACTCATAATGACGGTCTTCATCAAACTCAATAATACCCATATCAGTTATTTTGGTAGCCATTTCACCCATTTTGGTTTTCATTGTAATACCTTTTGCACTCAAAGCATCAATTTCTTCTTGTAATTTAGAGGGATTTAAAGCAGATATGGTTACATCTATCTTCTCTTTACTGTTCAATAACCTATCATTCTCATCATTAAGTTCCGATATACTGATTTTTGCATTTTCAAGTTTGGTTTTCAATAAATTTTTAAGCTCTTGGTTCTCGGAAATTTTAATTTCGTGTTCAGCTATATCGCTAGTTAAAGTGATTACATCATAATTATTTGATTTTTTCTTTTTAGCAAATTCATTATACATTAGTCTAGCAGCGGCTTCTTTAAGCTCTAATATTTCTAACCCTATAAGACGAGTTAAAACTTTTCCAGATTCACTAGTGGTTAAACCAATAAGGTCATCTAAGTTCTTTTCAGTAGCCAATACCAACATCTCAAAATCTTTTTCGTTTCCTATGGTTTCTTTTAGCTTAAGAGTGGTTCTTTTCGCATCTTCTTCGTTCAATTCTTCTTCTTCACCATCTGGTAATAACTTGTAGTAATTAACCTTGTTGATTACATTCCAACCGTCACCTTTTTTGACACTACGTTTCATTTTACGTTCAATGATTACTTCTTCCCCTTCAATCTCAATCATCCCACGAACTACCAATTCGTTCTTGCCACTAAAAGTATTGAATATTTGCTCATTCTTATCAGTCTTGGTTGTAGTACCATGCAGTAAAAACTTGATAGCATCGATTGTAAGGGTTGTATTATGTGATACAATTCCATTGGTATAATATTGATGAACTTCAGCTACTTGAATATCATATAAGGTGTCCTTAAAATTCATCAACTCAATAGATTTTATAATGCTAATACCGTCAACAGTTTGAATTGGTGTACCTACTTCGGCTTCTTTTAATACAATAAAATCACCATTTTCTTTTTTCAATCTGTGATAATCAGCCCCTTCAACATATTTACCATCCTCCAATTCACATTTGTAAACATCAGCATTTTCTTCTGTTATACCGCACCATTCGATATCTTTAAAACCATATGGTGTTTCAACCTTTAAATCTAAATTGCCATATTTCTGGTAAATTTCATGTAATTCACCAATCGTTAATTTTTTATTCATATTAAATTGTTTTTGAATTATATTTACTACACTTTTTCCCACTTAACTTTTTAGCTAAAAATTTAATCGTATGTTTCATTTAAAAAATTTTCACATTTTTTATTATTTCTTCTTTATTTTTTTTATATTCAGAATCCCAAATCACAAAAACCTTAAAACCATTTTTTTCGGCTAACTCTTTTTTTTTGTTTATCCTTATTCCAGATATCCTTTGCGGTCAAATCTTTTCTAAATGGATTTGGGTAGTCATCGAAATTATATTTATTTGGGTTGCCGTGATAATCATCACCGTTATATTCTATAATTTTTTTATTCTTAATATCCGTGAACTACCCACCCACGCTAAAAAGCGATGAGTGGGCTTTCGCTCCCATTTAGTAAAGACTGTGGTGAATTATTTTAACTCATCAGGTAAAAACCCAAGTTTTTTTATTATTTCATCTTTATCAAATTCTATAACTACTTGCGTATTTGCTCGTAAGCATTTGCCACCTTGGTTGGCTGGGACAGAGTTTACTACTGTTAAGCCTTTAAGTTTGCTAAATGGAAGATAATTGGCCTCGCCAAACGATAAAAAATTATCAATCATAATCCATTTAACTGACCATCGTTTATGTTGTGTTTGTGTTAGGTCAACATTTAGTTCACCGTTCACTTTATCATCCAATGCAATGATTCTATTAAAGTCAACAACCTTGTTATCCCTAGTTATTACTTCTTTCATCAAAGCACGTTGATAATTAACGTCCATGATATTTTCTATGTTGGCACCCGATATCTCAACAACATCACCTTTTTCGTTGTATTTGACTGGACGATAAACTACTGTAATATTATTCTTATTTATACCATATTTGTTTGCAAAGTAATTACGTACTTTGTTCTTTGCTTCTTTAGAATAGTTCTCTGGTCTGTCATCCCAAACAACTTTAACTTTAGCATAAGGTGATATCTGTATCTTTGTAAGTGTATCTTGCATTATCTTTCCCCGTATATATCTTTCTTATTTTTTTGTGTTTCAACTTCCATTTTTTTGGTTAAATTTACAATTTCTGTTTTTAATTCTTCAATCTTACTTTGTAAGATTTCATTATCTTTTAGAAGTTGTTTGTATTTGTCAGATAATTCTGTATCTACCATATTTACTGGTACTTCAATAATCTTTTCAATAATCTTCTCTACTGGTACTTCAACTATCTTTTCAACTTCTTTTTCAATAGTTTTAACTATAGGTGATGAACCAAACTTTTCGCTTGTAAAACCTTGTTTTAAAAGTCTTAAAGTAAAGTCACCTATATTGGTAATATTATTGACACGACAATATTCCCAAATCTCGTTATTTAGTTCCTTTGGAATCTCCATTGATTGATTTTAAAATATCGTTCATTTCTTCTTCTGACTGATGAAGGATTAAAAATTCACCATTATTTTCATCTATCTCTAAATGCACTACTGGTTTGTCAATCCTTGCATAGAATTCACCATCCAAACCAGTAACTTCTCCGTTTACCATTCCAAAGGAATCAAAATTTTCTGGGAGTCTATTTAGGAACTCTTTTAATTCTTTTATTGTAACACCTGTTGTTTTTTCTTCGCTCATAAATTTGTTATTTTTTCATTGCCAGTCTCTAGGTCTTCTAGCGACTTTATTTTAAATTGATAAAATGCATTTTTGTTATTAACATCATGTTCTGTAAATGTTTTGTTCTGAACATCCCATATAAGAAACCCATGTTTGCTTACATTCTCACCAAAGTTTTGTTGAATTAAACTTCCACAATAATTTATATAAATTATTTTTTTTATTTTAATTTTTTTCTTTTCCATATTCTTTTAATTTATTAAATAATATATATTTAAAATTTTTCTTTTTTATATCTGTTTCCCAAAATCTAATTAAATTAAGACCTTATTTTTAGTTTCTTT